>ENA-OQVM01005004-OQVM01005004.1-marine-metagenome-genome-assembly--contig:-NODE-5004-length-13025-cov-15.866234_pt1 | contig 13025 bp, 15 predicted proteins | sample MGYA00237776_ERZ505498 | MGnify/ENA primary metagenome ERZ505498 (study PRJEB26159, sample SAMN06265151) | marine metagenome | isolation source: Helgoland LTER site | place: Germany:Helgoland, sampling... | reverse complement strand
AAAGGATAAGTCACTACCTATAGTCATAATATCTCCATTTGTTGTTTTATTAATTTTGGAATTCTTTGGGGTTTAAAAGTCTCAGAATCTATACAAGCAATGCTTACTTTGGCTGAAGTGTAAAGCTCTGAATTCTTCATTATATTTTGAGTTAAATCCACTTTTGATGCACCAATATTATCTAGAGAAGTTTCAATGTCAAGTTCATCGTTAAAGCGTGCAGCTTTTTTATAATCTATATTAACGTTTGCTACCACAAACATTATTTTATCCTTTTTCTTCAAGTCTGCTTGGTTTAATTCAAGACTTCTAAGCCATTCTGTTCTTGCACGTTCCATGAACTTTAGATAATTTGAGTGATAAACAACACCCCCGCTGTCTGTATCTTCAAAGTAAATTCTTACACTCCATTTAAATGGTAAATGGTCTACCATAAGTTCTCATTATTATTATTTTTAGGCATCGAAATCCCAAAATGTTTATAAGTTTGTGGTGTCGCCACTCTTCCTCTTGGCGTTCTCATTAAAAAACCCTGCTGAATTAGATAAGGCTCTATCACATCCTCTATTGTCTCTTTTTCTTCTCCTATAGCGGCAGCTAAATTATCTAAACCTACAGGCCCTCCTGAAAACTTTTCAATAATTGCCTTTAAAAAAGTACGGTCCATAAAATCTAACCCAATTAAATCAATATCTAACATTTTTAATGCCTGGTTAGCAATTTTTTCGTTGATTTCACCCTCCGCTTTAATGTCTGCATAGTCCCTTACCCTTCTGAGTAATCTATTTGAGATTCTGGGCGTTCCTCGAGAGCGCTTTGCTAATTCTGAAGAGCCTTTTTTATCAATAGTTGTTTCAAGTAGCCCAGCACTTCTTAAAACAATTTTAGCTAACTCATCATTTGTATAAAATTCAAGACGAGAAACAATCCCAAATCTATCACGAAGAGGATTGGTTAACATTCCAGCTCTTGTTGTCGCTCCAATCAGGGTAAATGGAGGTAATTCTAATTTAACAGACCTCGCAGAAGGGCCCTCACCAATCATAATGTCTAATCGATAGTCTTCCATTGCTGGGTAAAGAATCTCTTCTATAACAGGAGAAATACGATGTATTTCGTCTATAAACAGGACATCATTAGCTTCTAGATTTGATAATAATGCCGCTAAGTCACCTGTTTTCTCTAGAACAGGACCTGAAGTTTGTTTGAGATTTACACCCATTTCATTTGCAATAATGTGTGCTAAAGTTGTTTTCCCTAAACCAGGGGGTCCAAACAAAAGAAGGTGATCTAGGGGTTCTTTTCTTTTTTTTGCAGCCCCTATAAAGATTTCTAATTGTTCTCTTATTTTCTCTTGCCCAACGTAATCTACTAACTCTTTAGGCCTTAATGCGCGTTCAAAATTTTCTTCCTCACCGCTTACAGCTTCACTATTTTTAAACTGATCAGGTTCAATCATTTTTTACCTATTTTAATAATTTAATTTGATAATAATTTTAAAGCCTGTTTGATCCCATCATTTACTGTGATATTTTCACCTAAATCTTTTGTTACAGTTAATATATCTTTCTGATTATATCCCAGAGCCAATAAAGCATTTTGAATGTCACTTAACTGAGATGATCCTTGATTTTTTGAAGCCGCAAACTCTGTATCTGAGAATTTATCTTTAAGTTCCAAAATTAATCTTTCTGCTGTTTTTTTCCCAACACCAGGTATCTTTGTTAATGAATTTACATCTTGGGTTTGAATCGAATGCGTCAACTCATTGACTGTCATTCCACCTAAAATTGATAATGATGCTTTAGCACCAATACCATTTACTTTTAGTAATTTTCTAAAGATTATCCTTTCTTTATCTGTTGCGAAACCGAACAATAATTGTGCATCCTCCCTGACAAGAAAATGTGTCAGCAACACTACTTCACTTCCGACTTCCGGCAAATCATAAAAGGTTGTCATCGGGACCTCTATTTCATAACCAACGCCATTGCAGTCAACCAAGATATGTGGGGGGATTTTTTCTAAAATCTTACCTTGAATACGGCCAATCATATTATTCTGCCTGATTTCATTCGGTTACCTACCCCTAGTCTTCCAAGTGAATCACTAATATTAGCATGACAAATAGCACAAGCGAGCGCATCTCCTGAATCTGATCCAGGAAGTGAAGGTAATTTTAGTAGCCTTTGAACCATAGTCTGCACTTGAAGTTTATCTGCATGACCATTGCCTACTACAGATTTCTTGATTTGGAGGGCTGTATACTCGTAAATATTAATATCTTTAGATACGGTTGCTGCTATTGCAGCGCCCCTAGCCTGACCAAGCAGAAGCGTAGACTGAGGGTTGGTATTTACAAAAACTTTTTCAATTGCAACAATGCTAGGGTTAAACTTTTCAATCACTTCATCAATCCCTTGAACTATAATTTTAATTCTTGCGGCTAAATCAAGATCTTGTTTAGTTGTTTTGATTGTTCCACTTGATTCGTATATATAATTTTGTTTTTCCTGATGAATAACGCCATAGCCAGTAACTCTTAAACCTGGATCAATTCCTAAGATCGTAATCAAGGATCAGTTATTCTTCAAAATTTGCATTTGTATAGACTTCCTGAACATCATCTAAATCCTCTAAAATATCTAATATTTTTTGCATCTTCGAAGCGTCATCACCTTTTAAATTGATTTCATTTTCTGCCTTCATTGTTAACTCAGCCAATTCTTTTTTAAAGCCTAATTTTTCAAGCCCTTCATTTATTTTAGTAAAATCATTGGGAACAGTAATAATTTCTACACTTTTGTCATCATTAATAATCACATCATCAGCACCTAAATTAATTGCTTCATCCATCAGTGCTTCACTATCATCTATAGGAGCAAAGAAGATGCTGCCACAATGCTTAAATAAAAATGAAACACATCCATCAGTACCTAAGTTACCTCCATTTTTTGATAAAGCATGTCTCACATCAGCTACCGCGCGCACTTTATTATCTGATAGGCAATCAATAATAATTGCTACTCCACTGATACCATAACCCTCATATCTTATCTCTTCATAATTAACACCTTCTAATTCTCCAGTTCCTTTTTTTATTGCCCTTGTAATATTTTCGGCAGGCATACTTTGTTCTTTAGCCGCCGTTACTGCAGATCTTAATCTGGGATTAAAATTTATATCTCCTCCACTCATTCTTGCAGCAACAGTAATCTCCTTTACTAATTTAGTAAAAATTTTTCCTCTCTTAGCATCTTGCCTTCCTTTGCGATGTTGAATATTTGCCCACTTTGAATGCCCTGCCATACTTAATCCTAACTAAATATTTTATTAGATGTAGTTTAGCAGTAAATATAGTGCTCTTTGTTAGTAGATTTATTCTAATTAAATAAGTTAAGTCGTTTTGCTTAAAGTTAAAAATTTAGTTATGCTAATTTTTTAACTTTGTTGAAATACATTTTAATGAAAACATTAAAGCAAGTAATTGATACAAAAAATATTAAAGAGCTACTGACAATATCTCCGAATCAAACGGTTTTAGAAGCACTAATAGTTATGGCGGAATATAAAATTGGTGCCTTGTTAGTGACAGACAAAGAAAAGATGGTAGGAATCGTTTCCGAAAGAGATTATGCTCGTGAAATCATTCTCCACAAAAAATCGTCAAACGAAACGCTAGTTAAAGACATTATGACCAAAAAAGTTTTATTCCTAGACCCATCGGACTCATTTGAAAAAGGCTTAGAAATTATGACAGAAAAAAAAGTTCGTCATATTCCAATCCTTAAAGGAAATAAAATTATTGGGATGGTTTCTCAAGGAGATCTTGTGAAAGAAATGATTAGCCACCAAAAAGATTTAATCAGTCAACTAGAAATTTTTATTCAAAATTAAACTACTCACCGATTATTTTAACTAAGGCTCTTTTCTTTCTTCTTCCGTCAAATTCACCATAGAAGATTTGTTCCCATGGACCAAAATCGAGCTTTCCTTCTGTAATGGCAACAACCACTTCTCTGCCCATGACCTGTCTTTTAATATGTGCATCGGCATTATCTTCACCAGTATCATTATGTCTATAATGACTCAATGGCTCATGGGGTGCTAATTCCTCAAGCCATTTTTTATAGTCATGATGTAAGCCTGATTCATCATCATTAATAAAAACACTCGCCGTTATATGCATTGCATTCACTAATACAAGCCCTTCTTGGACTCCACTTTCAGCTAAACATGAATTCACTTCAGGCGTAATATTAGTAAAGTGCATTCTTTCTGGTGCATTAAACCACAATTCCTTTTTATAACTTTTCATATCAACCTCTCTTTAAGATTTATCTAAAAAAATTAATTCAATCCCGTTGCCAGCAGGGTCTTTAAAAAATAATTGTTCAATATTAATTTCAGGAATGTACCTCTCCTTGAAGGGAATATTCTTTCTTTCAAGAATTTCTATAAAGAAAACTTTATTGCTAGCAGAAAATGAAACGTGGTCTAGCGTTGAATTTACATTGGTTAGGTTTTTAACATTGTCTTTTGAAGAACTGAGGTGAAGTACATCTTTCTCTTTTGCATAAAGCCAATATCCTTTGCTTTTAAAAGGGGGTCGATGGCCTAGCTTTAATCCTACGATATTAATATAGAAGTCTTTTAAAATCTCAATCATCTTTTCATCTGAACGAAGATTGTAATGATCAATAGCGTTAATCATTTTTTTGAGAAACTGTTAACCTTTTTTTAATATGGAGCTCTCTTAACTGTTTGTCATCAACTTCATTTGGTGCATTTGTTAATAGACACTGTGCTTTTTGAGTTTTTGGAAAGGCAATCACATCTCTAATAGAATCAGCACCTGCCAAAAGTGTCACGATTCTATCGACTCCAAAAGCTATTCCACCATGAGGGGGTGCGCCATATTGAAGTGCTTCTAATAAAAAACCAAATTTTTCCTGTGCTTCATCCTTTGAGATATTTAAAGCCTTAAACACCTTTGATTGAACGTCGCTCTTATGGATACGTATGGAGCCGCCTCCAACCTCAGAGCCATTAATAACCATGTCATATGCTTTTGATAAGCATTTACCTGGATCTGAATCAAGGAGATACTCATGTCCATCTTTTGGTGCAGTAAAAGGGTGATGCAGAGCATTCCACCTTTTATTCTCTTCGTCATAATCAAACATGGGGAAATCAACTATCCATAAAGGTGCCCAAACTAAATCATTTACAAGCCCTTTATCATGTCCAATTTTTTCTCTCAACGCACCTAATGCCTCATTAACAACTTTCTCTTTATCAGCGCCAAAGAAAATCAAATCTCCATTGGATGCTTTAGTTTTATCCATGATTGCTTTTAACGCATCAGGATTAATATTTTTTACAATTGGACTCTGAAGACCCTTTTCATCAAGCTGTGAAACATCATTGATCTTAATATAGGCTAACCCTTTGGCGCCATAAATCTTTACAAATTCGGTGTATGCATCTATCTCAGATCTTGAAAGCTCAGATCCACCAGGTATTTTTAGGGCAGCCACTCTACCATTAGTCATATTTGCTGCTGAGGAAAATACTTTAAACTCAACCTTCTTGAGCTCTTCAGTTAAATCAACAAGCTCAAGGGTGACTCGAAGGTCGGGCTTATCGGAGCCATACATATTCATTGCTTCAGCATAAGTAAGCTGAGGGAAAGTTTTTGGAAGGTCTATATCCATGGTGTCTGAAAACATTTGACGAATCATGCCTTCATTTATCTGCATTATTTCTTTTTCATTCGAAAAAGAAAGCTCAATGTCTAATTGAGTAAACTCTGGCTGTCTATCAGCCCTTAAATCTTCATCCCGAAAGCATTTAGCAATTTGAAAGTATCTATCAAACCCAGAAATCATTAACATTTGTTTAAATAACTGAGGGGATTGAGGCAATGCAAAAAATTCACCTTGGTGGACTCTTGAAGGCACTAAATAATCTCTAGCTCCCTCTGGGGTACTCCTTGTTAGGATTGGCGTTTCGATCTCCATAAAATCATTTTTATCAAGATAAGTTCTAAAATTTTTGGAAATATCGTATCTCAGGCGAAGATTTTTTTGCATCACATCTCTTCGAAGATCAATAAAACGGCTTTCTAGCCTGACTGACTCTGAAATTGTTTCATCATCAAGCATAAAAGGTGGCGTTAGGGAAGGATTGAGGATAGTAACTTCCGACGCTAGCATTTCAACTTCTCCTGAGGGCAAGTTTTTATTTACAGTGCCTTCAGGTCTGAGCCTTACCTTACAGGTAACTTGTAAAACAAATTCATTACGAACGGATTCTCCAGCTTTAAAGGCTTCAGGTGTATCTGGGTCTATTACAATCTGAGCTAGCCCCTTCTTGTCTCTTAAATCAATAAATATAACACCGCCATGATCTCTTCGCCGATGTGCCCAGCCACATAAGGTTACTTCGGTATCCACATGGGATTTATTTAATTCACCACAAAAATTTGTTCTCATTTAACTTTCTACTTTCTTTTCTTTTTATTATTTTTAATAAACTCTTTATCTGTTGTTGAAACACCCATAGAGATGACATACTTTAAAACCTGATCAACACTAAGATCAATCTCGATAATTTTTTTCGTAGGCACGATCAATGTATATCCAGAAGTTGGGTTTGGTGTCGTTGGAACATAAACATTAACGAACTTACCTTTTAAATATTTAGCAATTTGATCATTTGGAACACCCGTCACAAAGGCAAATGTATAGGTACCAGCATTTGGAAATTCAATTAAAACTGCTTTAGAGAAAGCTTGTCCAGAGTTAGATAAAAGTGTATCCGATACTTGCTTAATACCCTTATATATAGAACTTATGACTGGTACCTTATTTAGCACATACTCATAAATAGTAATAATCTTTTTCCCAAAAAAATTATTAGCAATCACCCCTGTAAGAAAAACCACTATCAGAGTTACGATAACGCCATATCCGGGAATCGCTCCACCAAAAAAGACATCAGGCTGAACCTCTTTAGGAAGAAATAATAATACTTGATCTAAAAATTGGGTGAGCGTGACTAGTACCCATAAAGTTAAAACAATGGGAATTAAAACTAAAAGACCCGTAAGTATATTTTTTTTAAACATTTGGCTTCTCGGTTTTCTTTGTTATTGATTTTTTTGTCGTATCATTTTTTTTTGAATCTTTTGCATCATTTTTATTCTTAAAATCCGTCTCATACCAGCCCGAACCTTTTAACTTAAAATTTGGAGCTGAAACTTGTTTAATAAAATTTTGACCATTACATTTAGGACATGAAATTATTGTTGGCTCACTAATTTTTCTGATTAGATCTTCCTTGTAATTACAGTCTTCACATATGAATTCATAAATTGGCATAAAATTTATTTAAATATTTTTAAAATGGAATATCGTCTTCCAATTGATCAAAGGATTCAACTGCAGGAGAGGGAGCTTTCGTCGGCTCATTAGATGATTGACTTTTTTGTTGCTCAAAATTTCCTGATGAGTCACCCCCACCTGAAGCGTTATCTTTAGAACCAAGCATCTGCATCGTCGCAGCAACGACCTCCGTCGTATACCTATCCTGGCCATCTTTTGTTTGCCATTTTCTTGTTTGGAGTCTTCCCTCCACAAATATTTGACTTCCTTTTTTAAGATATTCTTTAGCAATTTCTGCTACTTTTCCAAACATTACAATTCGATGCCACTCAGTTTGATCAACTTTTTCTCCTGTTTTATCTTTATATGAACTACTCGTAGCTAAACTAAAGTTACAAACTGCAGTTTCGTTTGGCATATAACGAACGTCAGGATCTTGTCCCAATCTTCCAACTAAAATTACCTTATTGACTGACATAATTAATAATCCCCTTAAGTATTTTTTAAACCCTTTTTTAATTCAGGCATTTTTATTGATAGAGAAAAAATAAACCAAATAGATATCATAATTCCACAAAAATAAAAAACACCTACATAACCAAAATTCTTAGCAGCGAGACCTCCAAGAATGCCGCCAAAAAACATTCCTAATGACTGACATGTATTATACACCCCTAAAGAAAATCCTTTTCTATCAATCGGTGCAATTCTACTCACCAAGCTAGGGAGTGAGGCCTCTAAAAAGTTAAAGCCTATAAAGTAAATCAATAAGGCCAAGCTTATATTTAGTATTTCATTAGAATAATTGATGAATAAAAATTGAGATAAAAATAAAAGAATGATTGAGAATAAAAAAGTTTGTTTGGACAGCTGCCACCTTTGTGAAAAAATAATCATAGGCACCATAAAGACAAATGATAAAAATAATATGGGGAGGTAGATGCTCCAATGCTCTTCTAGTGGCAAGCCTCCCTTTGTGATTAAGTAATAAGGAATTGTAATAAACAAAGCAATCTGAGTTGCGTGCAAAACAAATATACCTAGGTTAAGTCGATTTAAATCCCATCTTTTTAGAATAAATAAAAAATCACTAAAGTCATAGGAGGTTTTATTTTTATCAGAAGCTTCGGTTATAAAAAATTTAATGACAAGTATGGCAATAGTCGACAAAATTCCCATTAAAATAAAAATGCCTGGTACCCCTATTAATTTATTAATTAGGGGGCTTAGCACAAGCGATAAAGCAAAGGTTAGGCCGATGGATACACCCACAATACCCATTGCTTTTGTTCGGCTTTCATCAGAGGTTAAGTCTGCTAATAATGCACTTAAAACCGCTGAAATTGCGCCAGCACCCTGAATCGCCCGACCTAAAATTATCAATTCAATATCATTTGTTAGGCCAGCACATAATGAGCCTACGATGAATAGTACTAAACCAAAATAAATGACCTTTTTACGACCTATTACATCAGATACCATCCCAAAAGGAATTTGAAAGATTGCCTGAGTAAGCCCATAAATACCCAGTGCTAAACCTATTTGAAAGATCGATGGTTGACTTGGGAGTTCTGCAGCATAAATAGAAAAAATAGGTAGTATTAAAAAAATACCCAGCATTCTTAACGCATAGATAGAGGCTAAAATTGAGCTGGCTTTTACTTCATTGGGGGACATTCTGTCTTTCTGAACCATAAGAGTTGAATACGAGTCACATTAATCATAAATAATCCGTTATATTATCAGGTTGCGCATAATTAAATAAAAATTAATGAATTATATAAATATTAAAGGGGCGAGAACCCATAACCTAAAAAATATCTCTCTTAACCTTCCTCGAAACAAATTGATTGTGATCACTGGTCTATCTGGATCGGGAAAATCATCACTCGCTTTTGACACACTTTATGCTGAAGGACAAAGAAGATATGTCGAGTCTTTATCTGCCTACGCTAGACAGTTTCTTGACCGTTTAAATAAACCTGACGTAGACCTTATTGAGGGACTTTCGCCCGCAATATCTATCGAACAGAAATCCACTTCTCATAATCCAAGATCTACTGTGGGAACAGTAACTGAAATACATGATTATTTGAGGCTTTTGTTTGCAAGAGCAGGTGATCCTGTTTGTCCAGAACATAATATTAAATTAGAAGCACAGACGATTTCGCAAATCGTTGATCAATTATTAGAACTTCCCGAAAATACAAAAGTAATTATTCTTGCCCCTGTCATAAATAATCGTAAAGGGAGCCATACAGATTTAATAAACGAACTTAGAGCTCAAGGATTTATAAGAGTCAGACTAGATGGCACGATCTACGAGATAGATAACTTGCCTGAAATAGAAAAAAAAATAAATCACCAAATCGATGTTGTCGTTGATCGGCTAAAAATAAATCAAGAAATAAAACAACGCATTACAGAATCTATTGAAACTGGTCTTAAATTAACCGATGGAAAGATTTTAGCGCTTGATATGGAAACAGAAGAAACACGGCTTTTTTCATCTAAATTTGCATGTCCCCATTGCGACTATGCTATCCCAGAATTAGAACCTCGACTTTTTTCCTTTAATAACCCGATGGGCGCATGCCCCGATTGTGATGGGTTAGGCCATAAAAGTTTTTTTGACCCAGAAAAAGTTGTGGCTTTGCCACAGCTATCTTTAGCTGCAGGTGCGATTAAAGGTTGGGACAAAAGGAATCAATTTTATTTTCAAATTCTTTCAAGCTTAGCTAAACATTATAATTTTGATTTAGAGACGCCATATGAAAATTTATCTCCTGAAATACAGTCAGTCGTTTTGTATGGGAGTAAAAAAGAAGTTATTAATTTTTCATACCTTAGTGAGCAAGGAAAGATTTATTCAAAATCACATACTTTTGAAGGCATTTTAAATAACCTAACAAGACGTTATCAAGAGACTGAATCTGGCATTGTCAGAGATGAAATTGCTAAATATCTAAATGTACACACCTGCCCGACTTGTAAAGGTGCTAGATTGAGAAAAGAAGCTAGGCATGTTTTAGTTGGTGATAAAAATATTAATTTTATTTGTGAGCTTGCCTTAAGAAAAGCTTTTGATTTTTTTGAAAACCTTGAGTTAAAGGGGGCTAAAGCTAAGGTAGCTGAAAAAATTATTCAAGAAATAAAAAATAGAATTTTTTTTCTCATCAATGTCGGCCTAGATTATTTATCTCTTTCAAGGACAGCTGAAACTTTATCAGGAGGTGAAGCACAGCGTATTAGATTAGCCTCTCAAATTGGAAGTGGGTTAACTGGCGTGATGTATGTTTTAGATGAGCCTTCAATAGGGCTGCATCAAAGAGATAATGCCAAATTGTTAAAAACGCTTAAAAATTTACGTGACTTAGGCAATACAGTCATCGTAGTAGAGCATGACTATGACGCTATTATGGCAGCAGATTATGTTGTGGATATAGGTCCTGGAGCTGGGCTTCATGGCGGTCAAGTTATTGCGGAAGGAACACCCCAAGAAGTTTTAGATAATGAAAATTCACTCACGGGTCAATATTTATCTGGTAAAAAAGTCATTGAATTATCCAAAGAAAAAACTAAACCAAATAGCGATTTTTTTCAAATTTTAAAAGCTAGCGGAAATAATTTAAAAGATGTAGACCTTAAATTGCCCATTGGTTTGATGACATGCATTACAGGCGTTTCAGGGAGTGGAAAATCTACTCTTATAAATAATACACTTTATCACTCACTCGCAAAGCATCTTTATAAGAGCAATTTAGAGGTTGGCCCCCATAAGGAAATCATAGGCTTTGATTTTTTTGATAAAGTTGTCGACGTCAATCAGAGTCCTATTGGAAGAACCCCTAGATCCAATCCAGCTACCTATACTGGTCTTTTTACGCCAATTCGAGATATATTTTCAAAAGTTCCCGAGAGTAAACTCAGAGGTTATGCTCCGGGTAGATTTTCATTTAACGTAAAAGGGGGCAGGTGTGAGTCGTGCGAGGGGGACGGTGTCGTAAAAGTTGAAATGCATTTTTTACCTGACGTTTATGTCAAATGTGATTTTTGTGAAGGTCAACGTTACAACAGAGAAACACTAGAAATTAAATATAAAAATAAAAATATTCATGACGTTCTTTCTATGACAGTCGAACAAGCTTACGATTTTTTTAGTGCTATCCCTGTTATTGAAAGGAAATTAAAGACTCTATTAAATGTAGGTTTGAGTTATATAAAACTTGGGCAAAATGCCACCACGCTTTCAGGTGGTGAGGCACAAAGAGTCAAGCTTGCTCTAGAATTATCGAAAAGAGATACAGGAAGGACCCTATATATTCTTGATGAACCCACAACAGGTCTACACTTTGCTGACATTCAACTTCTTTTAAATGTCCTTCACCAATTGAAAAAAAATGGTAACACCTTAGCAATTATTGAACATAATTTAGATGTGATTAAAACTGCTGATTGGATTATTGATTTGGGTCCAGAAGGGGGTGACGGGGGTGGTGAAATTATCGCTGAAGGAACACCGAATGAGATCTGCAAAAATAAAAATAGTTATACAGGCAAGTTTTTAAAAGATTACTTATAGAATTTGATAAATTGACTTGGTATCTGGTTTTTGGTGATGCCATATATTAAAAGCGGCGGCGGCCTGTTCAACCAACATCCCTAACCCATCAGAAAATTTTGCTTTATTTTGTTCAGCCATCAATAAAAAAGATGTTTGCTTGCCATACATCATGTCGTACCAAAAATGTCCCTTTAAATTTTCAGGAAATATGGCATTACCATTCCCTAAAGATGATGAGGTTGCATTTATAATTACATCAAAAGTAATGTTCTCTTTGGGGCTTAAGACATTTAATAAAACATCGTTGTCCTTAGCTAAAAAAGACCAAGTCTCTGCCATATCATGAGATTTAGATATAGTTCTATTAGTTAAGAAAATAGTTTGAGGTTGTTGCGAAATCAAATCAAACATCACCCCATTGGATGCCCCACCTGCACCGATAACTAATATTTTTTTATTTTCTAGGCTCACATTTTTTGTTAAAAGATCAGTCACAAGCCCCAATCCGTCTGTCGTATCTCCATATAACTTATCGTTTTTTATAGAAATTGTATTGACTGATTTTGTCTGCTCAGCCCTTGGGGATAATTCGTCGCAAATTTCATAGGCTAAGTTCTTTAGGGGCAATGTAATATTTAGCCCCTCATATCCCTTCTGCTTCAAATCAGAAAGTGTTTTTTTAAAATGCATACTTTCCACATCTATTCTCTGGTACTCAAGATCTATGGCAAATTGACTTGCAAAATATTGATGAATCTTGGGCGACAGTGAATGTGAAATTGGATGGCCTAACACGGCAAATTTTTTATTTAACTTGGTCATAAAATTATTATAAAACGTATCACTTGATGTACATAAATTAATATTTTTGAATTATATTGGTGCATTTTTTTTACATATTTGCACTTAAATAGTGCAATTTGTACATAATATGTTTATTTTTATATAAAAATAAGTAAAATTGCACCAATAAGCGTATCTAATGCGTAATAATTAAAAAAAAATAGAACATTAATTAAGGAGTAAATAGTATGTCGGTAGCTAATGTAATGAAAAAAATTAAAAGTAATAAC
>ENA-OQVM01005003-OQVM01005003.1-marine-metagenome-genome-assembly--contig:-NODE-5003-length-13026-cov-5.321646_pt1 | contig 13026 bp, 10 predicted proteins | sample MGYA00237776_ERZ505498 | MGnify/ENA primary metagenome ERZ505498 (study PRJEB26159, sample SAMN06265151) | marine metagenome | isolation source: Helgoland LTER site | place: Germany:Helgoland, sampling... | reverse complement strand
GTGGCGCTCAGGCCCTTTTTTTGTTCCCCGGCTTGTTGGCCGCCTGCCTGTTGAGCTTGACCCGCATCAGCAGAAGCCGTGACCGCATCTGAATCAGGCGTAACACCACCATCATCGGCAGTCTTTATCTTCCCCAAAAAGAAACCAATCACCACGGATACAAGGATGGTGGCGGCCATGATTAACGTATTTTTACTTAACATGTGTTTAACTTTACTAAAATGAATGCTAATGTCAGCTAAAAAAACCAATGAGACCAGCAAACAGAAGATCAACAGGCTCGACGAGTAACATCGCCCAGCACTCAGTCATCCTTGCGGAAAGACTCAGGAGCCACTAGGCCAGCTGACAAAATCATCTTACTCGCCTCTTCCAGACTCATCGCGCTATCTTCCACCTTAACGTCCTCTACAATGAGCGTAAAGCCAGTCATCGGGTTCGGGCTGGTTGGAATGAAGACCGTTGTCACATCTTCTCCTGACTGAGTATCGTGGTAGTTTCCCGTTACAAAACCAAGCAACCTGCAGCCTGGACTTGGATATTCCACATAAGCAACGCTCTTAAATTTACGTTCCCCTCCAAGATTCTTCACAGCATCGACAAACTGCTTCAAGGCGGAATAAACCGCACCCAGATATGGCACGCGCTGCATTCCCTCATTGAGCCAATAGAGGATTTTACGACCAGGGCGGTTTGCCACCCCGAAGCCCACCAGCAGCAGCAGAAAAACAGGAATCAAAAAACGCAGAAAATCAGAACCGTAAAAGGCAAAATCATCAGACACCAAATCCGGCCCGCTCCTCATTAAATTGATCGCTCTCAATCCGAGCTGCAGCAATTCATCGCCGACCCGCATCAGGATTTTATAAATCACCAATAACAGCCAAAGTGTACCCACTGTCGGGATCACCGCAGCTAAACCCGTGAGCAAAAGACCCGCAAACTTTGCAATATGCGGGTGCTTAGCTAAGACCAAGCTCTTAGGTAGTTTAGCTGGCTCAGCTGAATTAGCGGGTGGGATTTCCTCATTCATAAATTCTACATTCTAGTCGATTGAAACAATGAGCACCGCTACTCCTCCTCGACAGGCACCGCGCGCAGTGGTCTTTGGCCATTAGTATTGAGCGGAACTTCATCAATAAAAAAGGCTTCATCATCATCTACGGGAATCGCCCTTAAAGGTCGGGGGTCCTCACCGGCAGGCACAATGCCCTGATCTAGATCCTCGTCGACCGGAATCGCTCTCGGCGCTGAACCGTCCCCTAGTGAGCGCACATCAAACCCTTCCTCCTCCTCGATCACCATGGCTCTTGGCGGAGGTGTGATCGATTTCTTGATCTCTTTTTTGAAGTGTTCAAAGAATGCTCTCACCATCGGAGCCGCCTTGCGACCACCACTAAGTTTCTCCCCTGGCTTACCCTCGTAGAGAGCCGCAAAAGCATAACGTGGATTTTCCAGAGGAAAGAAACCAGCAAACCAAGCAAGCCGCTGTTCCTCTGACTCTGGCCCCCACTGCGCTGTTCCTGTCTTACCACATAAGATCGCATAGCTTAACCTAGCACGTTGACCCGTGCCATAGCCAGCATTCACCACCTGCATCATGCCCTCGTGCACCACACTAACGGCATTAGGATCCAGGTTGAGAAAATTACGACGCTCAGGCTCAGTCGAGACCAATACACGGCCGTTGACACTCTGCACCTGCTTAACGAGCTGAAGCTTTGGCAAGGCACCACCATTGGCCAGCCCAGCCATCGCCTGCGCCACCTGCAAGGGAGATGACAGTATCACGCCCTGACCAATGGACAGGTTCGCTGTATCGCCATCCAACATTTTGCGATTGTGATTTTTGATCATCCATTCGTTGGTGGGAACCAATCCTTCCGTCTCACCGACCAGAGGCAGGCCAGTTTTGGACCCAAAGCCAAGACGCCTTGCCACTGACAGGAAAGCCATCGGCCCTGTCTGAATTCCGACCTGGTAAAACCACGGGTTACAAGACCTAGCAATGGCCCTCTTCACATCAATGAAGCCCTCGGCCTCCTTCGACCAGTTATGAAACACCTTATTACCAACCTGAATTTGTGCAGGGCAATCAATCAGACTAAACTCATGCACTTCACCATTACTGAGAGCCGTTACTGCGACGATCGGCTTAAAGGTCGACGCTGGTGGATAAGCACCCTGAAAGGCACGGCCAAACAGTGGCGTGCCAGGATCTTCACGCAGCTCCTTGTATTTCTCGTTACTAATAAAGGGAATGAAATCGTTCAGATCAAAAGAAGGTCTCGACGCCATCGCCATCACCTCACCCGAATGAATATCAAGCACAACAAAAGCACCGCGCTCACAATATTCGTCAAGCACCGCTTCCGCTTGTTTCTGCCAACTTAGATCAAGGGTCGTTACAATATTTCCCCCTGGAACCGGACGAGTCTCGTATTTCTTAAATACCAAGCTGCCATCCACATCGTAATCCTCGCGCAACAAACCATCCTTGCCAGACAGCTCTTTGTTGAAAATCTTTTCCAAACCAGACCTTCCCTCCGCTCTCTCAAAAATGGGATCCCCATAATTGATCGGCCCTCTCTCAAGCTTACCCGCACTGCCGGTGTAGCCGATAATATGCGACGCTGATTTTCCGTGAGGGTAATGGCGAAGATAAACAGGGTGCAGAATCAAACCATTCATCAACTGGTCCTCTAATTCTTTTTTTCTCTCCTCATCCACAACGTGGCTAGCGGGCATCGCCAACCACCTTCGATGGCGGTAGTGTTGCCATAGAGCCTCGTCCGAGACCTGCCACTGAATACCAAAAATCTGATTCGCCTGCTCGATACGTTTGCGCGCCCATTCGATCACATAATCACGATCCGCTTTTTCAAACTGACCATACTCGAGTGCTGGATACCACACCACTCGGGTCTGGGCAAAAGGCTCACCATGACGATCTGTAATTTGCCCCCTTGGAGCTGGAATGGCCAAACTCATCGTTCTGGCATCCTTGCGCCCCGTCACAGAACCCTCGATACCAAAACCATTAACAGGAGCCGCCTCAGCATCAGGCAAGCCAGAGGAATCAGTAATATCAGGTGGTGTCACCGCTAAAGCAGCCTCCCGCTCAGCAGCATCGCCACTCTCTGCCACTATATTGGCACTCGCTTCGTCGTTTGTTTGAGCAGACAGACTGGCCACACTCATCGTGATGATAAGCAGACCAAGCACCGCCAAAAAACATGCCGTAAAGCTTGATGCCATACACAGAGCAGCGTTTAAAATATATTTCCGATTCCGTATCGCCATCTACTTGGACTTCACTTTACACACAAACCCTCGGTTTGCCACCAAGAATTCACCCACCAAACACACCATCGCAGATTGCACCGCTCTTTTGGCCCCCGACAAAATTCGTCCTTGATTATCGGCTCTCTGGGATCAGATTGATGCCAACGACAGGGGAGTCCCACGACCGGGGACTGAGACGTTCATTCGCGCCAGAGCAAACCCTCCGAACCTGCCACGGTTAGCACCGACGAAGGGAGTCGCATTTTTCCACCCGAAGAATCGTCCCCTACCCGTTGTGCCACCACAACGGGTTTTTTGTACACTCCACTCCCCTCCCCACCAATCGCCAAAAGCCAATCGCCAAGCATCATGATCTCTCCCAACGAACACGACATCACACCGGAAAATTCTCATCAGCGTTCAGACTACACCGGTAACTTCATCGAGGATATCGACAACTCCGACGAGCTTGCCGCCATCGAGAAAGACCCTACCCATTTCCCCAACTCAACTCGCATCTATGTCGATGGCACCATGCACCCCACCGTCAAGGTTCCCATGCGAGAAATCCGCCTCTCCGATACCGAACACCAAAATGGACGCACCGAGGCAAACCCTCCCATCCGCGTCTACGATTGCGCCGGCCCTTGGGGTGATCCAGATTTTAAGGGCGACGTTCGCGAGGGACTTCCCGCCATGCGCCGCCAGTGGATTCTCGATCGTGGTGATGTCGAGGAATACGACGGACGAGAGATCAAAGCAGCAGACAACGGCTACCTCTCTGATGCCCATGCTGAGAAATACAACGAAAACAAACAGGCCAAAAACAAACTCAAGGAATACCCCGGCCTGAAGCGCAAACCTCTGAAAGCCACAGGTCATCCCGTCACCCAGAAATGGTATGCCGACCAGGGCATCATCACCCCCGAGATGGAATACATCGCCATCCGCGAAAACATGGGGCGCAAGCAGGAGTTCAAAACCATCTGCGACCACTACCCCAATCTCAAAGACCTACCCGAGGACGCCTCCGAGCGCCTCAAGCAGCTCTGCTCCACCCCAGACGGCTACGAGATGCCTCGCCCGTCCGAGATCGACCCTAACAAACAGGTCAATCGCAACAGTATGAATCACCAGCACCCTGGTCAGTCCTACGGTGCCGAGATCCCCAAGCTCATCACCCCCGAGTTTGTCCGCTCCGAAGTCGCCCGCGGCCGCGCCATCATCCCCGCCAACATCAACCACCCAGAAAACGAGCCCATGATCATCGGCCGTAACTTCCTGGTCAAAATCAACGCCAACATCGGCAACTCAGCCGTCGCCTCCACCATCGACGAAGAAGTCGAGAAAATGCGCTGGTCCACCAAGTGGGGTGCCGACACCGTCATGGACCTGAGCACGGGCAAAAACATCCACGCCACCCGCGAATGGATCCTGCGTAACTCAGCTGTCCCCATCGGCACCGTGCCCATCTACCAGGCCCTTGAGAAAGTCAACGGCCGCATCGAAGACCTCACCTGGGATCTCTTCCGCGACACCCTCATCGAACAAGCCGAGCAAGGAGTTGACTACTTCACCATCCACGCCGGTGTGTTACTGCGCTTCGTGCCCCACACCGCCAAACGCATGACCGGCATTGTCTCGCGTGGTGGCTCCATCATGGCCAAATGGTGCATCACCCACCAAAAGGAAAGCTTCCTCTACGAGCACTGGGATGACATCTGCGACATCTGCGCCGCCTACGACGTCTCCTTCTCTATTGGTGACGGCCTGCGCCCCGGCTCCATTGCCGACGCCAACGACTACGCCCAGCTCGCCGAGCTCGAAGTCCAGGGAGAACTCACCACCCGTGCCTGGGAAAAAGGCTGCCAGGTCATGAACGAAGGCCCCGGCCACGTTCCCCTGCACCTCATTCAGGAAAACATGCAGAAGCAAATCGAGTGGTGCCACGAGGCCCCCTTCTACACCCTCGGGCCACTCACTACCGACATCGCCCCCGGTTACGATCACATCACCTCCGCCATCGGAGCCGCCAACATCGGCTGGTATGGCTGTGCCATGCTCTGCTACGTCACCCCCAAGGAGCACCTCGGCCTACCCAACCGCGACGACGTCCGCGAAGGAGTGATCACCTACAAGATCGCCGCCCACGCGGCCGACCTCGCCAAAGGTCACCCTGCTGCCCAGGAGCGTGACAACGCCATCTCCAAAGCCCGCTTCGAGTTCCGCTGGCGCGACCAGTTCGCCCTCGGCCTCGATCCAGCACGCGCCATCGACTACCACGATGAAACCCTCCCCGCAGAAGGAGCCAAAACCGCCCACTTCTGTTCAATGTGCGGCCCGACTTTCTGCTCAATGAAAATTACGGGAGATGTGCGCAAGTACGCCGAAGAGCAGGGATATACTGCCAAGGAACCTGCCATCGCGGAATAGCCTACACCTTACGCTGATGAAGTGCATCCTTCGCAAGATCTTGACGTCGCTGATCGCAAGCTCACCTGCTGGCCTGTCACAATCACCACAGGTCGGTGACATGGCACCGGATTTTGAACTCATGGGCAGCGATGGAGTCGTTTACAAGACTTCTGATTTTAAGGACAAAAAAGCCATCGTCGTCGCCTGGTTTCCCAAGGCCTTTACCGGCGGATGAAAAGCCGAATGCGTGTCGTTCCGTGAGATCGGCAAAGAAATCAAAGCCTATGAGCTCGCCTACTTCACCGCGAGCTGTGACAAGGAGGAAACCAACAAGAAATTTGCAAAGTCCCTCGGGCTGGATTACCCAATCCTCAGTGACCCCACCCGCAAAGCAGCCATCGCTTACGGTCTGGTAAAAGAAAATGCCGTAGGCCTCGGCCGCTTCCCCAAACGTTGGACCTTTTACATCGGCAAAGACGGTAAAATCCTCGCGATTGATAAAAGTGTCAAATTCCGCAACCACGGAGCTGACGTCGTCCAAAAGCTCGCTGAGCTGAAGATTGATCAAGTGAGATAAACACCGCGAGACCGAAACATTGATTCCGGTAGGGGTGGGTGTGGCGAAATTTTCATAGCCACCCAATAAAAACCCACCTCCTGAGTTCAGGGGGACGGGTTTGAAAAATCGCAAAGAGCCAAAGCCCAAAGGGAACACTAGCCACGCTTCCTGCGCAGCACACAGCCCATCGCTCCGATGACCAGCAGACCTACGCTTGACGGCTCTGGAACCGCCGCGACAGCTGCGCTGAGGCTTGCGACACGAAAACCTATGAAGTCGAACTCGATGGCCGGGCTGCCGTCATAGCGGTCGGACGACTGCAAGCCGAAGGGGTCGCCGTACCAGTCGCCGCCGCGGAGCACCCGCGACTCATCCAGCTCATCAAGCGTTCCATCGAACGCGCTCTCGTTCCATTCAAGAACGTTGCCGCCCATGTCGTAGGTGCCGTTGTTTTCCTCGGTGCCACCGCCTCGCGCAAAGGGCTCATTATTTTCAGCACCCTCCAAAAACACAGAATCGTAATCAGTATCAAAATTGTCGTCGATTCCATCAGGCGTTGCATTTCCTGTCGCATAGGTTGTGTAACCACTGCCGTCAGACTTCAGATATGCTGCTTTATACCACTCGTCTTCGCTGGGCAGCACGTAGATGGTTCCGTAGGTGGCAATCGCCGCGGCACGGTCGACTCCGGTGAAGCTGGTGCTATTGCTGAACCCGTAGGCTCCCGACAGCGCATCCCCGCTGGTCAGCCAGTTGGCAAACTTCGCCGCTTCATACCAGCTTGTACCCGCCGTGGGTTGTGTGCCGCTCCAGTCGCCTGCGTTGCCGACATTGGTATCGGCGGTGGTCACTATCAGCCACTGCGCGGCGGTCACCTCATAGGTTCCGATGCTGTATTCGTAGCTCACGACTCCGGGATTGGCTCCGTTGACGGTGTTGGCCGCATCACCCGTTGTTACGCCGGTGTTGCCGATATCGACAAAGTCAATATCCACACTGTCGCCTCCGTGAGCGATGGTGACGGCATCCGCGTTCATCATCGTGCCAGCCAGCACGATACTTGTGAGTCCTAATATGGTCGGGGTTTTCATGATTTTTTTGAAGTAGCATCGAACGCTATGCATATATTACCAAAATCAACTGCTAAGTCTATTTAAATACGATTTTGTTATAATTTAGTTCTGGCTTTAATCTAGACTGGAATACCCAATCAACCACGGCATCCCGCATTGTTGTCTGATTAACCTCTCCTGAGTTCACAATCCCCATGTCTGATTTTACCTCATATAGAAAAATAACAAATTTACTCCAATTTTGAAATATCAAGCTGACAAGGACGTAATCATGATACATATTCCCACACTATTTTTTACCGGCTGAAACTGCCACCCTCTCTGCGAACAGAAAATCCACCATGTCTGACAAATCAACCAAGCCCGAGCAATCATCCAAAACAAACTACTCCGTACCCAATCTGGAGCGTTCCTTCCTCATCATGGAACACCTCGGCCAGTCCAATGAGGGCTGCACCCTCACTGAGCTCGTCAAGCTCACCGGCTTCCCGCAGAACTCGATCTTCCGCATCTGCCGCACCCTCGGTGAGCTCGGCTACCTCAGCTGCAACCAAGAAAACAAACGCTACCAGCTCACCCAGCGCATTCTCAATCTTGCTGTAGGAGCCGTCTCCCCGGGCAAAAGCATCGTGCCCATCGCCTCCCCCTACCTCAAGCAAATCGCCCAGGAAACCGGTGAAACCTGCTGCCTGGGAACCATCGTGGGCAACAAGGGCGTGGTCCTCGCCGTTGAAGACGGCACCCACCCCTTCCGCTTCTCCATTGATCTCGGGATCTCCTTCCACCTACACACCTCGGCTCCGGGTAAGGTGATGCTCGCCAAGCACCCGGAGAAAGAATCCATTGTCCAGAATCTTGAGTTCCCCCGCTTCACCGCAGAAACCATCACCAAGCCTGCCGACCTGCTCAAGCACCTCGAAGAGGTTGCCCAATCCGGCTACGGAGTCGATCGTGAGGAGGAATTCGCCGGTCAGCACTGCATCGGCTCTGCCATCAGCCTACCCTCATGCACTTCCGGTGCCTCCGTCTGTTCCATCTGGATCACCGCCCCCAGCTCCCGCCTCAAGACCACCGACTTCCCCCGCGTGGGCAAACTCATCCGCAACGCCTGCCTGGATATCGAGGGCAAGCTCGAGTATCAATAATACCATCAACATGGTTTCCAAAACACCAGTTCATCATATCTGCCTGTGGCTGCTCGCCATGGTCATGTGTGTGCCCTGCTCCATCGCAGCGGAAAAAACGGACAAACCTTCCAAAAAATACTGGGCCTATCAGAAACCACAAAAACCGGCCGTTCCCCAGATCGAGGGAAACAGTAGCCCCAACCCCATTGACGCCTTCATTGCCGCCGGGCTCAAGGCCAAGTCCATTACGCCGAACCCCGCCGCCGAGCCAGGCCAACTGCTGCGCCGCCTGAGCTATGATCTTACCGGCCTGCCCCCCACCCATAACAACATCACCACAGTCTCTTGGCCAGAGGCGGTCAACCAGCTACTGGCCTCACCCCACTACGGGGAAAAACTTGCCTCACTCTGGCTCGACACCGTGCGTTACGCAGAAACCAATGGCTACGAGCGTGACAGCATCAAACCTGAAATCTGGCGCTACCGTGACTACGTCATTGACGCCTTCAACCAGGATCTGCCCTATGACCGCTTCCTCACCGAGCAGCTTGCAGGGGACGAGATCCCCCAGCCCACCTTCGCCTCCAGTGTCGCCACCGGTTTTCTTGCCCTGATGCTGCGCGATGACGAACCCGCTGACCGCCCCCAGGCACACGCAGACATGATCAGTGATATCATCGATGTTACAGGTGAAGCCTTCCTGGGCATGACACTCAACTGCGCCAAGTGCCATGACCACAAGGGCGACCCCATCCTGCAGGCTGACTACTATTCCATGCGCGCCTTTTTCGAGCCGATCCAGGACACCACTCTTAAAAACATCAAAGCCCACTTCAAGGACCCCTCCAGCAAAGCCAGAAGCGAGGCGACCATCAAAAGTGCCGAGGCAGAAATTACTAAGCTCTGGACCTCCGTGGATAAAAACAAACTCAACACCCTGGCCACCCCGGCTGCCGATTCCTCACACCAGCAAAAGGCCATCATCCCCTTCGCCTACGACGGCTTCCACGTGTCTTGGCAAGTATCGTACAAAAAACCATCTGACCCCGGCTGGTCATTACCCTCCTTCTCCGGCCAGGGTTTCAAGGAGTCCGGGCTGCCACTGCGCCACGGCAATCCCGGCCCGGAATTCGGTGGTGCTGCCAAACCATGGGACCCCAAGCAACACACCCTCTACCTGCGCAAGGATTTTGGCCTAACTACGATTCCGGAGCGCTTTGTCGTCTACACCCGTGGCACGGCTGAGCGCATCACCGTGCTCATCAATGGCAACACGATCTACTCAGGCCCCGCCCACACAGCCGGCAAGCTGCGCTATTACCCCTTCACCAAATCAAACATAAGCCACCTCACCACGGGCAAAAACACCCTCGGTCTGATCGTCCACTCTCCCAAGCCGCACAAGTATCTCAACCTCGCCGTTTTCCCCCACCTCTTTCACCCCGTCAGCCCAGAGCTCTACGCTGAGCACTTCCCCGATGAACTCATCACCCTCTATGGGCAGGACTTCATCCATAAAATCTCTACCCAGAGGCAAGCCATCACCAGTGCGCGCGACCAGATTACCCACAAGGGCATGCCTTACATGACCCAGCTGGAAAATCGTGTTATGCCCAAGTCCTACATCCACGGACGTGGCAGCGTGCACGCCCCCGGAGACGAGGTATTTCCCGGCATCCCTCAGGTCATGGCAGAGTCTCCCGAGGCGGCACGAATTCCGATCACTGGTGACTATCAGAAAACCAGTAGCCACGGCAGACGCCTAGCACTAGCGCGCTGGATCACCAGCCAAGAAAATCCGCTCACCGCCCGCGTCATGGTCAACCGCCTCTGGCAGCACTGCTTCGGCATCGGCCTTGTGCCCTCCGCCAACGACTTCGGAGTCTTCGGTGAAGGCGTAAGCGACCAAGCCCTACTCGACTGGTTAGCAGTAGAGTTTATGGAATCAGGCTGGAGCGTGAAACACATGCTGCACCTGATGCTCACCAGTGAAACCTACCGCCGCTCATCCTTACCTAACGAAAGCTCGGCTCAGCTTGACCCGCTCAATCGCCTCAACTGGAAACAAAACCCGCGCCGCCTTACTGCGGAAGAAATCCGCGATACCTTCCTAAGCCTCTCTCGTGAGCTGCGCCTACAAAAACCATCTCAGCCATTCATCCGCCCAAAGATGCCTGACGCGGTACTAGCCACCTCATCCCAGCCCAAAAAAGTCTGGCCTCCCACCAAGGGCCCTGAGGCGAATTGCCGCAGCATCTACATCCATGTCAAACGCTCCATCCAACTGCCCCTGCTCAGCGCCTTTGACGCCCCACAACGAGATATTTCCTGCCCGACACGTTTTGCCACCACCGTTCCCACGCAAACATTGACCATGCTCAATAGCGAGTTCATCAACCAGCGTGCTGCTATCTTTGCCGGCAAATTAGAATCACAATACCCGGAGCTAACAGACCAACAACTCCACCATGGCTTTGAGCTCACCACCGGCCGGACTCCCACCGAAGCGGAACTCACCGAGCTCAATACCCTGCATCAGGATTTACTAACGGATTACAAGTTAGACCCCTCTGCCGCCCTCGCAAGAATCTGCCTCCTTCTTCTCAACCTCAACGAGACCCTCTACCTCGACTAGAATGATGAATCAAATCCAAGCGACGAAGTCGCCTAACTCAAATTCACCATTCAATATTCACTATTCACTATTCTAAAGCCATGAGCACTCACCAACCAGATTTCTGCCGGCGTACCAACCGCCGTGAATTTCTCCAAGACATAGGTGGAGGTTTCACCAAGCTCGCTCTCACCGGTCTGCTTGCCAAGGAAGGTTTCTTTGATCAGGTCGCCCAAGCTGCACCAACAGCCGGCAACGATACCCCGCTCAACCCCCTCTCCCCTCGCCAGACCCACTTTCCCGCCAAGGCGAAAAGCGTTATCTTTCTCTTCATGTACGGTGGCCCCAGCCACATCGACACCTTTGACTACAAACCCGACATGGTCGGCATGGATGGCAAGACCGTCGATGTCAAAACCTTCGGCCGCGGCGGCAAGAAAAACCAAGGCCGCATTGTCGAACCCCGCTGGAAATTCAAGCAATACGGTCAGTGTGGCAAATACGTCTCCGACCTCTTCCCCAATGTCGCCAAGCATGTCGATGACATCGCCTTCATGCACTCCATGCAGGCGGACTCACCCATCCACGGCTCAGCCATGCTGATGATGAACTCCGGCTCCATCATCAGTGGCAAACCTTCCCTCGGCTCATGGGTCAACTACGGCATGGGCAGCATGAATCAAAATTTACCCGGCTATGTCGTCATGCTGGACAAAACCGGCGGCCCGATCTCTGGAGCCAAGAACTGGACCTCAGGTTACATGCCCGCCTCCTACCAAGGCACGGTCTTTCGCTCCAAAGGTGACCCCATTCTCGACCTCAAACACGTCAACAACATGGGAGCGGATGAGCAATATCGCCTGATTCAGTCCCTCAATCATCTTAATCAAAGCCACCAAGAAGCTCGCTGGGATAACTCCAACCTTGCCGCACGCATCGCCTCCTATGAGCTCGCCTACAAGATGCAATCCACCGCTCCAGAAGCCATCGATCTCGACCAAGAGCCTGAGCATATTAAGTCCCTCTACGGCATGGACCAAGACCGCACCGAGGACTTCGGCAAGAAATGCCTGATGGCCCGCCGTCTGGTTGAGCGTGGCGTGCGCTTCATCCAGATCTATTCCGGAGGTGCCCACAACGATGACAACTGGGACGCCCACGGCGACCTTGAGACCAACCACAACAAACACGCAGGTGCCACCGACAAACCGATCGCCGGCTTGCTCGAGGACCTCAAGCAGCGCGGCCTGCTGGATGAAACCCTCGTCGTCTGGGGTGGTGAGTTTGGCCGCCAGCCCACAGCAGAATACGCCAAGGGCTCTGGTAGGGATCACAACGCTTACGGATTCACCACCTGGATGGCCGGTGGCGGCATCAAGGGAGGCATCAGTGTCGGCCAGACCGACGAACTCGGTGCAGCTGCCGTCGAGCGCCCGCTCGAGGTCAAAAACCTGCACGCCACCATCCTGCAACAACTCGGTCTCGACCCCAACAACCTCTCCTACTTCCACGCCGGACTCGATGAAAAACTCGTCGGTGTCGAGGGCGCCCGCCCGATCAAAGAAATCATCGCCTGAATATAGCCCGCTTGTAGTCTTTTTAAACCGCTTGCACTTCTCCCCTCAGCTTTGCTTCGGCACCGTCGTCCGCTCTTTATATACAACCACTTCTAATCTTTTCACTTCTCCCCTACCACTGCGACGCAGTCGCTCACTTCAACTTCAACTCTCAACTTCAACTGCCGCGTAGCGGCTTCCCAATTATCATGTCCCGAACCGTCCTCATCACCGGCGCCACCCGTGGCCTCGGCCGTGCCATCGCCGTCGCTTTTGGCAAGTCCGGCTACCAAGTCGCCCTCAACTACGCCCATAACGAGGACAACGCCCGTGAGGCTCTCGCCGAAGTCCGTGAGCACGCAGCCAATGGTGGAGGTGGCGAAATCTTCAAAGCCGA
>ENA-OQVM01004991-OQVM01004991.1-marine-metagenome-genome-assembly--contig:-NODE-4991-length-13063-cov-51.817881_pt1 | contig 13063 bp, 7 predicted proteins | sample MGYA00237776_ERZ505498 | MGnify/ENA primary metagenome ERZ505498 (study PRJEB26159, sample SAMN06265151) | marine metagenome | isolation source: Helgoland LTER site | place: Germany:Helgoland, sampling... | reverse complement strand
GAATCCAAAATATATGAGGCTGCTGGGGAACAGTTTAATATCGCGTCGCCAAAGCAATTAGGAATCATTCTTTTTGAGAACTTAAAACTGGTTGATAAACCTAAGAAAACCAAAACTGGGCAGTATAGTACCGCAGAAGATGTGTTGTCCTATTTGGCAAAAGACCACGAAATTATTCAAAATGTATTGGACTACAGAGGTCTCGCCAAACTAAAAAGCACTTATGTAGATGCGCTTCCAGAACAAGTCTTAGAACGTACGGGGCACATTCATACCGAGTACATGCAAACGGTGGCGTCTACAGGACGCTTAAGCAGTACGAATCCAAATCTACAAAACATTCCGATCCGAACGGAACGCGGTCGCCAAGTGCGAAAAGCGTTTGTTCCACGGAATAAGGAGTATATCCTTTTAGCCGCCGATTATTCTCAAATTGAGCTGCGTGTGATTGCGGCGATGAGCGAAGAAGAAACCATGATTGAAGCCTTTAAAAACGGTGAAGATATTCATGCCTCCACTGCGGCGAAAGTGTTTCATGTGCCTTTAGCAGAAGTGACTAGAGAACAACGTGGCAATGCGAAAACAGTCAACTTTGGGATTATTTACGGGGTGTCTGCTTTTGGACTGAGCAACCAAACTGATTTAAGCAGAACCGAGGCCAAAGAATTGATTGAAACTTATTATGAAACCTATCCAAAACTTCGTAAATATATGAGTTCACAGGTCGATTTTGCCAGAGACCACGGCTATGTGACAACCGTCTCCAACCGACGACGTTACCTCAAAGATATCAACTCTCGAAATGCCATTGTTCGCGGTGCTGCCGAACGAAATGCGGTGAATGCACCCATCCAAGGCAGTGCAGCAGATGTCATTAAAATTGCGATGATTAACATCCATAACAAACTCGAAGAAGGGGGCTTTAAAACCAAAATGCTTCTACAAGTACATGATGAATTGGTTTTTGATGTTTACAAGCCTGAGCTAGATGCCATGAAAACCTTAATCCAAAACGAAATGGAGAACGCCTATTCCTTAAGTGTTCCCTTAGATGTTGAAATGGATATGGGTCTCAATTGGCTAGAAGCCCATTAACTTTACAGCTCTAAGGCATTGTTGTATTGACTTTTTTGTGTGGCTCTAAAATGTTAAAGTCTTTGGTTTTTTGGAACCCTATACTTTTTTTTACTAAGTTTAAGACTGATTTTGACCCCAAGTCTAAATCTTCAATTAGCAATTTAACCGAAGTTTTAGATATTATTTTATTTGAATTTTAAGAAACACTTGGGAAACTAGAGTGGTTCAATATATGCTGTATTTGGATGTATTGAACCACCCAAAACAAAAATATAAGCGAAATATAAACCACTAGTGGTTTATATACACAAGTTACCCAACATAAAAACCAAACTAATGAAAAAACTAATCACACTAACATTCTTTGCAATCTTAACATCAACATTTGTTTTAGGACAAACAGAAAATGAAAATCTTGACAAACCATTAGGGTTAAGAGTCAAAAAAAATGGAAATGACTATTTAATTTATGCCGATAAAAATTTAAGTCCTAATTTAAAAGACTATCGAAAAATAAACTATCAAGTATACTTTAGAAAAGTAGATTTCCCTGAAAAAGACTTAAATGGTGTCAAATATCAACTTATCACAATTCCCGGAAATAGTGAGAAACAAGACCAGAATACTATGAAAATATTAGCTGACGGTTCGTCATTTTATTCAAGATATGGGAAAACAGTTAACAAACCTGATTATGATCAAAATTTTTGGATAAAAGTTGAGGATATAAAAAATAATACTAATCCTGAATATTATAAATATGCAAATGATGTATTTTCTGGTCTTCTTACAGCACCTTTTAAATATCGTTTAAAAGTCGGAGATGCACCAGAAGCAATAATTGATGGAGATTTTAACATTGCACCTTTTATTGGTTGGAAATGGAGAGTTTCTTCAGAAAAGCAATTTTATGTTGCACCTTTCGGATTTGCGGGAGTTACTTCATTGAATTATAATTCTGCAAATAATGAAAATATTATAGATGCTGATAAGCTGGAAAATGGAACTGGATTAACTTATGGACTTGGACTATCTTTTAAGTTTGGAGCTATCTCACCTGGTTTTATAGTTGGTTGGGATAAAGGGTTTGGAGATTTAGGTAGTGGTTTTAAATATAATGACAAAGCTTGGATTAGCTTTAGTGTTAATTATGACTTTTTTAAACCTAATAAAACCTCAGAAGGAAATCAATAATAACGTTGGGTAACAATGTGTATAATTCATTGCTAGTACTCGGTCTACTTACGAAAATCCCCCGCTGGTGCGCGAAATCAAAGATTCGACGAAGTCAATCCATTCACGTTCCAAATAAATTTTTGTAAACCACACGATAGGAATCGTGCGGCAGCAGGGCATTAACTTTACAGCTCTAGTGCCTTTTTAACGTCTTCATTCATTAAGAATTCTTGTGGGTTTTCGAGCGCTTCCTTCACAGCCACTAAGAACCCTACAGATTCTCTACCATCAATAATCCTGTGGTCATAAGATAAGGCGACGTACATAATCGGACGAATTTCTACCTTACCAGCAATCGCTACGGGGCGTTCTACAATATTGTGCATTCCAAGAATCGCACTTTGAGGGGGGTTGATAATCGGAGTTGAAAGCATGCTTCCAAACACACCCCCATTAGAAATGGTAAAGGTTCCACCAGTCATTTCATCCACAGTAATTTGTCCGTCACGGGCACGAATGGCCAAACGTTTCACCTCAGCTTCTACCCCTCTAAATGATAACTCTTCTGCATTTCTGATCACAGGAACCATGAGTCCTTTAGGCCCTGAAACGGCGATGCTAATATCACAAAAATCATAGGAAATCATTTCTTTGCCATCGATCATAGAATTAACCGAAGGGAATAATTTTAAGGCACGTACTACGGCAAGGGTAAAGAAACTCATAAACCCAAGTCCTACATCGTGCTTTTCTTTAAAGGTTTCTTTGTATTGTTTTCTCAATGCGAAAATTGGAGACATGTCAACTTCGTTGAAGGTCGTTAACATGGCGGTTTCGTTTTTGGCAGTCACCAAACGTTCCGCTACTTTTCGGCGTAACATAGAGAGTTTGGAACGTGACACACCACGTCCTTCTACGTTTACTGGTTGGCCCATTGCTGGAACGGCCTTGACAGCGTCTTCTTTTGTGATGCGACCATCTTTTCCAGTGCCTGTTATTGCAGTGGCTTCGATGCCTTTTTCAGATAATATTTTTTTTGCTGCTGGGCTTGCAGATCCCGTAGCATAGGTTGTATTTAATGGTGTTTCAGCTTTTGGTGTTGCCGCCACTTCTGGGGTTGATGCAGCCGCTTTAGGCGCATCTCCACCTTTTGGTTTTGCAGCACTAGTGTCAATCAAACACACCACAGCACCCACCTCAACAGCATCGCCGACTTCCGCTTTAAACGTTACCGTTCCACTGGCTTCTGCGGGCAACTCTAAAGTTGCTTTATCACTATCAACCTCAGCAATAGCTTGGTCTTTTTCTACATAGTCTCCTTCTTGAACTAACCATTCTGCAATTTCAACTTCTGTGATGGATTCGCCTGGTGAAGGCACTTTCATTTCTAAAATCATTGTGTGTTTATTTTAGTTTTTTTCTTTGATTGTCTTTTGTTTTATCAAAAACAAAATCGATAACTTCTTTGTGTCGTCTTTTGGAGCGCGTAGAACTTCCTGCAGCAGGTGCACTATAGCTTCGTCTCGACGCTACGCGCCAATTCTTAGCGTCATCTATATGCATTAACATGTGTGCATAAGCCCCCATATTTCTTGGTTCTTCTTGTGCCCAAACAATGTCGTCTGCATTTTTATATTTTGAAATCAATGCCTCTATTTCATCCTCTGGAAGTGGAAACAATTGCTCAATTCGAACTAAAGCAATATCGGTTCTGCCTAAGTTTTCTTGGGCTTCTCGTAAATCATAATAGAATTTCCCGGTCACAAATACGAGTGTTTTAACGTTTTCCGCCTTGGCTGATGCATCGTCAATCAGCATTTGAAAACTTCCATTTGCAAACTCTTCTACTGAAGACACGACTTTTGGATGGCGTAATAAACTTTTTGGCGTGAATACAATTAATGGCTTTCTGAAATCTGCTTTTAATTGACGTCTCAATAAATGGTACATATTTGCTGGCGTGGTACAATCGGCGATAAACATATTGTCTTTTGCGCAGAGCTGTAAATACCGTTCCATTCGTCCTGAGGAATGTTCGGCACCTTGTCCTTCATACCCATGCGGCAGTAACATAACAATGCCATTAGGTGTTTTCCATTTGTCTTCGCCACATGAAATGTATTGGTCAATCATAATTTGAGCGCCATTACTGAAATCTCCAAATTGAGCTTCCCAAATGGTAAGCGTATTTGGACTTGCCATGGCATAACCATAATCGAACCCCACAACTCCATATTCAGATAGTAGGGAGTTATAAATATTAAATTGTCCTTGGTTTGGACTTATCGTATTGAGAAGAATAACTTCTTCTTCACTGTCTTCAACTTTTACTACGGCATGACGGTGAGAGAATGTTCCACGCTCTACATCTTGTCCAGAAATACGTACGTTAAATCCTTCCTCTAAAAGCGAGCCATAGGCTAAATGTTCGGCCATAGACCAGTCTAGCTTATCGCTTTCAAACATTTGTTTTCGAGCTTCAATTAGACGTGAAATTTTACGTATAAATTTTCTATCTTCTGGAAGTGAGGATATCACTTTGGCTATTGAAACTAGTTTTTCTCGTGGGTAAGTGGTGTCTACCGTATCGCGCATCTGATTTGCTTTGGCTCTCGGGAAATTTTTCCAAGCCTCTTGCATAAAGGGGGTGATGACGGTTTTATCTTCTTTTCTTGAGGTTACTAATTCGGTTTCTAACGAAGCCTTATAGTCTTGCTCAAGCTTTGAAACATAATTGGAATCAATAATCCCTTCATCCCTTAATTTTTGTGCATAAATATTGCGGGGATTGTTATGACTCGCAATGGCTTTATACAGTTTTGGTTGTGTAAAACGCGGTTCATCGCCTTCATTATGACCATATTTTCTGTAGCCTAATAAATCAATAAATACATCACGCTTAAACTGCATTCTAAAATCTAAGGCGAATAAAATAGAGTGTACTACAGCTTCGGCATCATCAGCATTGACGTGCAATACAGGAGAAAGTGTCACTTTTGCAACATCGGTACAGTAGGTGGATGACCGTGCATCAAGGTAATTTGTAGTAAATCCAATTTGATTATTCACCACAATATGAATGGTTCCGTTGGTTTTATAGCCATCTAGCTGTGCCATTTGAACAACTTCGTACACAAGGCCCTGCCCCGCAATCGCAGCATCGCCATGTACCACAATTGGCAACACTTTGCTCGCATCTTCGGCCTTTAATTTATCTTGTTTTGCTCTTGTAATACCTTCTACAACGGCACCTACTGTTTCAAGGTGCGAAGGATTGGGTGCAATGCTCAAATTAATGCGATTGCCATTATCTGTCAGTCGATCACTCGTCCAACCTAAATGGTATTTCACATCGCCATCAAAAACTTCTTCTTCGTAATCTTTGCCGTCAAATTCACTAAATATATCACTAGCTGATTTTCCAAAAATATTAGTCAGCGTACTTAAACGTCCACGGTGGGCCATTCCCATCACAAATTCTTTAACGCCATAAGCAGCGGCTTTTTCAATAAGGGCATCAATTGCAGGAATTAAAGATTCATTACCTTCCAATGAAAATCGTTTTTGACCAACATATTTTGTATGTAAAAAGGTTTCAAACGAAACCGCTTCATTTAGTTTTTTGAGAATATGTTTCTTTTCATCAGCAGAAAAACTGCCCTGATTATCGTTACTATTCAGTTTATCTTGAATCCATTGACGCTCATTCGGTCTACGGATATACATGTATTCTACTCCGATGGCATCACAATAAATAGCTTCGAGATGTTGTCGAATTACACGTAAGCTTTGAGGTCCAATTCCTATAATTTCACCCGCATTAAAAACGGTGTCTAAATCTGAAGATGACAAACCAAAATTTTCAAGATCCAGTGAAGGTGTATATTTTCTTCGATCTCTTACTGGGTTTGTTTTGGTAAACAAATGGCCACGAGTTCGGTAATCATCAATTAATTTTACAACTTGAAATTCTTTTTGAACATGCTCTGGGATTTGAGTTTTAACGCCTTCCACAATATCGTCAGAAACCTCAAAACTTTCACTTCCAAAGTCATAGCCTTGAAAGAACGCTTTCCAGCTCGGCTCGACGCTGTCTGGGTCCTGTTGATATTGTTCATATAAATCCGCGAAATAGGCGGTGTGAGCGGCATTTAAAAAAGAATACTTATCCATGAATTAATAATTCTATTTTTTCTTAAGAAAAATATAAACAAAAATACGATTTTTAAGGAATATGAAATGTGAAATCGATATAAATATGAAGTTATTTTAATGGATTTAAATATTATTGAACAAAAGCGTAGTGTTTAGACGTCTCGCGTCATGAGCTGCGTTCCAAAATCCTGAAGTATTTGCTTATTTTTATTGCTAATCGTAATAACTTGCAAAACCTCAAAGGCTTTTTTGGTATAGGATGTAATTGCTTTTTTGGTTGCTTCTGCAGCCCCTGATGCCGTAAAAATTTGCTTTACAATTTCGACCTTCCCTTCTAAATCATTATTTTCTGAACTAAACAAATGTTTCAGTTGTTGTTTATCGTTTTCCGATGAAAACTCTAAAGCTTTTAAATATAAATATGTTTTTTTATTTTCAATGATATCGCCTCCAACTTGTTTTCCAAACGTTTCTGGATTGCCAAAGGCATCCAAATAATCATCTTGTAATTGAAAGGCAATACCTAAGTTTTTTCCGAATTCATAACAGCGGTTCTGATCGTCTTCGGAAGCACCAGCAATTATAGCACCCATTTTCATGGCCGCAGCAACTAATACTGCGGTTTTGTATTCAATCATTTTAAGATAGTCTAAAATCGAAACCTCATCTCGTGTTTCAAAATCAATGTCGTATTGTTGACCTTCACAGACTTCTAAAGCAGTCTTGCTAAATAATTTAGCGAGGTTTTGAAACGTCTCTGGCGGATAGCTTTCAAAAAGTTGATAGGCCATAATAAGCATCGCATCACCAGATAAAATCCCGGTATTTAAATCCCATTTTTCATGCACAGTTTGATGGCCACGACGCAAAGGCGCTGCATCCATAATGTCATCGTGAACAAGTGAAAAATTATGAAAAACTTCCACCGCTAAGGCGGCATCCAAAGCTTGATCTACATCGCCATCAAAACAATCTGCAGTCATAAGTGTTAACACAGGGCGCAAACGCTTCCCTCCCAGATTTAATATATACTGAATAGGCGCGTAAAGAGTTTTGGGTTCACGTACCGTTGCGTAGTCTTTTAAATATGCTAAAAATTGTTTCTGGTATATTTCAATGGCTTTCATAACGCAAAAATAAGTGAATTCCCCACACTATTTAAGCTAGAGAAACTAATAAATGTTAAAAAATTGCAAAACTTTGGAAACTTTAATTGTTTTTAAAGTTTCCTGTCGTAGATTTGCACCCTATTATGAGAGAAAAAATTATATCAAAATCAGAAGAATTGTTTTTGTCTTTGGGATTCAAAAGCGTCACAATGGATGACATTGCGAGTGCAATGGGAATTTCCAAAAAAACGATTTATACACATTTTTCAAATAAAACTGAGCTTGTAGAGGTGGTAACATTTTCGGTTCTAGATCACATTTGTGAGGGCATAGATAATATAAATGCTACTTCAATAAACCCTATTGAGGAGCTTTATGACATCAAGATGTTTGTGATGAATTATTTGAAAAATGAAAGGGTATCTCCACAACATCAGCTCAAAAAATACTATCCTGAAATTTTTGAGCGCTTAAAAATCAAACAATTTGAAAAAATGCATTCCTCTGTAGAAAATAGCCTTAAAACAGGTGTCGACATTGGGCTATTTAGAGCAGATATTGACATTGACTTTATTTCAAGAATGTATTTTAATGGTATGACTGGAATTCGTGATATTAGTATTTTTCCAGATGTTGTTTTCGATAAAAACTACCTTTTTGAAAGTTATCTCGAATACCATTTACGTGCCATTATTACCAAAAAAGGATTAAATCTACTTAATAACTATATAAAATCAAACCTGACCGCTAATGCTTCATAAACTTACGCTATTTTTATTCATAACAACTTCCGTGTTTTCGCAGGAGAAACCTATGCAGTTTTCATTGGTGGAAGCTGTTGAATTTGCACTTGAAAACAATTATAAAGGCATAAACGCCGCACGTGATGTGGAAATTGCAAAACTCCAAAAGTGGGAAACAACGTCTAAAGGGCTACCACAAATCAAAGCAGCTATCAACTATAACAACTGGTTAAAACAACAAGTATCCTTAATTCCTGCAGAGTTTTTTGGCGGAAATCCGGGGCAGTTTGCTGAAATTGCTTTTGGAACGAAACAAACCTTAAATGGTACCGTTACAGTTTCTCAAAAAATATTTGATGGGTCGTATTTAGTGGGGCTTCAAGCAGCAAAAGTGTTTCTTGAAATCTCTAAAAATGCTAAAGAAAAAACAGAAATTGAACTTCGGAAAATGGTAGCTTATGCCTATGGTAATGTATTACTCGCCGAAGAAAACTTAAAGATTGTCAATTCGAATACGTTGTTGTTAGAAAACAACCTAAGAGATCTTACTAAGGTCTACGAAAATGGGCTTATTGAACAAGAAAGCGTCCAACAACTACAGTTGACCTTAACGAGTCTAAAAAGTAACCAAAGCTATATTAAACGATTAAAGAAAATTGCATACCAAATGTTTAATAACACTATTGGTTTGGGATTGGACTCCGCAGTAGAACTGACGGATGACTTGGAACGATTAATTGAGGTATACACAAGTCTTGCGCCTTTACAATCCATTCTTGAGGTTGAAAATGTGATCGATTATAAAATTGCTTTTAACGATGTAAAAGGACGTAACCTTTTACTAAAATTAGAAAAAAGTAAAGCTTTACCTATGATTGATGCGTTTATTAACGGCAGCTATGCAGGAAATAATAACCGCTTTGAATTTCTGGATAATTCACAAAAATGGTTTGGTGCTTCAATGTTTGGAGTTAGCATGAAAATCCCTCTTTTCAGCTCGTTTGGACGCAGTGCTTCTACAAAAAAAGCACGCTTGAACTTTGAAAAATCTAAATCAACTTTAGAGGATGTGTCTGAAAAAATTCGATTAGAAATTTCACGTGCTCGTAGCGATTATGAATTCGCTGTTGAAGATCTTGCCATCAAAAAAGAAGCGCTTGAACTTACAGAGCTCATCGCACAAAAAAATGAACTTAAGTTTTTTGAAGGGCTAACCACTAGTTTTGATTTATCGCAAGCTCAACGCCAATTGTATACGGCACAACAAGACTATTTACAATCCATGCTTAATATATTAATAAAACGAATTGATTTAGAAGCACTCATTAATCCACCTCATAACAACTAAACCATGAAATACCTTTATACAATTACTCAAATGAAACACCTATTATTACTGTTTATTTTAATGCTTGTCCTGTCCTGTGACTCCAGTAGTAAAGAATCACAATCTTTAATTGACCTGAAATCAAAAAAGGAAGTTTTAATTAAGGAGATGAACCGTATTGGAACTGAACTAAAAGATATCGAAACTGCAATTTCAAAGCTAGATACCTTAAAAAAATTAATGACTGTAACATCTCTTAAAGCGGAGGTTAAAGATTTTAATCATTTTATAGAAGTACAGGGCACTGTAAAAGCCGATCAAACTATCGAGCTTCATGCTGAAATGGGTGGTACTGTGACCGCTCTTTTGGTTAAGGAAGGGGATGCTGTTTCCAAAGGGCAAATCCTTGCAACTCTAGATAGTGAAGTGATTGACAATTCTGTTCTGCAACTAGAAACCCAACTCGCATTGGCAACCACAACCTTTGAGCGTCAAGCTAGGCTTTGGGAACAAAATATTGGAAGTGAAATCCAATACTTGCAAGCAAAGGCACAAAAAGAAGGGCTTGAAAATAGTATGAAAAGCTTGAAAGCACAAGCGCGAAAAATGAAAATTATCGCACCCTTTTCAGGGATCATAGATCAGGTTTTTGCAAAAACTGGAGAGCTTACCTCATCACAAATGCCGTTTCTAAGGCTGGTGAATCTAAGTACTGTCTACGTCGAAAGTGAAGTTACTGAAACGTATTTAAAGGCAATCAAAAAAGGGACAGAAGTCCTCTTAAACTTTAGATCAATTGGGACATCTGCGAAAGCCTCTATATCACAAGTTGGTAATTTTATCAACCCGAATAATAGAAGTTTTAAAACGCGAATTGATTTAGAAAATCCAAATAATGAGCTAAAAGCTAATTTATTGGCGGATATCAAAATTAATGATTTTAAAGCCACTGGTATTGTAATTCCTTCACGCCTAGTTCAAAAAGACAGCAACGACAAAGCCTTTGTTTATACCATTGAACCAAACGGAAGTAATCACAAGGTTGTTAAAACGTATATAACCGAGACGATGAATTACAATAATCTTTCGTTTATATCTGAAGGTCTTTTGTCCACCTCCATTTTGGTAGACAAAGGCGCTCGACTTATAAATACTGATGAGGATGTAAAACTTGTACCCTAATAGCTATGAACACAAAAAAAATTAAAGAATTTAAGCTTTCTTCTTGGGCGATTTCAAATCGCATGACTGTTTCTGTGGTAACGTTTATTATTGTTTTAAGCGGACTCCTTTCCTACACAGGAATGGCGCGCGAAAATTTTCCAGAGATTATCATTCCACAAATTTATGTGGCCACTCCGTATCCAGGAAACTCTGCATTGGATGTGGAAAAACTGATCACAAAACGGTTAGAAAAAGAAATTAATTCCATTACAGGCGTTGATAAAATCACCTCAAATTCTATTCAAGGGTACTCTAGTATTGTCGTAGAATTTAATTTTGATTTTACGCCCGCTGAGGCACTTCAAAAAGTAAAAGACAAAGTCGACGTTGCCATGGCTGACCCCGATTTTCCAAAAAATCTTCCTTCAGAACCAAGTGTTTCGGAGATGAATTTTGGCGAACGCATTCCCATCATGAATATTAATTTATCGGGCGAATTCTCTATGGATCAACTTAAAGAATACGCCGAATATTTGGAAGATGAAATTGAAGAGCTTAGTGAAATTTCAGGAGTTGATATTCGTGGAGTTCAAGAAAAAGAGCTAGAGATTGCAGTTGATTTATATAAAATGGAAGCTTCAAAAATAAGTTTCACAGATATTGAAAATGCCGTGGCATTTGAAAATATGAGTGTTTCCGGCGGCGATATTTTAGAAAATGGTATTCGAAGAACGGTTCGTGTTCTAGGAGAATTTGAAGATCCTCTAGCGGTGCGAAATATTATTGTCAAACAAGAAAAAGGGAACATCGTTTACTTAAGAGATATCGCTGATGTGAATTTCAAAGCGCAAGAAAAAGAAAGTTTTGCCAGAGAATATCTGCAACCTGTTGTCATGCTGGATGTCAAAAAAAGAGGCGGTCAAAACCTTTTAGAAGCGTCAACCAAAATTGATGCAATTCTAGAAAATGCAGCTGCAAATGTATTTCCAAAAAATTTAATCATTTCCAAAACTAACGATCAATCCAATGACACCCGAACCATGGTGTCCGATCTTGAAAACAGCATCATATTAGGCGTCATCTTAGTGGTAGCAGTACTTTACTTTTTCTTGGGGTTCCGAAATGCTCTTTTTGTTGGAATTGCGATTCCTTTATCGATGTTTTTATCATTTTCTATTTTAAGCTTTATGGGGGTAACGCTTAATACAATGGTCTTGTTCTCTTTGGTTATTGCGCTCGGAATGTTGGTCGACAACGGGATTGTGGTTGTCGAAAACGTCTATCGTTTGATGGATGAAGGCTACCCAAGAATTGAAGCTGCTAAACTCGGTGTTGGTGAAGTCGCCATGCCGATAATCGCATCGACAGCAACAACTCTAGCTGCATTTTTGCCTTTAATTTTATGGGAAGGCATCATGGGTGAATTTATGAAATGGCTTCCAATTACCTTGATTATTGTTTTAAGCTCGTCATTGTTCGTTGCCCTAGTTATTAATCCAATGTTGATTTCTGTCTACATGAAAGTGGTGCCAAAAAAAGAGTCCACCAAAGTCCCTTTTATTACAAAATTGGAGCATTTATATGAACGCTTTTTAAGCTATGCGCTTAAAGGAAAAAAACCAGGTAGTATCATTGCTGGAACATTTGGGTTATTAATTCTTGCGGGATTTTTAATGTCAACATTTCCGCCTAAAATATTATTCTTTCCGAATACTGACGCCAAACAAGTCTTTGTGTATATTGAATATCCAATTGGTACCGACATCGAAGAAACCAATCTTATCTCAATGGAAATTGAAAAAGACATTGAAGACTATTTAAAAAAATATGAGGTTGATGGTAAAAACTTTTTAATCACTTCTGTCATAGGTCAAGTGGGTGAAGGGACGTCCGACCCCTCTAGAGGTCAAGAAGGTGGGAAATCCCCTAACAAAGCCCGTATAACTGTCGATTTTGTAAAATATCAGGACCGTCAAGGCATCAGTTCAGAAGGTGTTCTTAAGGATATTCGGAATGTAATTCAAGGCTATCCGGGTGTGAGTATTGTGGTCGATAAACCTGCCGATGGGCCTCCTACTGGGGCGCCAATAAACATTGAAGTGAAAGGGGATGATTATGTCTTGATTTTAGAAACCGCCAATCAATTAAAATCATTTATCAATAATTCAAATATTGGTGGTATTGAAGAATTAAAATTAGATATCGACCAAAGTAAACCAGAATTATTAATTTCTGTAGACCGCCAAAAAGCAAGACGACTCGGGGTTTCTACAGGTCAAATTGGAACTAACTTACGCACCGCCTTATATGGT
>ENA-OQVM01004989-OQVM01004989.1-marine-metagenome-genome-assembly--contig:-NODE-4989-length-13070-cov-8.510660_pt1 | contig 13070 bp, 10 predicted proteins | sample MGYA00237776_ERZ505498 | MGnify/ENA primary metagenome ERZ505498 (study PRJEB26159, sample SAMN06265151) | marine metagenome | isolation source: Helgoland LTER site | place: Germany:Helgoland, sampling... | reverse complement strand
TACTTCAGATTGTCCATTAATAGATACTGATCTAATTTTAAAAATGATTAAATATTTTAAAGAAAATAGTTACGAGTATCTTGCCAACACTCTTCCTGAGAAAAACAAAACTTTCCCTGATGGATCAGATATTGAAATTTTTAAATTTAGTTCAATGAAAAAAATGATGAAATTAAATTTAACTAAGTATGAAAAAGAGCATGTCACTAATAGATTCTGGTTATCAAAAATATTCAAAAGCAAATTGTATAAAACTAAAGTAGACTTATCACAATATAGATATTCTGTTGATTATCAGTCAGATATTGTAAGTATAAAAAAAATAATTTATTTTTAAAAAAAAAAAAAATTGAAATTTACAGCTATTAATATTGCTAAAATAATAAACAATACCAGTTTTATCAAGAAGACAATGTACAAAAATATTACAAAACAAAAGAAAAGACGACAAAAAATTTTTGAATTGTAAATCTATTTTAATGGGATTTAAAAAATTTTATAAAGTAAAAAAAGATATAAGATTATTAATTTATTAAGTATATATAAAAAAATATTAATAGTAAGTTGTCTTAAAAACATAAAAATATATATAAACGGAACTATAACACTTCCAAGGAAAAATAAAAATGTCAGATTGGTATGTCTATATATTAAAATGCAAAGATAGCAGTTATTATACTGGTATTACTAAAAATCTTGAAAAGCGCATTGCCGACCACGCTAATGGGAAGGGTGCTAAATATACTCGCGGCCGTGCCCCACTAAAATTAATACATGCGGAAACTTTTAAAAATAGAAGCACTGCATCAAAACGAGAGTTTGAGATTAAAAAGCTTTCAAGAATTGAAAAAGAATTTCTTATAAAGCCGGATCTTTAATTTTTATCATCCAGTTTTGTAGATCCATATTTAATTCTAGCCTTCTAGTTTGATGGTCGGGGTGACTAATTAAATTATTATTCTCTGAGGGGTCAGAGTTTAAATCATAAAGCTCATCAACAAGGATTGAATTAGCAGACAGTCCGAAGCGTTTAACCATCTTCCAATTACCTACTCTTATCATCCGCAACTTTGCAATACCAAAATTTTCCATATTGTATTGGGCAAAAACACGCTTAGGATCATCTTCTATAACTCCTTTTAAAAATGGAATTAGATCTCTACCTTCAATTTCCTGTCCAGACGGAAGGTCTAAGCCAGCCATCGTTAAAATAGTGGGGTATATATCAACATTGGAAACCACAGCCTCAACCACCGAGTTTTTTATAACTTCTCCTGGCCAACGGACAATCATTGGTATTTTAATAGCTTCATCATAAAGATTAGCAGTATTTTCGCTACCTACTACCTTATTGCCAGCAATTGCACCTACAGCACCTCGCCCAAAGTATCCGTGGTGACCAATTAGCATGCCATGATCACCTGCATAGATAACAATTGTTTTATCTGCAATCCCGAGCCTTTCTAGTTCTTCGGATACAACTATAGAATCACTTCCATAAGAAAATGCCTTTACGACAGCCATAAACTTAGTTTGGCGGCTTATTTTAGATTTCAAATAATCTAAATTATTTTTTAAGTTATCAAGCTTAATTTCTACAGTTGTTTCTTTAACAGGCATTACTATAAAATTTTTTTACTCATCTTTTTAATAAAAATCTCTCTTGACAAAGGTTCGTATTCTTTCTTTTCTCCAATTAAAACTAAATCTTTGTTTTTCTCTTTTCTAAAACTATATCCAGCAGGGTTTCCGGTTTCAACACATATGGCATGAACTTTTTTAACATCTTCTGCACATGCCATTAAATCTGGCATTGGACCAAAGGGATTACCTTCATAATCCATATCTAGACCGGCTACAATGACTCTAAGCCCATTGTTAGCAAGTGAATTACAAACCTGTATAAGTGATTGGTCAAAAAACTGCGCTTCATCAATCCCAATAACATCAACATCTTTGCAATTATTTAGTATTTCTTTTGGATTAGAGATTATAGAAGCCATAACCTCATTTTTAGCATGAGAAATTATTTTGTTATTTGGATTTCTAGAATCAATTTTTGGTCTGAATACTTTATATCTTTGACCTGATAATTCCACTTTTTTAATTCTTTTTATAAGTTCCTCGGTTTTTCCAGAAAACATAGACCCACACACTACTTCTATTCTTCCTCTAAATTCATGCTTTTTATTCATCTAAGTAATATTTATTGAAATCTCTTACAAAGTAGTTAACTTTAAAGATTCGACAAAGGTCCTAAATTTAATTCAACATGGCAAAATTATATATCGTACCAACTCCTATTGGAAATTTAGAAGACATTACTTTTAGAGCTATTAATATTTTAACTGATGTTGATCTTATTTTATGTGAAGATACTCGAAGAAGTAAAAAATTATTAATTCATTATAATATTGATACTCCTTTGCGTTCGCATCATAAATTTAATGAACACAAGGAGGTAGGTAAAGTTGTAGATAAAATTCTGTCAGGCGAAAAAATCGCATTGATTTCAGACGCAGGAACCCCTGGAATTTCAGATCCTGGTTTTTTAGCGGTTAGAACTTGTTTAGAAAATAATATCGAAGTAGAATGCCTGCCTGGAGCAACTGCTTTAGTTCCAGCACTTGTTAACAGTGGGATTCCTTTTGAAAGATTTGTATTTGAAGGGTTTTTGCCTGTAAAAAAAGGAAGGAAAACTAGACTAGTGAAACTTACTAAAGAAGATAGAACAATGATTTTTTACGAGTCGCCTCACAAACTCTTGAAAACATTAAATGATTTTAGCAATAGCTTTGGAGCCGATAGAAAGATATCAGTTTCTAGAGAAATTACTAAAATATATGAGGAAACAATTCGTGGAAGTGTTGAGTACATTATAAATTTATTTACGGATAAAATTCCAAAAGGCGAGTTTGTAATCATAGTAGAGGGTTGTAAAAACTAATAATGAATTGGGTTATAAATGATAATGTCGATAAAGAGTCTGTAGAAAAACTTTCAGGCGAATTGAATATTTCCCCCATTCTTTCTTCCATGCTTGTTAAAAGAGAAATTAAAACTTTTGATCAAGCAAAAAGTTTTTTTCGACCAAACTATAACATGCTTCATGACCCTTTTTTAATGAAAGACATGACCATTGCTGTTGAAAGAATCCAAAAAGCGATATTAGTGAAAGAATCTATTATGATTTTTGGTGATTATGATGTTGATGGCACTAGTTCTGTAGCGCTACTATCTCTTTATCTAAAGTCTATTGGTTTAATTGTAACTAATTATTTGCCCGACAGAAAAACTGAAGGGTATGGTATTTCTATTAAAGCTATAGACTTAGCTTTTCAAAATAAACAAAAATTAATTATCGCTTTAGATTGCGGAATAAAGGCCCACAATCAAGTAGATTACGCAAAAGAAAAAGGGATAGAGTTTATCATATGTGATCATCACAATCCTGATAAAAACCTGCCCAATGCTTTAGCTGTTTTAAATCCAAAGAGAATAGATTGTATTTACCCATACAAAGAGCTATGTGGATGTGGAGTTGGATTTAAATTTGTCCAAGCGATAGAATCAAAACAATCGAAGGATAATAAAATTATAAATTATTTAGATTTAGTCGCCTTAGCAATTGCAGCAGATATTGTTCCGTTGACTGGTGAGAATAGAGTTTTGGCTTTTATTGGGCTTCAAATTATCAATTCAAACCCTAGATTGGGAATCCACAGTCTTCTGAAAAAAAACACTAAAAAAGAATATACAATAAGCGATTTAATGTTTTATGTTGCGCCTCGAATTAATGCTACCGGAAGAATAAAACAAGCTTCACTAGCACTAGAGCTATTAATTAGTAATAATAAAAATTCTGCCGAAAAATTAGCTTTAGAAATAGAAGGGTTAAATACCTTAAGAAGAGAAATTGAAAAAGAGATAACTATTCAGGCTGCTGATCAAGTCGATAATTCAGATGATAAATTAAATTCTATTGTTGTTTTCGATTCAAAATGGAATAAAGGAGTTATCGGAATTGTTGCCTCTAGACTTGTCGACAAATACTATAAGCCTTCTATAGTTTTTTGTGAGTCTTCCAATGGATATTTAACTGCTTCCGCTAGATCAATTAAAGGAGTAGACCTGTATTCAATTCTTGATGATTGTAAAGAGCATATTGATCAGTTCGGAGGACACAAGTATGCAGCAGGGTTAACAATTAAAAAAGATAATCTAGAAAAATTTAAAACCAAATTTGAAAAAATAGTTTCTAAAACAACTGATAATAATATTTTTGAACAGGAATTACAGATTGAAACTAAGATTAATTTGAGTGAGATTACCCCAAAATTTTTTAGAATATTAAAGCAGTTCGAACCTTTTGGACCCGGAAATAAATCGCCTCTTTTTTTATCAGAAAATTTAAAATTAAAAGGGAAGCCTTTTGAGATGGGAAAAGAAAAAGAACACATAAAGCTTAATTTGACTCAAGACAATCGGTTATCCTTCTCCTCAATAGGATTTTGGTTTTCTAATAAATATAAAGAGATACAGAACAAAGAAAATTTTTCAGCAGTTTACAATATTGATGAAAATTTTTGGAAAGATGTTTCAAGTATTCAACTAAAACTAAAAGATTTAAAATAAAAAAAGCCTCTTTAAAAAAGAGGCTTTTTTTATAAATAGAAAATCTATTTTTAAAATCTGTAAGTAAAACCTACATTCCAAGTTCTTCCCCATCCAGGGAAAACTTTATTTCTTGTGTTAACTCCTAAGTAAGTATTGTCTCCAGGCCCTGCTTCATAATTTGTAGCTGATTCCGCAAAGTAATAATTGTCAAAGATGTTATTTATGTTAGCTCTTAAATAAATAGTTTCTCCAGCTACATCTAACTTATAAGAAGCTCCAAAGTCAAACAGGTCATAAGAAGGAAGCATCATTGCTTCATCTTCAGGACTAGTAAAATCTTCTACATTAAAATCTGCATACAAATCAGAAGCATTAAACATACTTATGTTAAACTTAAATAGGTCAGAAGGTGTAACAATCAGATTAACTCTTGATGTTGTTTGAGCGGCATCTCCTACCTTCACTCCGTCTAAATAAATTACGCTACTTCCAAGAAATGTATTACTTGAATCAAATACATCTGCAGTTACATCTCCTCCGTATTCGTAGTTTCCTAACGTAAGCATTCCTTCAACCTTTACAAATGGGCTAATTTCATATACCCCGTCAAACTCAATTCCAGTGTGTACTTGCTCTATACCATAGTAATTAGCATTACCATTTACGCCGTCTACTCTAACACCATCACGAAGGAATCTGTCTTTCCAGCTTGTTTTGTAGATGTTAACATTGAAGTTAAAGTTATTAGATCTGTATCCGTATCCAGCCTCTAAACCAACAACCTCCTCATTCCTTAAATCTGGATTAAGATTGTTTCCGTAGTTAATATAAACAGCATCAAAGTTTGGTTGTTTAGAATAAGTACCAGCGTTAACATATACATTGCTTTTAGCATTAATGTTATAGTTTGCACCACCCTTAATATTTCCACCACTAATATTTTTCCAATCAGTTTTTTGATTTCCAGGTGTTTGATTAAAAAACTCTTCTCTTTGGAATCCCTGATTTGACATAGCACCTTGAACAAATACAGAAAGATCGTCATTACTATATTCTAACTGTCCAAACACACCACTCCATCTAACAAATCCATCATTGTGATAGTCAATTTTTTCTTCTTCGTCAGTGTCTTTAAATACATTCCATAGGTCACTAACATTTGATCCGTATGTTGTAGTTCTAACAGCGCTTCCACCAGAGTAGTTAACGTTGTCAAAACCTCTGTAACCATCTGCACCTAAAAGATGATCTAATCTTCTGTAATGAATTCCTCTATAATTTCTTAAATCAACTCCAAAATCTATAGTTAATTTATCTGAAAGTTCTTTCTTTAAATTGATAAGGCTCCCAACAAAATTGTGAGAATTAACAGAAGCTCTTCTTACAAAACCATTTCTTTTAACTCCATCAACTCTTTCGTCTTGGTCGTTAACTATGTATAATCCAGTCGCGCCGTCAACAACATTGTTGTATGAAAACCCATCATAAAAATCAGTAGGATTTCCAGAGTTAGAAGCTACAATTTTGTCCCAGTTAACTTGACCATTTATAGGATTTCTAAAGTCACCATCACTTGCGTATTTCCCGCCTAAACGTCCAATATCACCAGTTCCACCACCTCTTCCTACAGAGTAGTAAGCAGAAGCAGATAAGTTAGTTGATTCGTTTATTTTATATTCCCAGTTTACAGAAGCAATTGGTTTATGGTAGAAATTTCTTCTCCAGTTAAATTCTTGACCGTTCATGTAACCATGATTGTAGTTGTAACGAATTCCATACTTTTCATAATCAGCTGCGTCAGCCATATTGTAATAGCTACTTGTTCTTTGGTTGTGAACCTGAGGAGCACCAGTTACGATAACTTGTACATTGTGCTTGTCATCTTCAGAAGCAAATCCATAACCCATAAAGTAATTATAGCCTTCAAACATAGTCCCATCAACATATCCATCTCCTTCAACTCTTGAAAATAATAAAGAAAGAGCGTGGCCACCTTCCATTTCACCAGTATTGTAAGAAGCTACAGTTTTCATATATCCATCATTACCAACAGTTGCAGCAATTTTACCACCTTTAGTTAGTTCTGTAGATTTTGTTAAGACATTAATAGTTCCCCCAACAGACGAGATAGCTAGTTTAGAAGCACCAAGACCTCTTTGAACCTGCATTGCAGATACAACATCAGTTAAACCTGACCAGTTAGACCAGTAAACTCTTCCGTTTTCCATGTCATTAACAGGGATCCCATTAATTAAGACTGCAGTGTTTTGAGAGTCAAACCCTCTTACATTAATTCTAGAGTCTCCAAAAGCACCACCGGCTCTAGTTGCATACACACCAGGAGTTGAGTTAAGCATTTCAGGAAGCTCTAAGTTTCCAATTCTTTCTTGAATATCAGAAGCTGTTAAAGTAGATACTGCAACTGGAGTTTTTCTATCAATAGCAAAATCAACAGTTCCAAAAACAGTAATTCCGTCAAGTTCATTAGCACTTGCCGAAAGAGCAATATTGCCTAAACTTATTCCTGCGTTAAAAGCTATTTCTTTAGAATCGTATCCAACGTAAGAAACAACTAATATTCCTGATCCAGCTGCATTAATTGTAAATGCACCATCAAAATCAGTAGAAACTCCATTTGAAGTTCCTTTAACAAGCACTGTAGCGCCTGGAAGACCAGAGCCTAGTTCAGCGTCAACAACTGTACCTGTTATAACGTTTTGAGCGTAACAGAATCCTGAAATCAGAATTGCTGTAAAAAGTAAGGTTATTTTTTTCATAAATTTTATTGTAGTTAATATTCTACAAATGTGCTTAAATTTTGTTAAATAAGTGTTAAGAGGGAAGGACTTTTTTTTAACAAATTTTGTGTATAACTCAGTGTATTTAGGATTTGTTGAATAATCCCTAATTAAAATGGAAATAACTGTTAATTAGATAAATAGCTTTTTAATAATGAATTAGTTGAGCTGTCGTGGTTGGAAATTTTTTCATTTTCTATTTCTTTTAAGACCTTAGAGGCTAATTGTTTTCCGAGTTCCACCCCCCACTGGTCATAACTGTAAATATTCCATATAATACCTTGAACAAAGATTTTATGTTCATACATAGCTATTAAAGACCCTAGGTTTTCAGGTGTTAATTGATCTATTACAAAAGTATTTGTAGGCCTATTACCTTCAAATATTTTAAAAGTTTTTAATGAATTGATTTCATGTTCACTCAGACCAGCATTTTTTAATTCATTAACAACAGTTTTTTCGGATTTACCCATCATTAAAGCCTCGGTTTGAGCAAAAAAATTAGACATTAATTTGTCATGTTGAGTATTCTCTTTAAAAAGAGGTTTTTTAAAACCAATAAAATCACACGGAATTAACTTTGTTCCTTGATGAATTAATTGAAAAAAGGCATGTTGAGAATTTGTTCCAGTATCGCCCCAAATTATATTTCCGGTTTGGTATTTTACAGGATTTCCACCTCTATCAACACTTTTTCCGTTACTCTCCATAATGGCCTGCTGAAGATAAGCTGGTAATCTGCTTAAGTATTGAGTATAAGGAATTACCGCTTCTGTTTCGCATTCAAAAAAGTTGTTGTACCAGATACTTAAAAGTGCTAAAACAACAGGGATATTGTTTTCTAGTTTAGTATTTTGAAAATGATTGTCCATTTTATTAGCACCAGAGAGGAGTTTGTTAAAGTTTTCATACCCAACAGCCAAACTTATAGAAAGCCCCACTGAGCTCCAAAGAGAAAACCTTCCTCCAACCCAGTCATTCATTGAAAAAACCATTTTTGAGTTAATTCCGAAATTTTCGATTTCAATTAGATTTGTTGAAACAGCAGCAAAATGTTTTGAGATTGCGTTTTTATCTAGTTTTGAAATAAGCCAGTTTTTTATAGTATTAGCGTTAGAAATAGTTTCTTGAGTTGTAAAGGTTTTAGAAACTATAACAAATAAAGTAGTTTCAGGATTTAAATCCTTAATTATTTCTAAAACATGATCTCCGTCAACATTAGAAACAAAATGAGGTTTTAGTCTAGACGAGTAATGCTTTAACGCTTCAACAACCATAACGGGGCCAAGGTCTGAACCTCCAATCCCAATATTAACAACATCGGTAAATAATTTTCCTGTATGCCCTTTAAGATTTCCCGAAATAACATCGTTGGTAAATTTTTTTATTTGATTTCTAGTTTCTAAAATTGAAGGGACGACATCTAAGCCATTTACATTAATTTTTTTATTTCCATCTGTTCGAATAGCTGTATGTAAAACAGCTCTTTTTTCGGTTTCATTGATTACATCCCCACTGAACTGCTTTGAGATAGCGTCTTCTAAATCACAATCTTTCGACAAATCTATAAGTAGACTAAGAGTTTCATTGTCAATCCTATTTTTTGAAATATCGATATTAAAATCATTCCAACTCAAATTAAAATCAGATGGATTAGGTCTGGATGAAAGTAAGTTTTTAATTTCCTTATTTTCGATTTCTTTAAAATGAGCAGTTAACTTGCTCCAAGATTTAGTTTTGGTTGGATTTATCTTTTTTAAAGTCATCTAATTGATTTTTTTTCAAAGGTAATGGATTCAATAGAATCAAGCTGATTTTTTACTGGCATCATATATTTTAAATACCTTTTCTTTAGTTCTTTAGAAATAGGCTTGGCTTCAGGAAGCTTTTGTTTTAAAGGATCAACTTGTTTTCCGTTTTTCCAAAACCTGTAACATACGTGGGGCCCACTAGTATTTCCTGTCATTCCTACTGTTCCAATATAATCGCCTTGTTTTACAAACTGACCAACCTTAACTCCTCTCTTATCCATATGCAGGTATTGAGTTGAATAAGTGCCGTTGTGTTTGATTTTAATATAGTTTCCATTAGAACGTGTATAGCTAGCTTTTGTTACTGTACCACTAGCAGTAGCTCGTATGGGAGTTCCCCTAGGAGCAGCAAAATCAGTTCCTAAATGAGGTCTAACTCTTCCGTAATAAGCAATTTTTCTTTTTAAATTGTATCTTGACGAAATTCTACTAAATTGAACCGGTGCTCTTAAAAAAGCTCTTCTTAAATTTTTACCATTTTCATCAAAATACTCAAAAAGACCTCTTTTTGGATCGGTTTCAAATTCAATTGCATAAAAAGGTTTTCCTCTGTGTTCAAAATAGGCCGAATGAATTCTATTTAATCCAACGGCAATTGAATCATCTACAAACTTTGCAGAATAAATAATTTTAAAATTATCTCCCTTTTCAAGCCTGAAAAAATCGATTGTCCAAGCATAAATTTCAGAAAGTTCATTAGACAATAATGGAGAAAGTTTTTTTTCTTCCATAGTTTCGGACAAAGAGCTAGTTATAACACCTTCCGCCTCAAACTCTTTTAATTTAACTGCTTTAGATTTTTTTTCAGCAAAAAGAGAATCAGTTAGAGATACAACAACGTAATCTATTAAATTAGGCTGGTATATAAGAACTTTAGGGGTCTTAACAGAATCTTTTGAGAAAAGTATAGTGTATGGTTTTCCTAAATTAATTCTTCTTACATCAAATACTTTTTTTGCTTTTTGAACAATGTTGTAAATCTGAGGATAAAAAAGGTTGTTGTTTTCTAAAATTGATCCAAATGAATCTCCTTTTTTTACCGTATCTCTTTTAACGGTGTAATCATTTAAAGTGTATCCAAATTGTTTTATAATTTTTTCTTTTACTATTTTAGGCTTGTTAGTTTCAGGCTTTTCCTGACCACAGGATATTAAAAGAATACATATTAGAAGAGCAACAAATATTTTATTCATTTAATTTTATTTTAAAAGGATGTTTTAATCCACGAAATTCTTCCAAATCAGCTTCAATAGACCCAATTCTAAGTCCTGCTTCAATTTTCACAGGAAGCTTATTCTTGTCGTTACTAACCCATAAAGTTAAGCTTTCACTATCTCTAAAAACTCTTCCAGATTCTATATAGGGTCTAAATTTCAAACAATTTATTATACCAAACTTTGTGTAAACATCTTCATAACCTAAAAACTTCATTCTAAAAGGATAATTTTCAGCATCAAAAAAAATGTTAATTCGAATAAAATCGTTTTTTTTAAGCTTATTAACATCAAAATGGTTTCTAAGAAAATAAAATGTAGAGATTAAATCTTGAACATTTTGTTCAATTTTTGCAGAACTCAATTTAGAGTTTTTAATATCATTAATATTAGCTAAGTTGCTTGAATAGTCGTAATTAATTTCTACATTTTTTGTATAGCCTCCTTCATAAATATTTCGAGTGGATTTAATAGGCTGAACTAAATCTTTGTCAAAAAACGTTTTGTAAATATCATCAACTTTAAAAAACCACCTTGCGATACCAGTAGTTCTGCCTATTGCAGTAGCTTTAAATACGTTTTTACCATTAACAACGTCCTCCTCAAGATTTAATGTGGCGTAACTAGCGTTAAAGAATCCATAATGAATCCTGAACTTTAGGGATTCTCCTGTTTTAAATGCATCAAATGATTTATTAATGAATGGCGCTTTTACTCCAGAATAACTCTGAGCATTAATTTGAAAACCAATAAAAAAAACAGTTAAACTCCAAAAAATTTTCAAGCGCATAGTTTGACAAAAATAATAAATACTAACTCATTGAATTTAAAAAATCTTTTAATTTTTTTGCTTTACTCTCTCCAACTTCACTAATCAGAAGCTCTAAAGAAGTTTCTTTTATATTTTTTAAAGATTTGAATCTTTTCAATAATGCAGTTTTTGTTTTTTCTCCAATTCCTGGAATTCCGTCAAAGGATGAAGTTAAGGCTTGTTTACTTCTTTTATTTCTGTGAAAATTAATTGCAAAACGGTGAGCTTCATTTCTCATTTGTTGAATTATTTTTAAAGTTTCTGATTTTTTATTCAAATACAAAGGGATTGGATCATTAGGATAAAAAATTTCTTCTAACCTTTTAGCAATACCTAAAATTGCGATAGTATTTTCTAAGTTTAGTTTTTTTAAAGCTTTTATTGAAGAGCTTAATTGACCTTTTCCGCCATCAATAATTATTAAGCTTGGCAAACTTAATTTTTCATCTAGCATTCGTCTGTATCTTCTATAAACAACCTCTTCCATAGAGGCATAGTCATCAGGTCCTTCAACAGTTTTAATATTAAAATGTCTATAATCTTTTTTTGAAGGCTTAGAATTTTTAAAAACAATACACGACGCTACAGGGTTTGAGCCCTGAATATTAGAATTATCAAAACATTCAATGTGAACAGGCATTTTATTTAATCTTAAATCAGTTTTCATTTGATTTAAAATTCTATTTGTGTGTCTTTCGGGATCAACTATTTGAACCTGTTTTAGTTTTTCAATTTTAAATTGAGTTGCATTTCTAACAGAAAGATCTAATAGTTTTTTATTATCACCTGCTTTAGGAAAAATAAATTTTAAATCTAAAATTTTGTCAAATTTAATATTAGAAATTACAATATTGTTTTTTGAATTAAACTTGTCTCTTAAATTAACCAGAGTCATAAGTAAAAGCTTTCTATCTGTTTCTTCTAATTTTTTTTTGATTTCTACATTATGAAATCTAACAATTCGACCAAATGCAACTTGTAAATGATTAACATATGCATGAGAAGAATCTGAAATAATACTGAACACATCAATATTATTTAGTTTAGAACTAACTACTGTTGATTTGGATTGATAATTTTCTAGAAGTTCTATTTTTTCCTTTGCTGACTGAGCTTTTTCAAATTGTAAACAGTCTGATGCGGTTTTCATTTCATTTTTGAAATAGTTTAAAGAACTCGACAAATTTCCTTTCAAAAAATCTCTAATATTAGAAATATAAACATCATAATCCTCTTCTTTTTGATGTCCTTCACATCCTCCTAAGCAATTACCTATATGGTATTCTAGACAAACTTTATATTTCTTTTCGACTATGTTTTTTTCTTTTAAATCATAATGACATGTTCTAAGGGAATAAAGGGTTGAAAAAACTCCCATAATTGTTCTTACGGTTTTGTAATTCGTGAAAGGCCCAAAATACTCAGAACCGTCTTTTTCAACTCTTCTCGTTGTTAAAACCCTTGGAAAAGCTTCTTTTTTTATTACAATCCATGGATAAGTTTTGTCATCACGCAGTAAAATATTGTATTTAGGTTGATATTTTTTAATTAGAGAATTTTCTAACAGTAACGCATCTGATTCAGTCGAAACTACAATATGTTTAATTTCATGTATGTTTTTAACTAAATTTTTAGTCTTCCTAGAACCAACGTTTTTTTGAAAATATGAGGCAACTCTTTTTTTTAAATTTTTAGCCTTTCCAATGTAAATTATTTTGTCTTCTTTATTGAAAAACTGGTATACCCCAGGTTCTGAGGGCATAGTAGAAAGCTCAATTTTTAAAGATGGACTAATCACAGTTTAAAATTAATTCTTTTA
>ENA-OQVM01004987-OQVM01004987.1-marine-metagenome-genome-assembly--contig:-NODE-4987-length-13072-cov-5.375298_pt1 | contig 13072 bp, 16 predicted proteins | sample MGYA00237776_ERZ505498 | MGnify/ENA primary metagenome ERZ505498 (study PRJEB26159, sample SAMN06265151) | marine metagenome | isolation source: Helgoland LTER site | place: Germany:Helgoland, sampling... | reverse complement strand
CCGCGTCCGGTACTTCATCGTAAACACTCCACCTTTCCAAAAAGATTAAAGTGTTGCGTCGACCTATTGAAACCGCCGCGCGAAGCAGCCGCCCCAGCGCGTTGTCGCGAAACTTCGATCGCGTGGACTGGAGACCTGTTTCAATCCCAATTCGGTTCAGCGACCTGGATGGGGCCACTGGCGGCCTCAAAATCGCGGCCTGCGGCCAAAAGAATGTCTTCGCGATAATGTGGAGCAATCAACTGAACACCAACAGGCCGGCCACGTATGTTACCTGTTGCAACCGAGAGAGATGGGACACCGATCACAGGCAGTGCCCTTTGTGTGAGTTGCGCTTCGAACACCTTTGCGAAAGCGTCTGCTGACTGCACATCCAACTGTTGGACGAAGGGTAGTTCCCCTGAGACAGGGCAGATGACGATGGGGTAGTCCTGCAAGAACACTGCCCATTCCCTAACCAGTCCGGCACGCGCTTGCAGGGCCTTCATCAAGCCATCGAGTCCGATGTCCCCGACATCTTTCGACATCTGTTCAAACACCAACTGCGCGTCCGGGTCTGCCTCCTCTCGGATAAGGTCTTTTGCGCCGAACTGTGTTTCCGCCATCCAGAGATGCGCATTGATCTCTGCTGCGGGCCGCATTGGCGGACATTCTACCTCGTCAACGGTCCAGCCCGCCGCCCTAAGTTTGTCCGCAGCATCAGCCAAAGCCGCTCGAACGTCATCTACCACTTGCATCCCATCCGGCGCGACTGTCAGCGCGGCCCGCTTCGGGAAGTCCTGCTTTGCAAGGGACGCTGGCACATACCAAGGGTCGCGAGGATCGGGCGCTGCCATGGCTGCCAGCGAGATTGCGATGTCCGAGATGCTGCGCGCGATCGGACCGGATACAGCCATAAGCTGGGACCCGACCAAGAGAAGGTCGCAGTCCATGCAAGCCACACGCATAGGCAGGAAATCGGATTGAGCCTGCGATGTCAGTGCCGTGACCCAGAGCACAAATGCCGGCCGCGACTGCTGCGGCCGCGCCGCCGGAAGAACCGCCGGGTGTGATGTCTTTGTTACGCGGGTTCAGCGTTTGCCCGTGCAGGCTGTTCTTCGTGAACCAGCGCAGGGAGAACGCGGGGGTATTCGTGCGCCCGACAATCACACCCCCAGCCTTGCGAATGTTAGACACTACAGGGCTGTCGTGTTGCGCCACCTGATTTTCAAAGAGGCGCAAGCCGTTGGTCGTCGCATATCCTTTCTGATCGACATTGACCTTGATCGTGACAGGGACACCACACAATGCCCCCGGATCCTCACCGCGGGCAATCGCTTCGTCCACCCGTTTGGCCGCTTGCAGTGCATCTTCACGGCAGTCCTGGACTACGGCGTTGATCTTGGGGTTTACGTCGTCGAGGCGCTCCAAATGCGCGCTGGCAACTTCACTTGCGGACATCATTTTTGACCGCACTGCCGAGGCGATTTCGCTCGCCGTCATCTGCCATATCTGGTTCATTGCAGTTGTCCCCATCGTGCACTGCCTGCGCGTGGGTTTTAAGGTCGCATCATGGTCGGTGAAAGTCGATGGTACTTGGTGCTGACGTCATACAGTGCAGTGAAATATCGACGCAAAAGATAATAGACCGACTTAGCTTTGGAGCGTAACAGTTCTCAACAGGTCCTGTGAGCGACCTTCTCATTGGAAACCTGCAATGGCCATCACCCCAATTATACCACTGAAACCGACGCCGTCGGTCAGACGAACGGATAGCATGCGAGGCGTTGCGCTTATGGCAATGGGCATGTTTCTGTTTTCGGGTGTGGACACGATGGGAAAGTTCCTCACAGAGACAGTTCATCCTATTCAGATCGTGTGGTTCCGCCAACTTGGACTGTTCTTGGGGGTCGTCGTCCTGATCGCCATCCGGGGCAGATCGGTGCTGATCTCATCCAACCCCAAACTGCAAATCGGACGCGGCGTGCTCGCCGCCTGTTCAGCCACAGTGTTCATCGTTGGCGTGAGTTATGTACCGCTCGCCGATGCTGTCGCCATTACGTTTGTTGCCCCCTTTATGGTCACGGTCATGGGCGCTCTGATTTTGCGCGAACCGGTGGGGCTGCGCAGGTGGACAGCCGTGATTATTGGCTTCATCGGCACACTTATTGTCATTCGACCGGGTATGGGGGTTATTCATCCGGCAGCCGTATTGCTGATTGTCGCGGCGACGGCATTCGCTCTTCGTCAGATACTTTCGCGGATATTGGCTGGAGAGGATAAGACCCAAACAACGGTTGCTTACACGGCTATCGTGTCCTGGACGCTGCTGACAGTCCCGTTGCCATTTATATGGCAAAACCCATCCAGCAGCCTGGAAATCGGCCTGCTGTTGGGCATGGCAGTGGTGGCCGCCTTTGCCGAAGTTCTTGTTATCATGGCCTTAGACGCCGCACAGGCGGTAGTTGTTGCGCCAGTCCAATACAGTTTGCTGATCTGGGGTACATTTTATGGCTTTGTCGTTTTTGGCCAGCTTCCCGATACTTGGACGTGGCTAGGTGCTTTGATCATCATTGCGACGGGTTTGTACACGCTGAACCGAGAACGGCTGGCTTTAAAGTCCAGAAATTTGAATGGAGATTGAGCGCCCTTGGCGCAGGGCAAATTAAGGGTTTATGCGTCAGACACCGCAAAGCGGTCATTGGCGCATACCGCAGCGAATAACCGCTCCGAGCCCACTTTGTCGAATGCTGCGCAACTAACGAATGGCAGCTAGCGTCGCCAGCTCGTTAGTACGGATCGCTCAGGGTGCGGCCAACAGGGCTCGCCCGATTTTCTCGACATGTATATAATCGGTACCACAACACCCGCCAAAAACATTCATTGTCGGATGTGCGGCCCGGATATCAACGTACTGACTCGCCAATTCATCAGGATTGCCTTCTTCGAGATGGCCCAACTGACATAAGGTACCATGATCCAAAGATGACGCGTTGGCCCGAAGTCCACGGATGCGGTTCGCCCAAGGCTCGCTGGCCAGTGCCGGGCCAAAATCGACGGGGTGCGAGCAATTAATCATGTAATAAGCTGGTGCGTTTGAGGTCGCGGCATCTACCAATTCAATCGCTTGTTTCAATGTTTCACCGCTACGGAGTTTGCAGTCTTTTTCAATTGTAAAGGCAATAACTGACGGTATATCTGCCTCTGCTGAGACCCTTGCGATGCCAATTGCCTCCGATGTTGTGTTCAAGGTTAGGGTCAGGACCCATTGATCTGCTTGAGGTCGCCTCAGCTGCGTGATTCAAGCTCCCGAACTGACGGGGGTGACGATGAGCAATCTTTTCTGGCTGACAGAAGCGCAGATGGTGCGCCTTCGGCCGTTTTTTCCGAAGAGCCGTAGGCGGCCACGTGTCGATGACAGACGTGTATTGAGTGGTATTATCTTCATAAATCGCAATGGCTTACGGTGGTGCGATGCACCGAAGGAGTATGGCCCCGCGAAGACATTATACAACCGTTGGAAGCGATGGGGCGACAAGGGCATCTTCGCCCGAATGATGGAAGGTCTGGCCTCCGAGGCGGCTGTTCCGAAGACGGTGATGATCGACGCGACCTACCTCAAGGCACACCGCACGGCGACCAGCCTACGGTCGAAAAAGGGGGGCCTGATGGCCAAAGGGGCCGCCTGATCGGCCGAACCAAGGGCGGCATGAACACCAAACTGTACGCCGTCACAGATGCGGAAGGTCGTCCGATCCGGTTCTTCATGACCGCAGGTCAGGTCAGCGACTACATCGGGGCAGCTGCCCTGCTGGGCGGTTTGCCAAAGGCAGATTGGCTGCTGGCCGACCGGGGTTACGATGCCGACTGGTTCAGAGATGCGTTGAAAGACAAGGGGATAAAGCCGTGCATCCCAGGCCGGAAGTCGCGCGCCAAGCCCATCAAGCACGACAAGCGCCGCTACAAACGACGCAACAGGATCGAGATCATGTTCGGGCGTCTGAAGGACTGGAGGCGTGTCGCCACCCGCTACGACAGGTGCCCGAAGGTCTTCCTCTCCACCATCGCCCTCACCGCAACCGTCATGTTCTGGCTATGACACGAGAACGTGTCCTGACCCTAAGGTCCGGTCCAAGCCCTTTGAAGACAGTTATGTAGTTTGCAGCGAACGAAGGCTTCGAAACCAAATTGACTGTCGCATCGCCTTCGAGCGAGTCAAAATACAATTCCATTTGGAGCGTACATTGTGCGACTTCATTCGCTGGCTTTTTTCATTTACCAAGGGGAAACTGAGAGGGGCTGATGGGGTTATTACCGACTACAGTGTCTGTCCATGCTACATTAAAATACCGCTTAACGGGTGCTCGAAAAATGAATGGTAGGTTTACAGGATCGACAGTGGTAGCTCGAGCAGAACCAGTCTTTAGCTGCGAAAGGAGAGCGCATGTCCGAAAGAATTGAAGTCCTAGAGGATATCTGCAAACAGGCCGGGCGTTTGGCCCTTAAGTATTTTCGTGAGCAAGATGCGCTGGTGATTGACCACAAGGGGCATCAGGACTTTGTCTCGCAGGCTGACCGTAACGTCGAATTACTGACGCGCGATCTATTGGCGAAGGCCTTTGCGGAAGATGCCATTGTCGGCGAGGAGCACGCTCCGAGCCCCGGTACCTCTGGATTCACCTGGGTCATTGATCCGATCGATGGCACGACGAACTTCATCAACGGAATTCCTGCTTGGACGGTTGTCGTTGCGGGCGTTCGCGATGGTGTGACCGAATGCGGTGTCATCCACGATCCGACAAACGACGAGACGTTTGTTGCCGTGAAGGGCGAAGGCTCAACGCTGAATGGGGTGCCGCTGAAACTTGAGGATGCACGGAAGATTTCTGAAGGCACAATTGGTATCGGATATTCCAACCGAGTGGATGACCAAGGTATCGTTCGCCTCGTCACGTCTTTGGTTGATGAAGGGTCGATGTTCTATCGGAACGCGTCGGGAGCTCTTTCCTTGGCATATGTCGCAGCGGGGCGGCTTTTGGGGTACTCGGAGGAACACATGAACGCTTGGGATTGCCTTGCGGGTCAGCTCATTGTTGCTGAAGCTGGAGGCTGTGTTGAGTTGCAGAACGCGGACGCCATGATACGCGATGGCGGACGTGTCGTGGTGGGAACGCCTGCCGTATTTGATCGGCTCTTGGAGCTTTCCAAGACCGCTTTCGATCAAACCGATTAAGCCTCCGGCAGCAATACCGGCCCTTTTTGAGAGAACCCGACGGTAACATCGCTTCCAACTTCCAGTGGCGTGTCAACGTCTTCGTGGACAGCGAACATTGAACCGAAGCTGGCCTCTAGTGTGTATTCCATCCGCACGCCGACATAGGTTGCCTTCGCTATCGTCGCCTTGAAACCATCTTGCGCACCGATCACCAGTCTGGATGGGCGAACAGCGAGCTTTGCTGCTCCCGTCGCAAGCCCTCGGGCGGGGAGCACATGGTTGTACCCCTCAATGGAAATCGTCGCCATATCGCCCTCTACGCTTTCGATTGTACATGGCAGGATATTCGCTTCTCCGATGAAATCGGCAACAAAACGGTCAACAGGCGCGTCGTAAAGACTGCGAGGTGTGCCGATCTGAGCGATAGAGGCGTTGCGCATAACCACGATTTCGTCGGAGACCGCCAACGCCTCTTCCTGATCGTGGGTGACATAAACAACCGTGAGGCCAAGATCTTGTTGAATGGCACGGATATCTTCGCGCACTTGGCGGCGAAGTTTTGCATCAAGGTTGGACAGTGGCTCGTCGAACAACAGAACTTGCGGCTCCAACACCAAGGCTCGCGCGACGGCCACCCTTTGCTGCTGCCCCCCCGAGAGCTCGCTCGGCAAGCGTGTATCAAACCCCTTTAGCCCAACAAGCTCCAATCCGGCCAGCGCGCGGTCTCTTGTTTCGGATTTCGAGAATCCGGAGAAGTTCAGGCCGTAGGAAACATTTTCCAGCACGCTCATATGAGGAAACAATGCATAGGACTGGAATACCATCGACACGTCGCGATCTGTCGCGGGCAAAGTAGTGACATCGCGGTCGCCAATCAGAATGCGCCCGGACGTTGCCATTTCCAGACCTGCAATCATACGCAGAGTCGTCGTTTTCCCGCAGCCCGAAGGCCCGAGCAATGTCACAAGCTTGCCTGCCTCAACATGCAGATTGATGTTGTCGACAGCAACGACGTCGCGGCCGAAGCTTTTCGTTACGTTCTCGAAACGAACCGGGGCGGCTTTACTGGCAATAAGTGTTTCGCTCATGTTTGTTCCTTTGCCCCGAATTGCGTGCGGCGTCCGATTTTCGTCCGCCCGACCAACACTTGCAGCAGGCCGACTGCAGCAAGCATGACGAAGATCAGCGTTGTGGAATAGGCGATAGCAAGGCCGTAATCGTTGTTCTCTACACGGCCGATAATGTAGCTCGTCGCCATGTCGTACTCTGCAGATACAAGAAAGATCACGGCAGAAATCGCAGTCATGGCGCGTACAAAACTGTAAACCAGCGCGGCCAGAATTGCGGGTTTCAAGAGCGGCAAGATCACGCGTCGGAAGGTTTGCCACGAGTTCGCACCAAGCGTGAGCGAGCTTTCGTCCAGCGATTTATCGAGCTGGCTCATTGAAGCGATGCCTGCTCGGACTCCGACGGGCATATTTCGGAAGATGAAGCTCACAATAAGTATGATGCCCGTTCCGGTAATCTCAATCGGCGGCACGTTGAAGGCCAGAATGTAACTGACGCCGATAACGGTTCCCGGGATCGCAAAACTCAGCATCGTTCCAAACTCAAAAGCGTTTTTGCCTGCGAAGGACTGCCGTGTCAGCAGATATGCCGTGATGAGACCAACGATTGCCGTCAACGGCGCGGCGGCGGCGGCGATGTATATTGTCGTCCAGAAACTATCCCAAGCCGCACCTGTCCAACGGATGCCTGTCTCTTCGATACGAACAGAGAAAGCAGTGACGTAATGCTTGAAGGTGAGCGTGTTGTTCACGCCCCAAAGCTCGACCACGCTGCCGTAAAGGATCATGCCGTACACAACGACCGTAAACAGGCCCCAGACACCTGCTGCAATGAAAACAGGGATAGCAAGGCCGTTTGGCATCAGCGGGTGAACGCCCGCGTCGCCTTTGCCGGAGACGGTTGTATAGCTCTTTTTGCCGAGCCACATACGCTGCGCATAGAATGCGGAGAGCGTGAAAAACAGAAGTACCATTGCAAGGACAGCGGCGCGGCCCTGATCATACTGAGCGCCGACAATTGCGAAGAATATCTCGGTCGACAGAACATCAAAATTGCCGCCCAGCACCAGCGGATTGCCGAAATCTGCCATGCTCTCAATGAACCCAAGCAGAAAGGCATTTGCCAGACCCGGCCGCATCAGCGGAAGTGAAACTGTTCGGAACGTTTGCCAGCGGTTCGCACGAAGCGTTTGCGCAGCTTCTTCCATCGACGGAGACACCCCCTCGACTACGCCAATAAGGACAAGGAACGCGATAGGAGTGAAGGCCAGCGTTTGCGCGATGAGCACGCCGGGCATGCCATAGAGCCAGCGTGTTGGCTGGACACCGAACAGATCAGCGAAGAACTGAGTGACCGTCCCGGAGAGGCCAAACAGCAGGATCAGAGCCAGACCAATAACGAAGGGGGGCGTGATGATCGGGAGAACAGTCAATGCGCGAAGTGCTCGCTTGTAGCGGAAGCCCGAGCGCGTCACGACAAGCGCGAATACCAACCCCAGAACAGTTGTCAGAATGCCAACCGTGATTGCGAGGAACAGCGAGTTCCAAGCGACCCCGCAGCGGCCACCAGACAAGCAGCCAAGGCCCCAAAGGCGGTCATCAAAGAACTTGGACGCAAAGACCGAAGCAGAGTAGCCGCCTTCCTCTGTTATGAACGCGGCCAAAAGCATCTTTGCGATCGGGAAGAACACGAAAACCGTGACGATAACGATCACGCCTCCAATCGCGCTGACAACAAAGACGTCGCCGTTAATCGCACCACGTGCAGCGATACCTTGCGTGAACAGGAACAGGTACGCCGACGCGAGCAATAGCGCGCCGTATCCCATACCGAACTGGCGATCGCCAAGATTTCCGAACAGCGCCTTCAGCCATTCGAAATTAAACCCCCTGATGCCGATACCAAAGCCCTGAGCAATCAGCCAACCAAAGCCAATGGCCCCGGATGCAATCAGTATTTTTGCATAAAGCGGATCGCTCTTCTTACGGCCAAGCGCAAAAATCGATGTGATCAGCGGGAGAACAAGCGGAGTCAGCCAGAGCTTTTCGCCCTGTCCAATCAAAAAAGCCGCAGGCGCATAATCCTCATCAAAGGGATAGCCGTCGACCAACCACTCGAACGCAAAGAATCCGTCTTCGACCCCGTACCAAGGCAAAAGGCAGAACCCGACCCACCCGGCGACGATCCAAAAGATTAAGGCCGGATGGGCGGTCGTTTCACTTAAAACGTGTCGCAAGTTTTACTGCGGCAACGTCGAGACGTCTTCGTCCCATTTCTGCAGCAGACGCTTGCGCTCGGCAGACGAGCCATAGGTCTTGAAGTCATAATCGATCAGCGTAATCGTTGACATATCCGGCGCAGACGGAGACGTCTCGGCCCCAGTGTTCGACGGCACCTGGAATGCGTTCACTTCTAGCGCAAGGTTCTGCGCGTCCGTGGACAAGGCCCAGTCATAGAACTTTTTGGCTTCGTCCTCATTTCGCGCACCTTCGATAATCGACATCGAACCGATTTCATATCCAGTGCCCTCACAGGGCGCGACGACCTTCACAGGGAAACCCGAAACAGCCTGCTTCACCGCGTCGTGCATGAAAACGATACCGATGGTATTTTCACCGCGGCCCGCCGCCTTGATCGGGGCAGAGCCTGATTTGGTGTATTGGTTGATGTTGGCGTGAAGGCCTTTCATGAACTCAAAGCCTTCGTTCTCACCGAAAAGCTGCACCATAGAGGCAAGCGTTGTGTAGGCTGTTCCCGATGAGTTGGGGTTCGCCATTTGAACGTGGCCTTTGTACTCAGGCTTCAGAAGGTCCTTCCAGCACGATGGCTCAGGCAGGTTGTTCGCAGCCAAAAGGTCGGTGTTGTAACCATAGCCGAGCGCGCCGGAATAAATACCGATCGTCTTGTCGCCAGCGGACGTCGCCTGACTGATCGCCCAATCATGCAACTGGTCGCGCATCGGCGACACGTAGGCCATCGTCAGGTTCTCTTCAGCAGCCTGCAAATGCGGATCGCCCGTACCGCCCCACCAAACGTCTCCTTTTGGGTTTGCGGATTCAGCTTTGATCTGCGCGAATGTCTCGCCCGACGATTTGCGGGTCATGTTCACATCAATACCTGTGGCGTCCTCAAAGCTGCGCGCCATAAGCTGGCACCAGTCTTCTTGCGCTGAACAATACAACGCCAGTTTGTCGGCCTGTGCCGCAGATACGCCTGCGCCCAACGCGACGATGGACGTAAGCGCAAGTGTGCTTAATTTTTTCATGGTAATCCTCCCCTAGTCGGGCTGAAGGCCCGGTATTGAACTCCTGTCACCGCCACCTTTGGCCGGACAAGAAGTGTCGGAACGTCACATTTTTCGTGATCCTGACCCAACGATATCAGCGTAGCGATTTTTTCCGGTTTGGGAAGATAAATGACTCTGGGAGAGGTTCTGGCATTGCAGCGCCTTACGTGTCCCATGGTCAGGTTGAAGCGATCACAATGGCTGACTGAATGTTTGTAATGAACGGTGGCATTGCCAAACAAATTGGTACGCGCTCGAAGTTTCCGAAACGCTGCGCACGTTTTGTGCGGCACAGCTCATCAGTAGCCCGGCAATGAATATCCTAGATGCTCAGATTGAAAATGGCAGGATGGTGTTGGGTGATCAACGGACCGTGGAAACGGATACTCTCTACGGACTAGTCAACTTCGGGATCCGCCCAGAGCATCTGATTTTCGAGAAAACCGGAGCCATCCACGTCAACGCCAAAATGGCTGAACCGCTTGGCGTGAATACGCTGCTTCATTGTGATCTTGCCGATACAAATGAGAGTTTCACCGCCAGCCTGCAAGGTGTTCATGTATTGAACAATGCCGGCTCTGCCATGCGGTTTTCGACCCAACCCGGCAAGTCACACCTGTTTGATATAGCAACAGGCTTGCGCATGCCCGTCGTCAGGGTTTTTAGAGCCAATGGCAGCTTAAGCTAAGAGAGCGTTTGGCTCATCTGGGCTTTGTTGCACAAATCACTTGATGGTTGGGCTTCCCCTTACCGCAGACACACTTAGCCTACGGGTTCTGTTATAGGAATGCCAAGAGCCGTGTAGCGGTTGAGGACGGCGATACGGATTTGGATTTCTGCGACTTGCCTTTGGAAGTCCCTCGCCATCAGCGATTGGCCGAGTAGTTTCATACAATGCATCTTGGTTTCGACGCGGCTTCGGCGGTGATATCCGCTCCAGCGTCGCCACAGCGTGCGGCCCAAATACCGCTGCGCATTGACTGCATCGTTACGGGCGATGGCTCCAGCGCTCATCGGCTTCCAGGGCTTGGCATTCTTGCGTGGTGGGATCACCGCGTGGGCTTCTCTGGCGGCAATCGCTTCGTGACATTTACGGGCATCATACGCCCCATCAGCGGTAACGCTGCCGATGTCTTGGTCGGGAGGGATTTGGATCAGGAGATCGGGTAACATGGGAGCGTCACCGATGTTGCTGCTGGTGACTCAGACTGCCCGAACCTCTATCGTTTCTTCGTCGATACCTATGTGTATCTTGCGCCAGATGCGCCAGATGCGTCGTTTGGGGCCGCCCGTCGCCCGGCAACACATGCTTGCATGTGTGAGAGGGATGCTTGCGGGCGTTCCACTCGCCTTCACCTTCGGCTTTGATGGGGTTCCAAGCCATTCGAGATTGGTTTTGCTGAAGGTTGTCTTGGACATCAGTGGCACTGGAGATCAGTTTCGAAGAACAGTATCCGCAAAGTGCTCGGAGTGGCAGAGTGCTCGCCATCAGGCCGTAGCGTTGATTTCATTGAATTTATGTTGTGCGACTCGCCAAACGTTGACGTGGCGTTGACATGAAATGCGGACAAGCAAAAAGCCCCGCGTGATGCGAGGCCTAAGGCTTTGGTATTGTTCGGTATTTTTGGTTGCGGGAGTAGGATTTGAACCTACGACCTTCAGGTTATGAGCCGAAATTCCCGTGCTTCAAATAACCTAATAAAACCAGACACTTACATAATAAGTCTTTGATCAGGCGTGATTATCACCCTTGCATGCATCAACACTGGCACGAAATGACCGGCAGCAACCAGGCCACGTAGGCCGTTGATCAGCTGCGTCCTTTGACGGACCAAAAGGTCGCGAGCCCGATGAAGCGACAGCAATGCTTGTTGCTCAACCGTTTTGATCGCAACAAAGCGCATCGTGGGTCGTGTCACGGCTTCACAGATTGCCTCGGCGTCGATTGCATCTGACTTCCCTCGCTTGACGTAGGGCTTCACATACATCGGTGGGATCAAACGCACCTCGTGGCCCAAGGCCGTCAATTCGCGGGCCCAATGATGGGCGCTGCTGCAAGACTCCATGCTGATCAGGCAGGGCTCCAACTTAGCAAAGAACGGCAGAAACTGCGCCCGTCTCAGAGGCTTGTTGAACAACACGTCGTCGTTCTCTGCGATACCATGGACTTGGAAAACGTTCTTGGCCAGGTCAACGCCGATTGTGGTAACTTGCATGGGGTGGCTCCTCTCAAAGCAGATTTAGACACCTGCATTATGGCGCATTGCGACGCCGGTTGAAGCAGGAGCCATCCACCCCATCAGGAACCCGCCCTTCGTGTCGACCTCATCTCCTTTTCTGACTGGACTTGCGCGTCTTGCAGAGCGGTAGTGTGTGCACGCCTGAGGCAATGCGGGTGTGTCGCCTGGAGAACCCGGGCTTTGCTCAGTAGCAGCGGAGTGTTTCCGCTGATTATCTGAGGAGACGCAAATGAAGAGTGTAGCAAAGAAGCCAGATGCCAGACCAACATCTGGCAATGGACGCCAAGTAACGAAGAAGGCGCAGTTGATCAAACTGCTGGAACGTAAGTCGGGTGCCGATATTGTGGCACTCAGCGATAAGCTGGGATGGCAGCAGCATACGACACGGGCGGCGTTGTCGGGCCTGCGCAAGGCTGGCTATGAAGTGACCCGCGTGACGTCCGCCAATGGTGGTCCTGCGAAGTACCGCATCCTTGTCGCGTCTGCGGTGGCGGACGATGCAGCAGCAGAGGTTGCGCAGAATGGGGCATAAGCCGAACCCTGCGCGGCCTGCTGCGCTGCTGGCGTGGGAGGCAGCCTTTGGCACGCCTCCACCGCCGTTTTTGTCCGTGTCGTTTATGCAGCAGGCGCTGGACTATGAGGTCCAGTGCAAACGGGCAGGAGGCCTGTCTGCACCAACACGTCGCGTGCTTGCGCAGATTGCACGCGGCAGACCAGTTGCAGCAGTGCCAGAGAACGCAGCTAAAAGAGGCACGCACTATGTGCGCGAGTGGAACGGGCGCACCTATCAGGTTGCAGTGGTGCATGGCGGGTTCGAGATGGATGGCCGGATGTGGCCTTCGCTGTCCGCGATCGCCAAACACATCACAGGCACGACATGGTCCGGCCCGCGCTTCTTTGGATTGACCAAAGTGCAGAGTGTTGCCGCATGAAGAAGATCCGGTGCGCCATCTACACCCGCAAAAGCTCGGAGGAGGGGCTGGAGCAGGAGTTCAACTCTCTGGATGCGCAACGTGTAGCGCGACAATCTGGATGAGATTTGCGCGTCAATCAGGATGAGAATCTTTGGTCGCGACGGTTGTGATGGTGGCGAGGTTTCCCGCCACGATCAAGGTGTTTATTGATTTTGATTGTCGCGGCGCGTCAATCAGGTTTGGTGTTGGCTGGTGTGGCTCTTTGGGCTGGGCGTCCAGGGCCCTTTGCGTGCTCGGCAGCGCGGCGCCGATAGCTTTCCACGTTCATCTCGAAGATGGTTGCATGATGAACGAGCCTGTCGACGGCGGC
>ENA-OQVM01004986-OQVM01004986.1-marine-metagenome-genome-assembly--contig:-NODE-4986-length-13072-cov-5.436245_pt1 | contig 13072 bp, 9 predicted proteins | sample MGYA00237776_ERZ505498 | MGnify/ENA primary metagenome ERZ505498 (study PRJEB26159, sample SAMN06265151) | marine metagenome | isolation source: Helgoland LTER site | place: Germany:Helgoland, sampling... | reverse complement strand
TTGAGCGTTGCATGAAGGCTATGGATATTTCAGTCCCTCGGGCGCTTCTTTGGCAGAATATTAGTAAAGTGAAAAGCCTTATGGCGGATGGAGTGCCTAGGTAATGATAAAGGCTATTATCGCGTGGCATCCGATTTTTCTTTCGAGATAAATATTTCTCGATACTAATTAACATAAGTAATGTAAATTTATGTGCGGAATTGTAGGTGCGGTTGCAGAGCGGCCGATTATAGAAATCTTAATTGAAGGCTTAAAGCGGCTAGAGTACCGCGGCTATGATTCTGCGGGTTTGGCAGTGGTCGATGAGCGGGGAAACACTTCCTGTATCAAGCGAGAGGGTAAGGTAGAGATGCTTGGTCAGGCTGTTAAAGAACAGGCGCCTCACGGCACCACAGGCATTGCTCATACTCGTTGGGCAACTCATGGCGTACCCTCCGAGCGCAACGCACATCCGCATCAGTCAGGTAACCGTTTTTCAGTAGTGCACAATGGCATTATTGAAAATCATCAGAAGCTGCGCGAATCACTCATTGCTGATGGCTATGTATTCAATTCTGACACTGACACCGAAGTGATTGTGCATCTTATTCATAAGCTGTCAGCGGATCATCAAGATCTAAGATCAACCGTATTTGCCGCCACCGATCAATTGGTGGGTGCCTATGGCATGGCGGTCGTGGATAGTGAGTCACCCTTCGAGTTAGTCGTTGCTCGATCGGGTAGTCCCCTAGTTATTGGTTATGGTCTAGGTGAGCATTTTGTTGCCTCTGACCAATTAGCTCTGCTGCCGGTAACGCGACGTTTTGCTGTTTTAGAAGAGGGCGATGTGGCGCAGATCACCAAAGAGGCAGTGAATATTATTAATGCCTCAGGAGAGTCGGTTCGACGCCACATTGAAGAATCTGATATTACAGCTGATGCGGGTGGTAAGGCCGGTTATAAGCACTATATGCTCAAAGAAATCTTTGAGCAGCCAGACGCTATTCGAAGAACACTTCAAGACCGAATAGTTAAAGGCAGGGTTGCTGATAATGCCTTTGGTAATGGCTCGCTAGAGCTGTTTAAAGATTTAAAGCATGTGCAGATCGTCGCCTGTGGCACCAGTTACAATGCAGGCATGGTAGCGCGTTACTGGATTGAGCAGTATGTGGGTATAAGCTGCAGTGTCGAGATTGCCTCAGAGTTTAGATATAGACAGTCCTTTGTTCACAAAGGTTCACTACTGGTTACACTCTCTCAGTCGGGTGAGACTGCTGATACCCTAGCGGCATTAAGGCTGGCTAAATCATTAGGCTATTCAGCTTCATTGACCATTTGCAATGTCGAAACTTCAAGCCTGGTAAGAGAATCAGACTTGGTTTATTTAATGAAAGCGGGTCCAGAGATTGGTGTGGCCTCAACCAAGGCCTTTACCGTGCAGTTAACGGCTTTATTGCTGCTTTCAAAGGCCTTATGTGAAGCTAAAGCGATTAATCAGGAATTTTGTGTGGAGGCGGCACAGGCTTTAAATACGCTGCCAGGACATGTGGAACAAGCGTTTAGTCTGGAGCAGTCCATTAAAGCGCTTTCCGAGCAGTTTGCTGACAAGCATCATGCACTGTTCTTGGGTCGTGGCGATCAGTACCCGGTCGCCATGGAGGGTGCACTTAAGCTTAAAGAGATATCCTATATCCATGCTGAAGCCTATGCTGCAGGTGAGTTAAAGCATGGCCCGCTAGCTTTGGTTGATGCCGATATGCCGGTGGTAGTGGTTGCGCCAAACAATGACCTTTTGGATAAGTTGAAGTCTAATATCGAAGAGGTAAGAGCGCGCGGTTCAGTGATGTATGTATTTGCCGACAGTGATGACCACTTTGAGTCTGGGCCGGGACTGTATGTGGTGAACACGGCTCACGCTAATCACCTTATCGCTCCAATTTTGTTCAGCATCCCACTACAGTTTCTGTCCTACTATGTGGCTCTGGTAAAGGGTACAGATGTGGATCAGCCGAGGAACTTAGCCAAGTCGGTGACGGTGGAGTAATTGGCGGTTGAAGAGTAATAAGTGCTCTTATCGAACTCTAAAAAATCAGTTGACAGATGTTATGAACATAAAAGATCCATATCGAAAGAAAATTACTCAATTAAATCCTAAAAGAGGGAAAAATGTTTAATTTATCAGAAACAAAAATAGGCGTTATCGGTCTTGGATACGTGGGACTTCCACTGGCAGTAGAGTTTAGTAAAAAATATAAAGTATTAGGATTTGATATCAATCAGGGTCGAATTGATGAGTTAAATTCTGGAAAAGATGCCACTCTGGAAATTTCTCCTGAGGAGCTACTCGATGCGAAAGATTTACAGTTTTCTGCTGATAAGAATGATTTAAAGAATTGCAATGTATACATCGTGACGGTTCCCACGCCCATCGATAAATATATGCAGCCTGATTTAACCCCTCTGACCAAGGCAAGTGAAATGTTGGGTGGAGTGATAAATAAGGAGGATGTCGTTATTTATGAATCAACAGTTTATCCAGGGGCAACAGAGGAAGAGTGCATACCAATTGTTGAAAACGTTTCTGGCCTCAGGTATAACCAAGATTTTTTTGCAGGCTATTCGCCCGAACGTATTAATCCAGGTGACAAAGAGCATCGTGTTACGAATATTTTAAAAGTTACTTCTGGTTCTACTCCCGAAGTTGCGGAATTTGTTGATGCGCTATACGCTTCAATTATTACTGCAGGTACGCATCGAGCATCTAGCATCAGAGTCGCTGAGGCAGCAAAGGTCATAGAAAATACTCAGAGAGACGTCAATATCGCCTTGATTAATGAACTATCACTTATATTTAATCGATTAGATATCGATACTCTGGAGGTTTTAGAGGCTGCAGGTACGAAATGGAATTTCTTGCCATTTCGCCCAGGGTTGGTCGGAGGACACTGTATTGGCGTTGATCCATACTATCTAACGCACAAGGCTCAAGCTGCTGGATATCATCCAGAAATGATATTAGCTGGCAGAAGACTAAACGATAATATGAGTAAAAATGTTGTTGCTCGATTAGTTAAGGAAATGATTAAGCATGGTATAGATGTAGGCGTAGCTAGGGTGCTTGTGATGGGTTTGACATTTAAGGAAAACTGTCCAGATCTGCGAAATACAAAAGTTGTTGATATCGTCACAGAGTTGGCAAGCTACGGAATAACGGTTGATGTAGTCGATCCTTGGTGCTCAACTGAGGAGGCTGAGCGTGAGTATGGATTTGGCGTCCACAAAAATGTCGAGGATGATACCTATGATGGAATCATAGTTGCCGTGGGCCATGAGGAATTTAAAGAAATGGGTGCCAATGCCATTAGAAATTTAGGAAAAAATAAACATGTACTTTTTGATTTAAAGTACATTCTTAGTAAATCTGACGTTGATATTCGTCTTTAAGAATAAATTAGATAGGTTTTATATGAGTCGTTATGAAGAAATAAAAACAGAAATTCTCAGTAACCCAAAGACCTGGCTAATAACCGGTGTGGCGGGTTTTATCGGATCTAATTTACTTGAAAGTCTATTAAAACTTAATCAAAAGGTAATTGGTCTCGACAACTTTGCAACTGGTCATCAGCACAACCTTGATGAGGTAAAGAATTCAGTTTCAAAAGAGCAATGGAGTCAATTCAAATTCATCAATGGCGATATTAGAAGCTATGGTGACTGTCAGTTAGCGGTTAAAGACGTTGACTATGTGCTTCATCAGGCTGCCCTCGGCTCTGTTCCGCGTTCAATAGAGGATCCCATAACATCGAATGCAGCTAATATTACAGGATTTTTGAATATACTAGATGCAGCAAAAGAGGAGAAAGTTAAAAGCTTTACCTATGCTGCTAGTAGCTCTACCTATGGTGATCATCCTGCGCTCCCTAAGATAGAAGAAAATATTGGTAATCCTTTATCGCCTTATGCAGTTACAAAATATGTTAATGAATTATATGCTGGGGTTTATGCCCGAACCTATCGGTTCAAAACAATTGGATTGAGATATTTCAATGTGTTCGGAAAGCGTCAGGATCCAAATGGTGCATATGCTGCTGTAATACCAAAATGGACGGCTTCCATGATAAATGGTGAAGATGTATTTATTAATGGTGATGGAGAGACAAGTCGCGATTTTTGCTTTATCGAAAATACTATCCAAATGAATATTTTGGCTGCAACTGCACCAGAATGTGCCAAAGACAATATATACAATGTCGCTGTTGGAGATAGAACCAGCTTAAATGACTTATACTCATCATTAAAAGAATCTCTAATACAAAATCATACACGTATTGAAAAAGCACCAATCTATAGAGAATTCAGGATTGGAGATGTTAGGCATTCGCAAGCAGACATTTCAAAATCACAAAAAAAATTGGGCTATGAACCACAATTCAGTATACAAAATGGTGTTCAAGTGGCCATGCCTTGGTATATAGCTAACATAAAAGAAAATTAAATGCTCCACCATCAAATTCTAAAATATACTGTGGCTAGGGGCGGGCCGGGTATAGTAAATTTGCTAATAATCTTTATTTTTACCCGAATGATGGGACCTGAAGATTATGGCAGTTATATAATGCTTGTTAGTTATGTAGGCTTGGTAAACGTATTTGTTTATCAGTGGCTTAAGGCATCACTTCTGCGTTTTTATAACAGTAAAGAATATGACAGTAAGCATGTGGGTGCTTTTATATTTAAGGTGTATTGCCTTACGACTCTTCTTATTCTGGTCTCTTCATATATTTTGGCAAGCTGTGTTCCTAGCTTGAGCCAATATATTAAGATTGGTGTTTTATTGCTTATTGGCCAAAGTTTTTTCGATTTAAATCTCGAGTTACACCGAGCGCAAAGCAACTCAGGTGTCTACGGTTTTGTCAATTTTTCAAAGTCGGTTATTGTGCTGATTTTTGGATATGCCTTTTTATATTTGGGCTTTGATTACACATATACCCTCTTTGTTATGAGTGCGGCGCTGTTGGTACCAACACTACCAGCTTTAGTTAGGTTTTGGTTACCGTTACTGAGGATAAAAGGCCGAAAGATAGGAGGAAGTATGGTCTTGTATGGCGGGCCATTGGCCGCAACATTTGCCATGGCCTATGTGGTTTCATTCACTGATAGATTTATGTTGGCGCAAATGCAAGGGCCGACGCAGGTTGGTTACTACGTAGCAAGCTATGCTCTTGTATTCCAAATTCTAACCTTATTTTTCTCAACATTGAATTTAGCTGTCTACCCATTCTTGATAAAAAAATATGAAGAAAATAAAGATTTAAGTATTGTCTCTCAAGAGGTCTTTAAGTTAATTATCTTAGTAAATATGCCGGTACTTTTTTGCTTTGTATTTTTCGGGAGTGAATTGAGCCAATTATTCTTTGACGATGAATTTGAGATTTCTGGGATGCGTCTTCTACCTATAATGGCGTTATCCGCTTTTTTTTCAGGTCTTAAATGTTTTTATTTTGACCTCTCATACCAGCTTTCCAAAAACACAAAATATCAATTTTATTTCTTGTGTTTTTCTGGGCTACTAAACATTGCTTTAAATTATCTGCTTATTCCAATTTATGGGAACGTTGGAGCAGCATATAGTACCCTAATTGTAATGTTTTCTTCTTTGGTTATGAGTTCGTATTTTAGTCGATTTTTTTGCAGACTCTCAATGTCTCCAGCCATTTTAATGAAGTCCATTTCTATCTTAGCTTTAGCTGTTTTTTCTGTGGAGATTGTCGGTGGAATTCTAGGGCTTAATGGTTTTTTAACTATAATTATGTTTCTTATAGTTGTTTTTACTATCTATCTTGTATTTTTTAAACTCAGTGATTTTAAGAATATTTTTGGACCTCTAAATTGATATTTTCGTTTTATTTTGTTTATGTATCGTCTGCACTCTATTTTTTAGGAAAAAATAGATATTTCGACTTCTGCACGATTTCATTTATTGGTTTTTCGTTTTATTTTTTACCCGGGTTTTTTGGTGAAGTATCCTACTTGAGTAATTCCGGATGGGTATATAAATCCATCCATCCCTTGACATATATAGTAATGATCTCAATAGTTATTGGCGTTACTCTCGTAGCAGTATTTTCAGATTTATTTTATCGACCTTCAATGATTCAAAAAAATAGTTTTTCTCAAGGTAAATTGAGGCTATATTTGAATGCTCTAGTTTTCTTGTCAGCTGCATCTCTAGTAATGGCCATTCTAACGTCAAGTGGCAGTATTTTTAATCCTGATAAATCTGAGGTGATGACCACTTTAAATAGATGGCATATTCTTTTTGCCACTGCATCGACTATTGGGTTACCAGTGTCTATGATGAGTAAGCACAAAGGACGCACCATTGTCTTTTTAATATTTTTATTGATTGATGCGTATATAGGATTTAGGTCGCCACTTGTTATATCTGTTTTGTCTTCTATTGTTGTCGTTTTATACGGGAGAAGAATAAGGTTATTTACTCTATATAAATATGGATTGGGTTTTCTTTTATTCGTGCTGTTACTGTTTTTATATAAATATCTTGGTTTTGTTCTAAAGTCAGGTATGTGGGATCTAGTTTCAGAAAGGCTACTATCGCTAGATACATATTCGAATATGATTATGATGTCGGAACCGTTCGTTATACTTAATACTTTGAACACGGTAGTAATACTTGACTACCAAACTGATGCTAAACATATCTACTCTTCAATCTACTCTTTAATCCTTTTTGCTCCAGAGTTGGGAGCTGAAATACAATCTTTTAATGACTATTTTCAAGCTGATTTGTTCCCCGAAGTTGATTATGGAATGGCTTCAAATATCTGGGCTCAGTTTCTGAGTGGCCTTGGTTTACTGGGACTGATTTTGATAATTTTAATATATTGTTTGATATTATTCTTATCGAATTATGCTTTAAGAAAAGGTTCCTATATGAACTTATCGTTGGCTTCACCGATTTATGTATATTTTGCATTTTATATACACAGAAATGACCTAGGTTATGCATTAACACTATCTAAAAGACTTTTTTTGATATGTGTATTTTTGGTCTTGCTGGCGGAGTTCATTCCATTCAAAGCTGTTTCTTTTTCTAAGGAAAATCGTGATTAGTATGAAGGTATGCTTCTTGATCAATAATTTAAGGTTTGGTGGCGCAGAAAGAGTCTGTGTAAGCTTGTGTAATCATTGGGCAAAGACTCATCAAGTCACATTAGTTACAACTTATTCCGTAGCAACTTCAATTGATTTTGAGCTCGATCCTAACATTTCGCTTCTCCATCTCCATGAAACTTCCAACGGCACGCTAAATATTTGGCAAAAAATTAAATTTTGTAGAAATTTTTTTAGAACAGAAGATTTTGATATTGTTGTGTCATTTCTGACTAATGTTAATCTAATAAATATTGCCGCTTCATTAGGGTCGAACCACAAGGTCGTCGTTTCAGAACGGACAAACCCGTTTTCAAGACAGTATCAAATGTCTTTACGGATTTTATCATATTTGTTTTATCCGCTTGCTGATTCCTTGGTAGTCCAAACGTTGGGTCTCAAAGAACAATATAAGAAAAGTAATCGTCTACTTAGTAATATAGAAGTCATTCCGAATCCACTTTCTATTAGTAATGTTCCCTGGTTGCAGAAAATTAATGAACCGCCTGTGCACACGGCCCGTAAGCGGATTGTCTGTATAGGTCGATTTGAGAAAGGTAAGCAATTTATTGAGGTTTTGGATGTCTTTAAATTTTTATCAAAAAAACATCCTGGACTGACATTTTGTTTCATCGGTGATGGTTCGTTAAGAGAATCCTTACACGCTAGGATATCAGATTTAAATATGCAGGAAAAAATTGATGTGCTCGGATTTTTGCCTCAACCATGGGAGCACATGGATCAAAAGGAAGACATATTTTTATTACCATCAAAATTCGAAGGGTTCCCCAATGCGTTATTAGAAGCAATGGTAATGGGTGTCACTAGTGTGGCATTTGATTGCCCCAGTGGGCCAAAAGATATAAGTAATCAAGGGCAATGTGCTAAGTTGGTTCCGGATGGTGATTTCGATCTTTTATTTAAGGAGCTTGATGAATTGTTGAATAACCCAGAGTATTGTGACGTTCTTAGTCGAGATGGTCAGGCATTTGTTGTCCGTGAATATTGTCAATCTCGGATACATAAAAAGTGGGATGACCTTTTTCTTAATCTTGATTGTAATTGATTTTTGTCAAGCGCTATTGTTTTTTAAATAGGTAATCTTTTTGAAAATTATACACATAATTATCGGGTTGAACCGCGGCGGCGCTGAAACATCATTAAAAAACCTCGTTCTTAATGCTCCGCCGAGTTTCGATGAAGTAATGATTATTTCGCTTACTAATCTGGGAGTAATTGGAAATGAGCTCGAGAAGCATGGTTTTACCGTTAAATGTTTGGGGTTAAAATCTTTATTTTCTCTATTACCTGTATTTTTTAAACTTCTAAAAATTCTAATTAAAGTTAACCCTGACGTTGTGCAAACTTGGATGTACCATTCTGATTTGATTGGTGGGTTGGCAGCTAAGTTAATTGGTTGCAAAAAAATATTATGGGGTGTTAGGTGCACAGATATCCCGATCGGTAGTGGCACCTCATTTTACGTTATGAAGGTTTGTTCCTATCTGTCATTCTCTATTCCAAATAAAATAATTTGTGTTGCAGAATCTGCCAGGAAAACTCATATTGATTTCGGATATGATCCAAAAAAGATGTTGGTTGTTCCTAACGGCGTTGATTTAAAGGTATTTGAATTTAAGAACTCAAGTAGGCCCTTTGCCCAGAACTCTATGGTAGTTGGGTGTTTGGGTCGTTTTCATAAAGACAAAGGTCAAGATATTCTTTTAGATGCAGCTAATAAGTTATTAAGCGACGGATTTGATATTCATTTCGCCTTTGCGGGTAATGGGTGCTCTGGAAATAACGACGAATTAACTTCACTGATAGACCATAGAATTTCAAAAAAATCTTTTACTTTTTTTGGTGAGTTAGAGGATGCCCCCGAGTTTTTGAATACCTTGGATGTTTTTTGTATGCCTTCAAGAACAGAAGGATTCCCCAACTGCTTAGCCGAAGCGATGGCGATTGGATTACCTTGTATTGCAAATAATGTCGGGGATGTCACAACTTTAGGTAGTAATGTAATTATGATTAATTATTCTAATGATTCTAAAGGCTTGTACGATTGTTTAGTAGAGATGATTCTAATGAGCACTAAGGGGCGTAGTCGTCTAGGTAAGGCGGCGCATCTGAGAGTAAAAAGTGTGTTTTCTATAAATAAAATGGTTAGTAGGTTTAACGAAATATACAAAAGTTAGGCTGTGTTATCGTGTTTTTGAGGAATTATATATAATGTGTGGGTTAGCTGGTTTTTATGACGGAGCAAAGAGACAATACGATCCTTTAGTTTTGTTAAAGGAAATGGGAGAAGCGATCTCTCATCGTGGTCCTGATGATAATGGTGAGTGGTATAGTTCAGAATTTGATGTAGGTTTGTCTCATAGGCGGCTAGCAATACTCGACTTGTCTCAAGCTGGCCACCAACCTATGGAGTCAAATGAGGGGCGGTTCAAACTAGTTTTCAATGGCGAAATATACAATCATGCTCAGTTGAGAGATCAATTGCTGGAGAAAGATAAGTCATTTTCTTGGAGGGGCAATTCAGACACAGAAACACTCCTTGCATGCTTTGATTCATGGGGCATAGAACGAACTTTAAAAAAAGCAACAGGAATGTTTGCAATGGCTGTTTTGGATCAGGTAAGTGGGGAGCTTTCGCTGAGTAGAGATAGGGTGGGAGAGAAGCCATTATATTACGGATGGCATGACGACTGCTTTCTCTTTGGCTCCGAGCTTAAAGCACTTAAATGTCACCCATTATTTAAAAAAATTATTGATAGGGAATCTATTTCCCTTCTCTGTCGTTATAACTATATCCCTGCTCCATATTGTGTATGGAAAAACACTAAAAAGTTATTACCTGGTACGATTTTAACCTTAAATTTGCAAACTCGAGAAACAACCTCTATAGCTTTTTGGGATTTCAAGGATATAGCTGAAGCGCAGAGTAAAATATTTTCAAATGAATCTGAAAAAGACATGCTAAATCGAACTGAACTGTTGTTATCCAAAGCAGTAGAAAGGCAGTTGGGATCGGACGTTCCCTTGGGAGCATTTCTATCTGGTGGAATTGATTCGTCGATCATTGTGGCTTTGATGCAGGCTCAGTCAAATACGGCTATTAAAACCTTTTCGATCGGTTTTCAAGATGAAAGATATAACGAAGCTGAGTATGCTAAAAAGGTGGCAGGTCATCTAGATACGGATCATAGCGAGTTAATCGTTTCAGCAGAAGAAGCGCAAAAAGTGGCCAGTGATCTTTCGTCAATATACGATGAACCGTTTGCTGATTCGTCAGCTATTCCGACCTTTATTGTTTCTAGATTTGCTAAGGAAAAAGTGTCGGTTTGTCTTTCAGGGGATGGAGGTGATGAACTTTATTGCGGTTATAACCGCTATTTAATGACAAAGAGAGTCTGGATCGTTTTAAAAATCATCCCATTACCTCTCAGGAGGTTGCTCTCTAGGTTGCTTCTGATAATCAATCCTAGAAAATGGGATCAGCTTGGAAGAGTCTTATATCTAATGCTTCCCTTCGAAATACCAGCTTATTTTGGTGATAAAGTTCATAAGGCTGCTTATGCCATACCATCCACATCTAATCCTGATCTTTATAAAAACTTAGTGTCAATTTGGCACGATCCCAAAAGTGTCGTGTTAGATGCTGAAGAACCAGTCACTATTGTTACTGATTTTTTTGGTCAGCCGAATTTGAAATCGAATGTTGAAGTAATGATGGCTGTAGATATGTTGAGTTTTCTCCCTGATGATATATTGGTAAAAGTGGATCGTGCAGCCATGGCAGTGTCTTTGGAAACTCGGGTTCCATTTTTAGACCATAGTGTTATCGAAAGCGCGTATAGTATCCCTCTTGCAATGAAGTATAGAAATGGCAAATCTAAATGGCCTCTAAGGGAAATACTTTATAAATATGTGCCAAAAAATCTTATTGACAGACCCAAAATGGGTTTTGGTATTCCTCTTGATAGTTGGCTTCGAGGACCTCTATATGATTGGGCTGATAATTTACTCAATGTAACCAGACTCGAAGAAGACGGCTTTTTTTGTTCCGAGACAGTACGGGAAAAATGGACGCAGCATCAGTCGGGTGCGCGAAATTGGTCTAGCCAACTATGGTCTATTCTAATGTTTAATTGTTGGCTTGACGAGCAAGGGGATTTAGATGATTAAATTCTCGCTTAGCGCACTTATTTAGTAGGTTATTTGATGATTTATTGATGAATGAGTTTCACTTAAATTGAAGAAAACGTTATTAATTTTCTCGAATTACGCTTGGAGTATTATAAATTTTCGTTCATTCTAATTAATTTGTCAAAAAAGCCCGGCTATAGGGTCGAGGTAGTATTTATTATGGTTAATCAGTTTCATTTCTTTGGAAAGCCATAGCAAGCCTTACTTTTTGGTCGAATCCATCGCTTGGAAGTTATGACCTTATGGTTAAGAAAAAAATAATTCGCGTAACAACGGTGCCTATTTCATTTAAAGTTTTACTTAAAGATCAACTGAAATACATGAGTCGATATTTTGAAATTGTGGCAGTTTCCAGTGAAGGAAAGGACTTATCTGATGTGGCCCGTGATGAGGGGATTAGAACTGTCCCTTTAAATATGTCGCGACAATTCACGCCCTTAAGAGACCTTGTTTCGCTTATGAAGATGATTCTTTTGTTTAGAAAAGAATCTCCGGATATTGTTCATTCACACACTCCTAAGGCAGGTGTTGTAGCGATGTTAGCAGCGTTTTTATGTAACGTTCCCATTAGATTACATACAGTTGCCGGGCTTCCTGTGATGGATAAAGTAGGGCTTACAAGAATTATTTTACTCGCTGTTGAATGGTTAACTTGCAAGTGCGCTACAAAAATTTATCCTAATTCGAAAGGTTTAGAGGTGTTCTTAACTGACGTAGTCAAAGTTTCATCGAATAAGTTAAAGGTTCTTGGTTCTGGTAGCAGTAATGGAGTTGATACTGGATATTTTAACCTCATACCTGACTTGCAGGAATCTTCAAAAATCTTTAAGACTAAATACGGTCTAGATGATTGCTTTGTTTTTACATTTATCGGACGTATCGTTAAGGATAAAGGCATTGAAGAACTAATAGATGCATATGCAAGATTAAGTTCTGAGGTGGAAAATGTAAGATTGGTAATCGTTGGCTGGGAAGAGCCTCTGACTGATCCAATATCTAACCACTCTCAATCAATATTGAAAAACAATACGGGGATCGTCTGCACCGGATTTATGGATGACATCAGACCTAGTTTAGGGGCAAGCGATTGCTTGATACTTGCTTCATACAGGGAAGGCTTTCCTAATGTCGTGATGCAAGCGGCATGCGTGAATATTCCCTCGATAGTTTCGAACATTAATGGTTGTAATGAAATCATTCAGGACGGGAGTAATGGTTTGGTCGTGGAACCTAAGAGCGTCGATGCTCTTTACTATGCGATGAAAAGATTAGAATCTGATAGGGGTTTGTTAAGTGATTTAGCTGCGAAGAGTAGGCATTCAGTTGTTGAAAAATATGATCGGGAAAAATTCCAAAAAATTATTTTGGCTGAATATCAGAGCTTTTTTTTGACGGGCTGACGAGTAATAAGCACAATTGATAATCTTAAAATAAGCGCCATGGAGTTGCTATTTTTCAGGTTTTAACTGGGTCTCAATGCTTAGTTTATTAGGTATTTTTATATGAAATCAAATAAGTTGCTAGCCGAGGCGACTGTTCTTTTCTCTCGGAGTATTTATGGGAACAGTTTTATTCCTCTTCATCGCCCAGTCTTTGAAGGTAATGAACGTCAATATTTAATAGATTGCATCGATTCGAATTTCGTCTCTTCGGTCGGTGCAAAGGTAACTGAGTTCGAAGAAAAAGTAGCCGAATTCACGGGGTCTAA
>ENA-OQVM01004984-OQVM01004984.1-marine-metagenome-genome-assembly--contig:-NODE-4984-length-13074-cov-3.071170_pt1 | contig 13074 bp, 10 predicted proteins | sample MGYA00237776_ERZ505498 | MGnify/ENA primary metagenome ERZ505498 (study PRJEB26159, sample SAMN06265151) | marine metagenome | isolation source: Helgoland LTER site | place: Germany:Helgoland, sampling... | reverse complement strand
TATGATATAATCGGTAAGACGTCTTTGCATTAATTGAAAATTCAATAAAATTAAAGGTAGGGAATTTTAACCTGAAGCCTTTTTAAATTCAGATATTATTTTTGTGATAGATGGACGTTGGTAGATGCTCGGAAATAGCTCCTCAATAATAAAGTAGTGGTCATAATTTAAATCTAAAGCTTTCTGTAAATGCGCTAGACCTTTTTTAGTATTATGAGTTTTTAAATGGATACCTGCCAATCTAAATTCAACTTCTTCACTTTCAGGATAGAATTCATGACACTGTTCAAAGTTGAACATGGCGGCTTCATACTCACCGAGTTGAATTAAAATATCACCTCTTGAAATCCACGTATTTAATTCATAATTCCCAAGTTCAAGGGTTTTTTTATATCCTCTCTCTGCTTCTTCCAGAAAATTGAGCCTTTGATTTATTTGAGCAAATAATTTCCAATAAACAACATTATCTCCATCAATATTTATAGCTTTATTAATATAGTGTAAAGCGTTTTGATAATCATGAATCTTATTGTAAAATTTAGTAATTGCAATCCAAGCCTTATCCAACAATGGGTCCTCCTCGACAGTTTTATAAAAATATTGAAGAGCCATGTCATTTTTTTCTAATTTTTCATAACAATGACCAATTCGAAGCAGTGCAAATGAGGTTGGATCTTCAAGTGCTAAAGTGATTTTATAACATTCAACTGCTTTGTCGTGATGAGAAATTTTTTCTAGAACTTTTCCTTTTTCTAAATAAGCACCTATGAAAGTGTCATCAGAGATAATTGCAAAATCAAACGCAGCAAGAGCTTTTTGATAATCATTCTGTGCAACGTATTGTTTCCCCAGTTGGTGCCAAGCAACTTCACAATAAGGGTTTTTATCCAAATAGACAGTTAAATATTCAATAGCTTCAGTTGTTTGCTCGAGAAAATCAAAACAATAAACTACATTATACAACGCGGAATAATCTTCTAAATCAATTTCAAGACATTTCATAAAATTTATTTTGGCTTCTTCAAATTTGTCTAGAAATAAATATTCCATTCCAATTAATGAATAGAGGTCTGGAGTTTCTTTAGAAAACTCAATGGCTTTTAAAAGTATATTAATGGCTTCTTGATGCTGGTCTTGTTTTGATAGAATATTTGCTTTTTGAATAAAGATTTCTTCATTTCTGGGTTCTAAAACATACAAGGAATCCAGTAATTGATTAGCCTTCTGTAATTTATTCTCAAAAATAAAGACTTCAATTTTAAATAATTTTAGGTTTGTAGAATCTGGATGTTGTTCTAAGCTTAATTTTATGGCCTTTTTAGCAAGTGCAATTTTACCATTTTCCAAATAGTGGTGAATGATGTTTTCAAATTCGTTAGAATCGAAAAACAAAATACTATTTGTTTTGAGCATAGATTCGAATTTCGATAAAGATAATTCTCTGTTGTCGTCAAATTGACTAAACTCCATAGGCAGTATTGCTATACTTTTAATTAAAAGTAATGTTCTATAGTTTGCAATGAGGAAAATTCGTTCAATGTTTTCAACAAATTAATTAACACTGGTAATAAAAACTAATCTTGATTCTTTTCTATATCGTCTAATAGATTGATAATTATTTTACATCCAATGATGATATCTTTATGTGAGATTGTAAGTGGTGGTGTTATTCTTATTGCTCTTGGTTCAAAAAGTAACCAAAAAAGAATAAGGCCTTTTTCTTGTGCTTTTAAAACAACCGTATTTGCAATATCAGCAGATAGTGTAAGTAGCGCCAGCATTAAACCTCTTCCTCTAATTTCAAGGATGAGAGGGTGTTTTAAATGCTCACGAATGAGCTTCTCTTTCTCTAAAGCGTCAGACATTAAATTACTAGTTGATATCTCTTCAAGTGTAGCTAAGGCAGCCGCTGCAATGACAGGATGACCTCCAAAGGTAGTAATATGGCCTAATTTAGGGTTATCTTTTAAAGTATCCATCATTGCTTTTGAAGCTGTAAATGCACCAATAGGTAAGCCACCACCAAGACCTTTCCCCGTAACCAAAATATCAGGAACACAATCGTAATGTTGAAACCCAAACAATTTTCCAGTTCTTCCAAGACCAGGTTGAATTTCATCTAAAATTAATAGTGCATCGTTTTTTTTGCAAATTGCTTTTACTTTCTGAAGATAATTATTTGTTGGCTCAATGAATCCTGCACCTCCTTGTATAGTTTCTAAAATGACAGCTGCAGTTTTGGAGGTTATTTTTGATAAATGCTTGTCATTGTTAAATTCAATGAACTTAACATCAGGTAAAAGAGGTAGGAATGGTTGTTTACGCTCTTGATATCCCATAACACTTAAGGCGCCCATCGTATTTCCATGATAAGCGTTATGTGCAGAAATAATTTGAGAACGACCAGTCACTCGTTTTGCAAGTTTTATTGCACCATCAATGGCTTCAGTTCCTGAATTGGTAAGGTAGGTGGTTTCTAAGGTTTCAGGCAGCAAGGATGCTAATAGTTTTGTGAGTTGCAGTGGTTTTTCTTGAATATATTCTCCGTAAACCATTACATGAAGATATTGATCTAACTGTGTTTTAATCGCAGTTATGACCTTGGGATGTCTGTGGCCCAGACTGCAAGCTGACACACCAGCCACAAAATCTAAATAAGCGTTATTTTTTTTATCAAAGATATAGCTACCCTTCGCGTGAGAAATCTCTAATGCCAGAGGATGAGGTGTGGTTTGAGCTTGGTATGTAAAAAATTCTGTCTTAATTATTTTTTTGTTTATTTAAAAAATCGCCAAGCTTTTGTCCTTTTTTTAGGGGCTCATTTAGTTTTTGTATATTTTGACGACCTTGACGTGTTTTGGGAACTCTTCGAGCAGCTTTATTTTTTTCCTTTTTATTTTTCACACTTTCTCCGGACGCATTAATTCTTTTCATCAAATTTTCATCAAAGAATTCTTCTTGAGGAATATAAGCTTTTAAGCCTTTTATGTTAGGAAGATTAAGTGGAGGATCATCTTTAAATAAATCTTCAACACTTTTTGGTCGTTCGTCATCGCGCCATACAAAACCTCTTAATTTGCTCGCGTTTTTTGGAAATTCATCCTCAGGGTAAATGGAGCCATCTACCTGTTGAAGTAGACGCATTTCATTAATTGCATTGTTGTTAAGTTCAATACTAATTTTTCCAGATTTAGATTTATCTATACCTACCAACTCTTGATTCTCATTGTAAGAATAATATATTTTTTCTGCATTTTTTATAATATCAACATGGTATAATTCATTTTCTCTGAACAGGCCAAATAATTTTTGCCCTTTAATTTGATCAAAACCATTTGCTTCTCCAATGGTGTCTTTACTAATTAGAAATGCATTATCAAACACCTTTAATGAGTCTAATTGTTCAGTTTTTAAGTTGGTTTGAAGATGAATAGAGTCACCAGTCATTTGATTTCCTAAATTCCATAAAATAGGATGGCGTGCACTGGAAAAGGCATCAGTTGAAGTGAATTTATTCAAGTTAATTAGCTGTGTTAAGCCCTTTTTGTGATTTACATGAATGGAATCTGCTTTACCACTTAAATTTGATTTAAAAATTTTAGCATTGTAATAGGCACGTGTTATGCGATTTTCGGGTGTACCTGTGACCATAATCGTATCACTATGCATGTAAATGGAGTCTTTTTCTTGAACAGTGATTGCTAAAGCCCGTTTGGTTATAAAAATAGAGTCTTTGTCTCTAAAAATCTCTGCATAGTGACCTTTTACGATAGCCTTGTTGATGGTATCTGTTATTTTTATATTGTTTGTTGCTGAAGCAAAGTTTTTATTTCTGTTAAAATAAAGACTGTCACCCTCAATCAGGCGCTCATCGTAATTAATTTTTGAATTCTTTAAAAAATAGCCCAAATCCCTGTTGGTGTCATAAAATCCTCTCTCACAATAAATGACACTTGTGTTGCTCGTTATCGTTGTTGGTCCAAAAAGATAGGCATATCCTCGTTCTGAATAAAAATCTAATCGATCCGAATCAATCACATATTCAGGATTGACTAATTTAACATTATCCACAAATTGATACTTTTGAATATCCATGTAATAACGTCCATTTTTACTCGTAATTGTTCCTGATGAATCTCTAACAACTTGACCATTATTTTGATAAAATGCTTGTTGCTTAATACGATCAAAATAGAGGGTGTCGGAGGTGATTGTGGAAGTAGGGTCTGTTAAAAGGACATCACCACTCGCAATGGCTAATTGCGTTTTTCCACTGTATTCCACATATTTAGAAGTCATGATAATGGTATCTCCTTGGTTTATTTTCACATTGCCATAGGCTTCAATAAAATCCTGTGAACCGTAATGTATTGCTTCATCGCACCACATAATGATACCTTCATGAGATATTTTCACTTGATTCATGTTGTCTCGTGTTAATATTGTTGCGCCGGGATAGTTTTTTTCATTTTTGGTAATAAAACCTGAAGTATCAATTTGTATTTTACGACGTTCTTGTCCATACGACGTTAAAGAACATAAGAAGATGAAAAAAAGAATTAAATACGTAGATGTATTAATTTTCAAAGGTTCTGTTTTATATGTAAGACTACCCATAATAATATCTTCGAACTCATGCCCTTTTTTAAGAACCTATACTTAAGAAGTTCCTGTTTTATCTGAAAATTGTTTGTTTTCTGTCAGGTCCAACAGAGACAATTTTAATTGGAATGTCTAATTGGCTTTCAAGAAAACTAATGTAATCATTTAGTTCTTTAGGCAATTGATTTGCATTATCCATTTTCGTAAGATCTTCTTTCCAACAATCAAAATTTGAGTAAACAGGCGACACATTTTCAGATTCTATGTTGAATGGTAAGTGTTTAATTAATTCACCCTTATATTTGTAAGCAGTACATACTTTAAGTTGATTAAAACCAGAAAGAACATCCGCCTTCATCATCATTAATTGTGTGACTCCATTTACTTGACAGGCATATTTGAGAGCGACCAGATCTAACCATCCACACCGTCTACTTCTTCCTGTTGTAGCTCCAAACTCGTGACCAACACGGCCCATGGTTTCACCTACTTCATCAAATAATTCTGTTGGGAAAGGGCCTGAACCAACACGGGTGGTATACGCTTTAAATATCCCAAATACTTCACCAATTTGATTAGGTGCAACTCCTAATCCAGTACAAGCTCCGGCTGCAGTAGTGTTTGACGAGGTTACAAACGGATAAGTGCCAAAATCGATGTCCAATAATGATCCTTGAGCACCTTCTGCTAAAATGGATTGACCATTTTTTTGTGCTTGATAAATATATTCTTCTGAATCAATAAATGTTAGTGATTTTAAAACTTCAATCGCCTCAAAGAATTCATTCTCCAATTCATCTAAATCGTACTGTATTTTAACGTTGTAAAAGTCAATCATGGCCTCATGCTTATTGGCTAGGGCTCGATATTTGTCTTTCCAATTTTCCATCTCTAAATCACCAACCCTAATTCCATTTCTACCTGTTTTATCCATATAAGTTGGTCCAATTCCTTTTAGAGTTGACCCAATTTTGGCTTTGCCTTTAGCTGTTTCGCTCGCAGCATCCAACAAGCGATGTGTCGGTAAAATTAAATGAGCTTTTTTTGAGATTAATAATGATTTGCGATAATCAATATCGTGCAGCTCAAGCTTATCTAATTCTTTTTTAAAAATTACTGGATCAATAACGACGCCATTACCCACTAAATTTTTAGCATTGTCATGAAAAATACCCGACGGAATGGTGTGTAAGACGTGTTTTGTGTCATTAAAAACTAAAGTATGACCAGCATTAGGGCCACCCTGAAATCGCGCAATAATATTGTAGTTTGTAGTAAGGACATCAACAATTTTTCCTTTTCCTTCATCTCCCCATTGTAACCCAAGTAGTAAATCTACTGCCATTCTTTATTTATTTGATTGTTTTTTAGTCGCATAAAAATATAATGAGTGGTTATGAATGTCAATATCAAAAATTTCTTCTAACGTTTTTTTTATGGTTTGTATTCTAGGATCACAAAATTCAACAACTTCTCCTGTATCTGTCAAAATAACATGATCATGTTGTTTATCGAAGTAAGACTTTTCATAATGTGCTTGATTTTTACCAAACTGATGCTTTCTTACTAAACCACACTCCAAAAGTAATTCAATGGTATTGTAGAGTGTTGCACGAGACACCCTATATTTTTTATTTTTCATGCCTATGTACAAAGACTCAATATCAAAGTGCTCTTCACTGTCGTAAATTTCTTGTAAGATAGCGTAACGTTCTGGTGTTTTTCTATGTCCGTTGTCCTCTAAAAACTTAGTAAAGACATTTTTTACTATTTCTTGATTGGTATGTTCTTTTTGTACACTCATTAATTTCCCGACAAATTTAATTAAATTTTAGACTCTATTAACTTTTTCAATACCATTAATTTTTTTAATTCTGTTCATCAAAGTCTTGACCAAGTTATTATTTTTAACAACGACAGCAATTTTACCTGAAAAAATACCATCTTCAGATTCAAAACTTATATTTTTCATATTTACATTCATACTATTCGAGATAAGTTTTGTTATTTCATTAACTAATCCTAGGTTATCTATGCCAGTTAATTTTATCACAGCGGTGTATTCTTGTTGAGTCGAATCAATCCACTTTGCTGACATAATACGGTAGGCATAATTAGATTGCAAGCTCAAGGCATTAGGACAGTTTTTTTTATGAACTTTTATTCCTTCATTAATCGTTAAAAACCCAAATACGCTATCTCCCGGTATAGGGTTGCAACAATTTGATAATTTATAATCTAATTTTTCCTCCTCTTTCCCGAAGACGAGCATATCATATTTTGCAGTGATTTCATCTTTATCGATATCAGGATGAGTACTCGGTTTTCGAATTTTATTTTTTAAGTAACTGACAAAGGCATTACTTCTAGAATTTGCAAATTCTTTCAACATTTTGTTATCAATGGATCCAATACCAATGCGGTAAAATAAGTCCAGACTTGTTTTTAATTTAAAATGAGTTACTAAGTCGTTGATACTTTTTTCACCAAGGGTGATTTTTAATTGCTTCAGTTTTCTTCTCAATATTTCTTTACCGTCCTCAGCAATACGTTTTTTTTCTTCTTTTAACGATGATTTTATTTTACTTCTAGCCCTCGCTGTTGTAGCATAGTCTAACCAATTTGGATTAGGTTTGGCGTTTTCTGAGTTTAAAATATCAACTTGATCTCCACTTTTAAGTTCATGACTTAGCGGAACTAATTTTCCATTCACTTTGGCACCACGAGTTTTCATACCAACTTCGGTATGAATACTAAAAGCAAAATCTAATGGTGTTGCTCCTTTTGGAAGGGATTTTAGGTCCCCTTTCGGTGAAAACACATAGATTTCTTTTGAATAAAGATTGAGTTTGAACTGTTCAACAAAATCAACAGCATTACCAATTGGGTTTTCTAATGCCTCTTGTAATTTTGAAATCCATAAATCCAAACTATCTTCTTTGTTATGACCTTCTTTGTACTTGTAATGAGCTGCATAACCTTTTTCTGCAAGTTCATTCATGCGTTCGCTTCTAATTTGAACTTCAACCCAGCGACCTTTTGGACCCATCACTGTTATATGAAGTGCTTCATAACCAGTAGATTTCGGTGATGATATCCAATCTCTCAAGCGTATTGGATTTGGCCTAAAGTGATCTGTTACAATCGAGTAAATTTTCCATGCTAGAAATTTTTCATTTTCGAGGTCTGATTTATAAATTATACGAACAGCGAACTTATCGTAAACCTCATCAAAAGAAACTCCTTGTTTAATCATTTTCCTACGAATAGAAAAAATTGATTTAGGACGGCCTTTTATGATGTATTTGAGTTTTTCTTTATTTAAAGAAGTTTTTAATATGTCACTAATTTCATAAAGATATTTATCTTGTTCCTCCTTACTTTCTTGCATTTTTGTAAGAATGTCATTGTACACTTCAGGTTCAGTATATTTTAGCCCTAAATCTTCGAGTTCAGTTTTAATATTATATAATCCAATTCTGTGTGCAAGGGGAGCATAGATATACAATGTTTCAGACGCAATTTTCACCTGCTTATCAGGACGCATCGAATCCATCGTTTGCATATTGTGTAGTCGATCTGCAATTTTTATAATTATTACTCTGACATCGTCATTTAAAGTGAGAAGCATTTTCCGAAAATTTTCTGCCTGAACAGACACATCCATGTCTTTTTTTAACGATGATATTTTTGTCAATCCATCAACAATTCTTGCCACAGTTTCTCCGAATAGTTGCTCGATATCATTGATGGTGTAATCAGCACTATCTTCGACCACATCGTGAAGTAAGGCAGCTGCTATCGAAGTAGCATCAAGTCCAATCTCAGATGCTACAATTTTTGAGACTGCAATAGGATGAAAAATATAAGCCTCCCCGGATTTTCTTCTTTGATTTTTGTGAGCGTCAACGGCAATATCAAATGCTTTCCTAATGAGTTTTTTGTCATCATTAGTCAGTAAACGATAACTTATTTGAAGAAGTTTTTTATACTCCTTTGCAATCGCTGCATTTTCTTGTTCCATCTCGGTACTTGTCATAGACTAAAAATACCATAAAGAATAGAAATGAGCAATGTATTTATGCTTTTAATTTTGGTAGTTTAAGCGCTCTTATTTGGTGTCATAAAAGGACTCTCTACCTAAAATTATTAGAACTTAATTCGGCGATTAATTTATGTATCATTTGTACTCCCTTATGAAGTTCTTTCTTATCAATGAACTCATCCGCCCTGTGAGCTTGTTTGATAGAGCCCGGTCCACAAATAACACTTTGAAATCCTTCTGCTGCAAATTGTCCTGCTTCAGCACCATAGGCCACTGTGCTTAGCGAACTATTTCCTGAAATTCGTTTTATTAAACCGACAATGTCATCTGTTTCTTTTGTGTCAAGATGAACAACAGGAGGATGATTTTCAACAGTTTTAATTTTAAAATGTTCAAATTTACTTTTTAGCTCTTGTTCACGTTGTCTACAAAAAGTTTCAAATTCCTCAAGAATAGTTTCTGTCCTATCCATAGGAATAGTCCTTAAGTCCCAAAAAAAATGAGCTTTATCAGCAATGACATTGGGAGCAATTCCTCCGTTTACCAAACCAATGTGAATTGACGAATGTGCTGGATGAAAACGATTGTCAATTCGTCCTTCTTCGATAAGTCGATTCATTTTTTCTTCAAGCCATAGCATGAGCCTCATGGCCTCATGAATAGCACTGACTTCCTCTTTAATTCTACTACTATGGCCTGCAGAACCATTTACATAGGTTTCTAGGATATAAATTCCTTTTTGACCAACGATTGGTTGCATAAGAGAAGGTTCACCAATAATGGCATATTTGGGGGTTTCACGATAATGAATTTTTATAGACCGTGCTAATTCATGACCAGCTAAACACCCTATTTCTTCATCGTAGGAAAAGGCAAAATAAACAGGTTTTTTTAAGTCTGCTTGCACCATATCAGGTAAGGATGCTAAGCAACAAGCTATAAAACCTTTCATATCGCAAGATCCTCTACCATATAGTTTACCATCTCCTTTGTCTATTAACTCAAATGGATTCGTTGACCATTCCTGACCTTTTACCGGAACTACATCTGTATGTCCTGATAAAATAACACCACCATCAATTGCTGGACCAATTCTGCAATGCAATGATGCTTTGTTGCCCTGTTTATTTGAAACAAGAGTTGTCACAATATTAAATGATTCAATATAGTCTTTGATATAATTAATAATACTCAGGTTACTTTGACCCCCTAACACCGGAAAGGACACAAGTTTTGCTAAAATACTCTCTGCTGTCATACTAATTATAATTTATTGCTACTGCAATTATGAGTGTTGCTGCGGCAATGATAAATAATGATATTAATATTGGGAATATAAATCGAATCCATCTATCAATTGGAACCCGACACATACTCAACATGGCAATCAAGCCTCCTAGGGTAGGATTTATCAAATTTGATAAACCATCACCAATTTGAAAAGCTAATATTGTTATTTGTCGCGTTAATCCTAGGGATTCCCCTAGAGGAAGCATTACAGGCAAAGTAGCTAAGGCTTGACCACTTCCGGATGGAATAAAAAAGTTGATAACTGTTTGTGAAACAGACATGCTAATTGCTGAGGCATATAATGGTAAATCTTTTAACATTAATGATAAGTTATATGATATAGTATCCCCAATATTGCCCATTTCCATAAGGACTTTTATCGAGGTTGCGTAGCCAACCATAAAAGCACCCGGAGCTGCAATTGCGACTGCTTTTAAAACAGTTTCACTCATGGTTGTCGCGTCCATTCTAGATACGATACCACACAAAACTGCTATCATTAAGAATACTGCAGATAACTCATTGAGGTACCAACCTAAATTAAAAACGCCGTACAGAATAACGAGTAATCCGATAATAAAAATGGAGATAATCATCCAATTATTAATTGATATCTTGTAATTTTCTATAGGCCTTGACAGTGATAAATTACTGATGTCTAAACCTTTACCTAAACTTTTTTCAGGGTGTTTTACTATTTTATTAAAATATCTAACATTATAATAGGCCATAATGCTTAGTGAAATTAAACAGAGAATACTCCTCAGGAATGCACCAGAGAACATTGGTAATTCAGCAATTTTATGACCAGTGCCTACAGTGTAAGGGTTAATAGGAGAGAGACCAAAACCGATGGTCATAGCACCCACTGAAATTCCTGCAGCTAGAATTAAATCTCCTCCCAGAGCCAAGCTTAATACTGCGGCAATTGGCACCATGGCGATGTTGTTTTCATAGCCTACAGCGACACCTAACAAACCATAAATAAAAGTCATTATTATAATGATTGCATTTTTATTTTTGAGACCTAATTTGTTAACGAGTGTTCCTACAGAATTTTCTACTGCTTTTGATTGTTCCATAAAGCCAAACATGATAGCTCCTGCGAGTACAATAAAAATAATTTCGGCAGCAGATTTAAATCCCAAAGGAATAGCCCTGAACATATTTAATATTCCTATCGGTGTAGACTCAATGGTAGTGTAGGAATTTGGAACTACAATTTTTCTACCATCAATTAAAATACGTTCATACGTTCCAGCAGGGAGTATGTGAGTTAGAACGGTAACTAATATGATAATTCCAAATAGCATGGTGACTGCATGTGGAATGCGTTTGTACCATGGTTTTCTTTCAATGTGTATGTTGCTCATTTAAAAAATAAAGAGTCTAAGATAGTCTTTTCTTTTACGACCTCAAATTCTTAATTCTTTCTTGTAAAGTTGGGTGTGAGTAATGCATAAAAACGTACGCAGGGTGAGGTGTCAAATTACTTAAACTATTTTTTGAGAGTTTTTTAAGTGAGCTAATAAGAGGTTCACTAGCGTACGTATTTTTTGCGTAGTTATCTGCTTGGTACTCAAATTTTCGAGAGAGAATATTCATTATTAAACTAGTTATTTCACTGATCGGACTATAGAGCAAACCAAAGGCAATTAAACCAATATGAAAACTAGCAATTTCAACACCTAAAGCATTTGATAACAGTGGATTTGACACTAGAATTGATAGAATGTAAAGTGTAAATCCAGTGAGGGAAATAGATGCTAACAGATTAAATATAATATGTTTGCGCTTGTAATGACCAATTTCATGGGCTAAGACTGCCACGATTTCCTCTTCATCCAAATCTTTAATCAAAGTGTCGTAAAGCGTTACGCGTTTTTCACTTCCAAACCCTGAAAAATATGCATTTGCCTTAGTGCTCCTCTTGGAGCCATCAATAACAAATATTTTATTGAGTTTAAAACCAACGGTTGCTGCGTAAGCGGCAATTTTATCTCGTAAATCACCACACTCTAGTGGAACTTGTTTATTAAAAAGAGGCACGACAAGTTTTGAGTAAAACATATTCATGAACACAGAAAATATGGTTACCAATGCCCAAGTGTAGAGCCAAAAGTTAGTTCCAGTTACTTCATAAAACCAAAGTATTAGAGACAAGATTCCAGCTCCTACAATAATAAGCATCAGCCACCCTTTAATTTTATCCAGAATAAAAGTGTTCATGCTTGTTTTGTTAAATCCGAAATTTTCCTCAATCACAAAAGTTTTGTAATAAGAAAAAGGGGTGGTCAGAAGATCGCTACCTAACATAATTATTCCGAAAAAAATAAGTGCAATAATTGTATTATTTGAACTGTAACTTCTTGCGATATTATCAACATATTCAAAACCATCAAAATAGAAGAACGCTAATGTCAATATTAAAGAAAAGATTGACGTAATATTTGAAAATTTATAATTAGTGGCTTTATATGATTGAGATTTTTTATACTCTTTCTTGTCGTAGACATCCTCTAATTCTGTAGGTAGGGTGTCATTAAAGTGTTTTGCATTTAATGCGCCTAAAACTTTATCACTAATAAAATTAATAAAAATAATTCCGATGATAATATAAAAGAGTATCGTACTTGTCATTAGTTAAATTGTCTTTGTCGTTTTACTTCAAAAATAAGTATTCCAGCGGCTACTGAAACGTTCATTGAGTCAATCTCGCCTTCCATTGGAATAATGATGTTTTGACTTGAGTTTTTCAGCCAATCAATGCTTAAACCAGAGGCTTCTGCACCAACAATAATAGCAGTTGGGTTAGAATAATCTTGGGTGTAATAATTTACTGATGCTTGCAAAGATGCACAATAAATATTTATATTTTTGGCTTTTAAATAATCAATTATTTCAAGTGTACCGTTTTCAATATATAGTTCTAACTTATTATTGTTCTTTGACCTAATAAGTAAGTTTAATACCACTAAATCACAGTGTAACACAATTTTAAGTTGTCTCGCTAGATTAAATAATGAAATTTAGAACAATATAACCTCCGTCCAATGATGTGATAACTCCTAATAATAATTTTTTACCGTCTCGTCACGTTTTGAGTAAGATTACTACTTAATTAATTGTCTGGATAT
>ENA-OQVM01004983-OQVM01004983.1-marine-metagenome-genome-assembly--contig:-NODE-4983-length-13075-cov-25.198569_pt1 | contig 13075 bp, 9 predicted proteins | sample MGYA00237776_ERZ505498 | MGnify/ENA primary metagenome ERZ505498 (study PRJEB26159, sample SAMN06265151) | marine metagenome | isolation source: Helgoland LTER site | place: Germany:Helgoland, sampling... | reverse complement strand
GACAATCGTGGAAGAACTTAATTCTGTGCAGGGCCCTGCGATGGATATCGGCGGTTACTACAAGCCGGATGCCGCGAGAGCGTCTGCCGCGATGCGCCCAAGCGCCACGCTCAACGCGATAGTCGATGGGATTTAGAATCAATTATATTTAGAAGAAATAAAAAAAGGGGCTAAGCCCCTTTTTTTATGAAAGAGACTAAATGTCATTTAGTTAAAACTGTGTTGCCATCTCGCCTCATCATAACGCCTGCTATTCAGTACGTTATTTTTTTCAATTTCTAGATTAATCATAATTTTTGAACTAGGATTACTGAACGAAGAAAAATCGCCTATTTTCTCAGCGCAAAATTGCTTTCAGCATAAAAAAGGAATCACAGCCATGAAGAAAAAAATACTCGGTGTGTTTGGAGTTATGGCCTTTATTGCCACCGCGCAAGTCGCTGGCCAAGAAGACGGCGAAGTTATTCAGATCGCGGATCTTTCTCGTGCCGAATTAACCAAATACATTGAAGAAGCTGAAGACCAGCTATTCGCGACGTATAACAAACACAACATCAGCGATGCGTTCGATATCATCTGCAGAAAAGAGAGACCAACGGGCTCTAACATTCCTGTTCGCGCGTGCGAGCCCAATTTCGTGACTCGCGTTAACCTCGATAAGAACAGAACTGACGACAAGGATCTGCAAAACTTGCAGGGCGGTTTTGCGATTCAGTCACTACTCTCGGAGGATTACGAAGCTTTAGATGCAGACATGAAGCGGGTGACGAGCGAGGTGCCTGCGATGCAAGAAATTTACCAGATTCTCTCGCAACTTATAGCGCGTCGCGAGCAGCTTGGCGGTTAGGCGATTAGCAGATTAATTACTTTACCCCTCGTGTATAGCGCTTAATGCCACCAACCGGGCCAACCTCGGCGCCGAAAATATTGCCGTGTTTGTCGGCAACAACGCCTTCAGCTGTGCAAGTGCCGCGGCAATCGGGATCGGGGTCAGGAATCAAAAACTCGACCTCGCCCGTGATGGCACTACCAACGCGGATGCCGCGCAGCCAGTCGCCGTGGTCGGGGTTAATCGAGCCAGACTCAGAGTCTGCAGAATAAAGCACATCGTGCTTGTCTATATAGATGCCGCTCGGCCGCCCAAATTGATACCACGTGTCGAGATGGTTACCCTCTTGGTCGAAGATCTGAACGCGATTATTGCTGCGATCGCCAATAAATAGCCTTCCTTTTGAGTCCATCGCAAGCGCATGGGGCTGCATAAACTGACCGTCGTCGGAGCCCATTTCGCCAAAGCTCATTAAAAACTCACCATCGGCGTTAAATTTGAGTACGCGAGCTGTCGTGCCTGCCGTGTTGGAGTGTCCCTCGGCAACGAAAATGTCGCCGTTGGGGGCAACGTGCATGTCGTTAGGTGTGAAGAAATACTCTTCGTTGCGACCGCCGGCTTTTTGACCCAGCGCCATGAGGTGAATACCCGTGGGGCTAAATTTGTGAATCTGATGGCCATAGGCTTCGGTCGGCGGATTGTCGCCACCCTGATTGTCGCGACCGTCGGCTATCCACACGTTGCCGTCGTGGTCTACATGGATACCGTGTGGCCAGGTGATATAGCCTGCGCCAAAGCTGCGCACCATCGTGCCGTCTTTATCGAACAGCATCACAAGATTAGTGTCTGGGCTGTTAACGCAGGCATTTACGTTGCCGCCACAGCGCTCTGCGATCCAGACACTCTCCCCGTCGATATCGATATCAACCGTGCTGCTCGAGCCCCAGTTGCGACCCGCGGGCATCTTAAAGTAGCCGGCTTGTGTCGTGTAAGGATTGGGGAGATCGTTGACCGGCGGCATATCGGCTTGAGCGATCGACAGCGCAGGCATTGCTAAACAGCCGGCTAAAAGCGCCGCTGTAAGGGTTGGCATTGAAGTGTTTGTTTTCATTATTACTCCGAGTTAATACAGTGTTTTATTCGTCGGTAGCCACAGCGCCCTGTGTCTCGGACAACGGCGAGCCGTCGCCATTCATGCCCATCGACTCGTAGCGGCGCCAGCCGGCTAAAATTCCGATAAGGCCGTGATTTCCCTCGTGACAGGCGTATTCGTAAACGGGATCGGCGGAGCGGCGCAGTGGCACGCGTGCCGACCAGGATGAGTCCCAGCTCTTTGGGTCGTTTACGGTGAAATCGTATTCGAGCAAGCCGTCGGCGACATAGGTGAAGCGCTCGGTAATCGTTGCTTGCTCTGACATCCCGCGCAGGTTGTAGTCGTGGTAGAAGTTGTTGGTTTCGACAACGAGGACGTCACCTTCCCAATGACCGACCGACTCACCTTCCCATTTGGGCTGAAGGCCGCTGGGTTTGGCATTGAGCTTGATGATGCGCGCCGAGTGCACCATTTCATTTAAGATCATGATGTGATCTTCGGTCTGCACCAGCTGCATATTGTTGTTGTAAGAGCCGGGAATCATCGGTGGTCCGCCGATAAAGCCGGTAAGGCAGCGATCGACGGTTGTGCGGCCTTCGGGGCCTGCGCTGTTAAAAATCATGTTGCGGTAGTCTTCGCGGCGCTGTTTGCCGGTCTGGTTGAACGCGGGAATGCGTCCATTAGGCGGGTCGTAGATGAGCGAGGTACGTCGGCTCGCAATAGTCTCGCTGCCGCGCTCATACCAAAACTCGTTATAGGAGATGACGCCAGGTGGATAGCCGGCTCCGCCGACGCTGTCGACGATGAGGTCGCGGTTTTGGCGTTGATTCTCGAATTCTTCCCATTCTGCCGCTTCTTCGGGCGTTAGCACTGCCTTGTCGGCGAGTTCGGGTGGGCGATTAAGCGGAGTGATCGTTCTGAAGGTGTAAAAACCCTGAAAGTCGGGGTGTCCGTGCTCGGTGCGAGGAATGTCCACGTCTTGTGCGGCCGCTAACTGGCAGCTTAGCGCTGCGACAATGACCGAACAACCGAGTCCTTGCGCATAGCGTACACGTTTGCGTGATGGCGCTGTTAACTCGGAGAAGCGGGGTGGGTTATAGGCATCGCTATTCATACAAACCTCTCGGGATCGCTTTGTTTTTGTTGCGTTAGTTAGCGGTGAGTCGGGCGGTAATCAGATTGTAAGTAAAACGTCTAGCCTACTGAAATTACGCTTCTGTAGAGCAGATTTCAAGCCTTTGCGACGGCAGCTAAATTGAACACAGCGTACCCCATGGTTTATGCTAGCCAGCAGGTTGCATGTGACCGAGATGCAACACACAAGACAGACGAGACACGACCAATGAATTCGACTCAGGTGGACACGAGCCCTGCGCTGCGCCTTTCGCAGGTAGTGGGCAGTTTTAAACTTCCGATGGCGCTGACGCTCGCGATATTCGTGCTCTCGTTTGCCCCACGCATAGCCAGCAACTCGACGCTCATGTATTCGTTTTGGGGCGCATCATTGGTGCTTCTGCTGTGGCAAGGTTTCATGCTCATTCACCTTGCTCGTCGTCCTGCGCTCAAAGATTTCAGCCGCGCCATTTATTCTCAGCATTATGTTCAAGCGATGGTGCAGTTCAGTGTCTACCTGTATTGGGGCTATTACTGGCGACCGGTCTACGATCACCTCTGGCTGCTTGCCGGGCAAGTGATGTTTGCTTATACCTTCGGCATGTTGCTCGCGTGGTCGCGGCGTCGTAGCTACATGCTCGGATTTGGACCCATTCCTATCATTTTTAGCACCAACCTTTTTCTGTGGTTTCACGACGACTGGTTCTACATGCAGTTCGTTATGATTGCCGTGGGCTTTTTAGGCAAAGAGTTTGTGCGCTGGAATCGCGATGGCCGCAGCGTGCATATCTTTAACCCGTCTGCCTTTAGTCTCGGGTTCTTTTCGTTGATCCTTATCACGACCGGCACCACAGACCTGACGTGGGCGCCTGAGATTTCATCGACGCTGACGCTCGCGCCGGGAATCTACACCTATCTGTTTGCGGTCGGTTTAGTCGTCATGTATTTTTTCTCGATCACGCTGGTGTCGGGCGCTGCAGCGATCACCCTGTTTGGCTTTAGCGCGCTGTACGCGGCTATTGCCGGCGTGCCTTACTTTCTCGATTCAGACATTCCCGCGGCGGTGTTTCTCGGGCTGCATCTCCTAATTACAGACCCGTCGACGTCGCCTCGTACCCCTCTCGGAAAAACGCTTTTTGGCGTGCTTTATGGCATCGGCGTGTTTGCGCTGTATACGATTCTCGGCTGGTTTGGTGAGCCTACGCTTTACGACAAATTACTTTGTGTGCCGTTGCTCAATCTCAGCGTGATTGGCATCGACCGCTTAGTGCGCCGCATTAATTCTGACGCGGTGCTAAATCTTTGGAATCCTGCTTGGTTTAGTGGACGCGCCAATGTCGCACACATGATGGTTTGGATTTCGGTGTTTGGCCTTATGTCGCTGCTTGGTCGGACTGATGCGCAGCATCCCGGCGACAGTGTGCCGTTTTGGGAGCAGTCTTGTTCGGCGCAGCTGCCCAATGCGTGCGACCGACTCGTAAGCGTTGAGTCGACCTACTGTGGTGACAATGCCGCGTGGGCGTGCAATGAGCTCGGCGCACACTATCGGGAGGGAACAATAGTTGATCGCGATACAGACCTTTCTTACAGTTATTTCGCCCGCGCCTGTGAGCTCAAGTTTCAGGCAGGTTGTGCAAATTTGCTTCAAGAGCAAACGGCGCTGAGAGCCGAGCCGCTTGAGTTAGATTTACGGCTTATGCTGCGCCAAGGCGGTAAGAATTTGATGGACACGCCGGTGTTCGAACTTTACGCGCGGGCGTGTGTCCATGATTGGGCATTCGCCTGCGAACGTTCTGCCACGGCAGGGGAATAACAACGTATGGCATCGGGAAAGGGTAAAAAAGGCGCAGTAAACGAGCCCCAAAAAACAGATCCCTTTCTTGCGCAGAACCTCGACTACCAAGCACCGGGCCGCGCCGTTGGCCTTACGGTAATGCTCTCCTTGGTGGCCTTCACCGCCGCCTTCATGAGCTACCAGAGCTTGCAGCTTGATGAGGCAACGAGTCCTTCATCAAAGACATCAGAGGCATCAGAAAACTTTGCACTGCCCGGCGATCCACTGTGGGGGTTCGTTTCTATTCCCGCTGGCGAATTCATCATGGGCAGCAATCCTCAGCGCGATCGGATGGCCTATGAGAATGAGCGCTGGTCGTCGACGCAGCGTCAGGGCAGGGTAGCGTTGCCCGATTATTTCATTGGCCGTTTCGAAGTCACCAACGCACAATTCGCCCATTACCTCTCGGCTATCGGGTCATCGAGTGCCGAGGCGTTCGCAGAGTTAGACCCAGCGTTGCCAGTAACCTCAGTCTCATTGCCACAGACGTTGAGCTATGCGCGCTGGCTCGATTCGCAGCTTCGTAGCACGGCAGCAACGCCGGTCGCGCTGAGTGAGGCGCTCGATGCGGGCGCCAAAGTGACGCTGCCTAGCGAAGCTGAGTGGGAAAAGGCAGCGCGTGGCACCGACGGACGGATTTTCCCTTGGGGCATGGAGCCTAACGGCGCCTTTGCAAATGTTGCCAGTGCCGCTCTATTGCCAGTCGGCTCGCGTGGTTGCGAGTCATGCAGTTATGGAATCGCCGACATGGCGGGCAACGCCTGGGAGCTCACCCGCAGTCCGCTTATCGATTACCCATTCGTTATGCCCAGCGCCGAGGCATTGCTGCGCGCCGATTCGCTTTGGGTTATGCGAGGCGGCTCTTTTCAAGACACAATCAATAATGTGCGAAGCGCGGTGCGCGGGGCAGTTGATCCTAGCGTACGCAACCCGACTATTGGGTTTAGGCTAGTGATTTCGCGGCTTTGATGGCCATTCACGCGCTTTGCAAATAGCAATTAGAGTGCGACGACGTTAGAATGCGGTCTTCGCAACCCCGCCTCTAGATTTAAGAGAAGTAATAAATTAATGACCGATTCGTTTAAAGAAAGCGCCCTTCGTTACCACACCCATCCGCTACCGGGTAAGCTCGAAATCCGGCCTACAAAACCCCTCGCGAACAAGCGCGATTTGTCGCTCGCCTACTCGCCCGGCGTGGCGCACGCCTGCGAGCTGATTGTCGAGAATCCAACAGAGGTTGCCTCAGTAACCTCGCGCGGCAATCTGGTGGCGGTAATCACAAACGGCACGGCGGTGCTTGGGCTCGGTAATATAGGCCCGTTGGCCTCTAAGCCGGTGATGGAAGGTAAGGCGGTTCTGTTTAAGAAGTTCGCCAACATAGACGTGTTCGATATAGAGATCGACGAGACCGATGTCGACAAATTGGTCGATATTATCGCGAGCCTCGAGCCAACGTTCGGCGGTATTAATCTCGAAGACATCAAGGCGCCCGAGTGCTTTATGATCGAGAACAAGCTGCGCGAGCGCATGAAAATACCCGTTTTTCACGACGACCAGCACGGTACGGCGATTGTCGCAGCGGCTGCAATCTACAACGGCCTGCGCATAGTCGAAAAAGAAATTGGCGATGTGAAGCTCGTGGTTTCGGGCGCAGGGGCTGCGAGTATTGCCTGTGTCGACCTTCTGGTGAGCATGGGTCTTAAAAAGCAAAATGTGCGCATGATCGATCGTAATGGGGTCATTTACGCCGGTCGAAAAGAAGGCATGAATCCGTGGAAAGAAGACTACGCGATTGAGACAAGCGATCGAACAATCGAAGACGCGATCGATGGCGCCGATCTTTTCATGGGACTCTCGGGACCGGGCGTCTTAAACGGCGAGCTCGTAAAGAAGATGGGGCCTAAGCCGATCATCCTTGCGATGTCGAATCCGATTCCCGAAATTATGCCCGAAGAGGCGATGGCGGCGCGTCCGGATGCCATTATTGCGACAGGTCGATCGGATTACCCTAATCAGGTTAATAACGTTCTCTGTTTCCCCTTTATCTTCCGTGGCGCGCTCGACTGCGGCGCGTCGACTATTAATGAAGAAATGAAGATGGCGGCGGTGAGAGCGATTGCTGACCTCGCTACAAAAGAGACGTCGGATGTCGTTGCAGCGGCTTATGCAGACGAGAAGCTGCGGTTTGGGCCAGAGTACTTAATTCCTAAGGCGTTCGATCCGCGCCTGATCGAAGACATCCCGCTTGCTGTTGTTAAGGCAGCGATGGAGAGTGGCGTTGCTACCCGACCCATCGAAGACCTCGAGGCATACAAGCAAAAGCTGCATGAATTTGTGAATCAGGCAGGGCTGTTTATGCAGCCGCTTATCGAGGTGGCGAAAAAATCCCCAGCGCGGATTGTTTATGCCGAAGGCGATAATGACGACGTGCTAATGGCAGTGCAGGCGGTGGTTGATGAGAATATCGCCACGCCTATTCTCATTGGTCATCGCAAGACTATGGAGCGAAAGATCGACAGACTCGGCCTACGCATCGATCTAGACAACGAAGTCGAAGTCTTCGATCCAATGCATTACGAGCAACACGACGACTTCGCATCGTTCTATCACGAAGCGGTTGGCCGCCATGGTGTGTCTGTCGATGCGGCGCGAAAAATAATGCGCAATGACAACACCGCCATTGCCGCAGTGATGGTTGCGCGCGGCGATGCCGACGGCTTGATCTGCGGCAAGGTTGGGCGCTTCGACTTCCACCTACGTGAAATTATGCATCTGCTCGGCCCTGCGAATAAGTCCGAGACTCGCGAGCAATTAGTGTCGTCTACCGCGGTTCTTCTGCTGCCAGATGGCCCTCTGTTCTTGGCAGACACGTCGATGAATGTCGATCCGACGTCGGATGAGCTGGTAAAAATTACCGAGGCGAGTATCGATCTCGTGAAGCGTTTTGGTATCGAGCCTAAGGTTGCATTGTTGTCGCATTCGAATTTCGGCACCGCGAATAATCCTTCGGCGCGTAAGGTAAGACTTGCCGGTGAGATTCTGCGTGACACCTATCCTTCGCTACAGGTTGATGGCGAGATGCATGTGCTCAGCGCGCTTAACCCTAAGCTGCGCGAGACAATCTACTCGAAGGCAAATATCAAAGGCCGCGCGAATGTTTTAGTGATGCCAAACCTCGACGCGGCGAATATCGCGATGGGGCTGATACGCTCGATGACAGACGCGCTGTTGATAGGCCCGTTCATCAATGGCTTCCGCAAGCCTGCGCATATTGTGATTCCCTCGGTGACCTCGCGTGGCATATTTAATATGACAGCGGTCACGGTTGCGGATATTCACAGCGCAGGACTAGCTGCTGAGAAATAGGGTAAAGCGGGCGCTACGGCAACGCGAAGGTGAGAATTAAATCGCCTCCGCGTCTGCCGCGGCTGCCTCCGCCCGAGGCGACAGTAACGTATTCTTTACCGTCGATCACATACAGGGCAGGGGAGGCGAAAATGCCCGACCCTGTGTTGAATTTCCATAGCTCCTCGCCTGTTGCCGCATCATAGGCATAGAAGTAGCCGGCGGTATTACTCCCCGCGCCAACAAAGACCACCCCTCCTGCTGTCACCACTGCACCTGCTTGGCCATAGCCCTCGAATATTTGCCGCCATACCAGCTCTCCGGTTGTCGGGTCGTAGGCCGAAAAATAGCCCATCGGGTCGCGGCCCGAGCGAAACGGCTGGTCAATCGCATTCACGTACAGCAGTCCCGTGAGCGGGCTAAACGCGATGGGTGCATAGTTGGAGCCGCCGCCATAGCCCGGGGCAAAAATCTGATTAGGGCCGATAGGCGTGAACTGCTCGACTAAGTGATATTCCTCGAGCTGTTCGGCGGGAATATTAATTGGATAGACAGGCGACACGGGCTCCATACGCTCGCCGTTGGCCTTGTGTGGGATTGGCTGCGTAGGCCAAGGCTCTTCGCCTTCGGTCGCGGTCTCGGTCGACACGGCAATCTCCGGAATCGGATGCACGGGTTGTCCTGTCTCGCGGTCGAGTATATAGAGCCAGCCATTTTTGCTTGCCTGTGCCAGCGCCTTCACTTGATTGCCGTCGACTAACATATCAAACAGCACAGGCTGATTGCCGGAATCGTAATCCCACACGTCGTGATGCACTTGCTGGTAAAACCACTCGAGTTTTCCCGTATCGAGCGAAAGCGCGATGATCGCGTTAGTGAATAAATTAATGCCGTCGCGCTTGGTGCTATTTCCAAAAGGATTGCCGACCGCAAAATAGACGAGGCCGAGCTCGGGATCTATCGAGGGCGTCTCCCAAATGCCGCCGCCGTTGCGCTCGCCACCGACCCACGTTGGACCGGCAATCTCCCAGCCCTGATCGGTTTCGTCCTGCGGCACGGTATTAAAGTGCCATTCGACTTCGCCGGTTTTCGCATTCACTGCCAGCACATAGCCGCCGGCGATGTGGCTTTCGCTGCGCGTGGTCCCGATATAGAGCATGCCATTGTGAATCTGCGGTGCTGTTGTAAACCAGTAGCCGACCGAGATCGCGGTGTCGATGCTGGGGTCTTTTAAATGCAACACGTCGAGGATCACCGGCGCCATGCCATCATCGCCGAAGCCTTCGATTGGTTCGCCGGTTTTCGCATCGAGCGCAAAAATGAAAGAACCGGCGGCGGTATACACAATGCCGTCGTCGACGACGACACCGCGGTGCCTAAAAATATAGCCCTCGCGGCGCCCGCCGCCGAGTTTGCCGCTGACGTTGTATTCCCAAAGCAGATGGCCATCTGTGGCATTGGTTGCGTAGACGCTGCCGCGCGCGTCGGTCACATACATAATCCCGTCGACAATAATGGGCGTCGTTTGATTACTCACGCCATCGATAACCCCATGCTGGAAAAGCCACGCGGGCTTTAACGAGGCGACATTCTCGGGAGTGATCTGATCGCTCGGCGTGAAACGCGTGCCGGCTAAGTCGAAATTGTGCAGGGGCCATTCGAGAGTGCGGACAGTCGACGCTTTAGACGGGCTATCTGTTTCGATGACAAGGCTCGCTGTGCAACCGCTGAGCGCGGTAAAAGCGATAAGAGTAAGTCGTGTGGCGAGAGCTTTAGCGACGCGTGCGTTCATTATTTGTGGCCAACGATATTAAAGAAATCGACAAATTTCTGCATGTTGGCGGCGTCCTGCGAGATAAGCAGCGAATGGTCACCCCCTTCAATCTCGACATACAGGTGTTGCATACCGCGCGCGGCCATCCCAGCGACCCACGTACGCGTCGCAAAAACGGGTACTAGATCGTCTTGATCGCCCTGCAAAATAAAGATCGGGAGGTGCGCAATCTTGTCGAGTATTTCATCCATAGGTGCTGAGATTGCAGGGGCGGGTGCCGCGACGCCTAGCCCTGCGAATACGTCGGGGTGTTTCGCGGCTATATGATAGGTGCCGCCTCCTCCCATCGAGTGCCCCCAGAGAAAGATGCGTTCGCTGTCTATGCGCAGTTCGTCGCGCACCAGTTCTAGTACGTTCATTACATCTTGCTCGCTATAGACGCCGTCTTGAGGGTCTTCGGCCGGGCGCGATCCGAACCAGCCTTCGCGAATATAGCCAAGGGGTGTCACTACTGCGTAGCCGCTTTCTTCTGCTTGGTCGAGCAGGCCGTGATAGCCCATCAGCCAGTCGTAGCTGCGGCCAAGTCCGTGCAGAGAAACGAGAAGTGGGAGCGCTTCTGTCCCCTTGGGGTCATAAGAGGAGGGCACAAAAATAGCGTAAGGAATAGACTCGCCAGTAGGCTCGAAGGTATAGCTGCGATGTTGAACGCGGGGGTCGTCGATATGGCTTTCGTCGTCGGCTGCGGTGCGATCAGCAAACGCTGCCGGCGCAAAACAGAGCATCGCGGTTGTCAGGACTGCAGACACGAAGGCTGCAGGAGAAAGGGCTACGAACAATCGTGAATAAAACGACATAGGGTTGCTCCATGATTAACGAACGCGTTAATTGACTAGTGCGGTAAACGAATTATTCTCTGCCATCACTCTAATCAGTTTAATCGCATCGGTGTCGAGCCGGACATACGCTGCTTTCAGATGCTCGCCGACATCTACCGCGCGATGTTCGTCTGGCAATTCGCGGCGATAGCGAAAGCGCACAAACAGATAGCCTTCTTCAGGCTCTTCGATCAAGGCTTCGCTTTCTGCGTGTATCTGCTGCTTATCGCGCTGGGTTTTGGTGAGCACGCGCGATTCATGTTCGAGCGTCACGTCTTCGTAAAAGTGCACATCGCCAGCGCTGATTTCGCGAACAAAACCAGCGCCGTTCTGAGGGTGCGAGAAACAGTCGATGCCTTCGATAAATCGCTGAGGGCTTCGCGCCCGAAGCACCAGACCTTCCCAGAGATGTGCGCGACTTATATCGGTGCTCGTTGGATTCGCCGGCTCATTTACTTGTACGATATGCTCGAACTCGAGAAAGCCTTGTTCAGGCATCTCGATTTCATTAGTTAAATCAGTCAATCACTAATCCCCAGGTTTCGATTTCGCTCAGCATTTCATGCGCGGTCCAATCGAATTTAAGTGGGGTGATGGTGGCGTAACCGTTTTGATAGGCATAGGTATCGCTTGTGAAATCTAGCGCTCGATTGCCCACATACGAGGCCTCGAATTCGCTGACCTCGCCGTCTGTGCGCGTGAGCTCGTAGGGAGAAAATTTGAGATAGGACTCGCCCATGGGCCTAACCGCGACGCCTTTTAACTCGCCGCCGGGGACATTGATCGCGATGACTATGCCCTCGGGGGCGCCTTCGCGTTGATATTTCGCCACCAGCTGACGGGTAAGATTAACAGTGACCGAGGTATCGACATCGGCGGTGTCTTGCGACACGGCGATGGCTGGGATGCCCTGATAAATAGCCTCCATCGCTGCACCTACAGTGCCCGAAAGATGCGAGACGTCACCGACATTGGCACCTTGATTAATGCCAGAGACGACGAGATCGAACGGCTCGTCTTTGCCAAGGTGCAAGAGCCCGAAGCGCACAGCATCGGCTGGGCGGCCGTCGACGGCGTAGCCAAAAAATTCGCCGTTAGCAAAAACGCGCTCGACCGTGCGCGCGCCGCCGTCGGTCGATTGGCTGCTTCCAGATTTGTTTGCGTCGGGCGCCGAAACCACAATCTCTACATCGTCGAGTGTCGCAAGTCCATCGCGTAGGGCATGAATAAGTGGCGAATTGATGCCGTCGTCGTTCGAAATCAGTATGCGATAGGAATCGGCAAAGGCCGAAGCACTTGCCAGTAGCCCTGAAGACAGGGCGAGCAATCTAACGAATTGAATGGATTTAAAGGAGTGGCGCATAGCGATAGTATTCCTTGAACGAGGGGGCGGATGTTGTAAGCAATATAGACCAATTATGCGTATTATTACCACCCACGAGGCGGCAAGCGCGCGTGCAACCGGATGAACGGCAGAATAAACAGCAGGAAGAACAATGCTTAACAGAATACTTAGAACTGGAGTCGCAGCCGCGGCAATACTGAGCGCGCTGGCAACACCTGTCACGGCTGCCGAGTCGGAGCGTGAATCAGCCAACGCGGCGCTCACCAATCCTTTGCTCTACGCAATCGCTTGGCGCCAAACCGCGGCTGAATTTCGTGCGCTGTATTACCAAGGCTTCGCGCTCGCGCAGCTGCGGGTCGAGCAGGCACTTGCCGCGCGTGAGGCGAGCGCTTCGAACGATACGCGTCCGCTTGCAGTAATCACCGACGTCGATGAAACCGTGCTTTTGTCTGGCGCCTACTGGGGCCAGCTAATAGCAGAGGGTGGCGACTTCTTTGACGACGCCACTTGGGACGCCTGGGTGCCAAACAACGAATTCGTCGCCAGCCCGGGTGCGCGCGAGTTCGCAGCATTTTGTGAGGCAAACGGCGTGACGCTGTTTTTCGTCACGAATCGCGATCAGGGCGAGGCGACCTTCGAGCTTGCGCTCGGCAATCTGCGCGCTGCTGGCTTCGAAAACGTCCGCGCCGAAAACCTTCGCGTGCTGCGAGAGACGTCAAACAAAGAGGCTGTGCAGGCGCAGATTCGCAGCGACTACCGCGTGATCGCCTCGTTGGGTGACAACCTCAACGATTTTGCGCGGCGCTATTACGTCACCGATGTCGCAGAGCGCGAGGCGTTAATGCACGCAGATGCCGCGCGTTTTGG
>ENA-OQVM01004975-OQVM01004975.1-marine-metagenome-genome-assembly--contig:-NODE-4975-length-13089-cov-4.210729_pt1 | contig 13089 bp, 9 predicted proteins | sample MGYA00237776_ERZ505498 | MGnify/ENA primary metagenome ERZ505498 (study PRJEB26159, sample SAMN06265151) | marine metagenome | isolation source: Helgoland LTER site | place: Germany:Helgoland, sampling... | reverse complement strand
AATATATTTTTTTATAAATTTGCCGACCTGCTTCGGTGGCGGAATTGGTAGACGCGCTGGATTCAAAATCCAGTTCTCTCGAGAGTGTGGGTTCGATTCCCACCCGAAGTACTATTTTAAATTAAAACCTTCACATGGGAATTTTTACAAAATATGTATATTTGCATTAATTATGAAAAAAACTAGATTCAATATTTACTTTCCAGTTTTATATTACTTGGGTGAATTTCTTGTAATTCTATTTTCAACTCAAATAATGCTCTACTACACTTTTATGAAGTGGAGTTTTTTGAATTCTCTGTTTATTGCGTTTTGGTTTTTAATTTCAATAATTTTTAAATCTCATGTTTTAGGTAGAGATATTAGCAAAATAAAATTGATACAATCTACTCTTAAAAGTCTTTTTTTCTTTAGCGGATTTATATCCATATTAAACCTAATGTTTTTTAATATAGAATTTAGGTTGCTAACAATAATTAGTGCTGCATCAATTTTTTATTTTTTAATGCTATTGTATAGGCTAACTGTTGATACCGTTCTTGAAAAATATAGAGCAACAGGAGGAAATATTCTTAATTGCTTAATAATTGGAGACAATGATCATGGGTCTAGTCTTTATAACGAAATTTTAAAACATCCTGAACTTGGTTACAGATGTGATGGTGTTCACACTTTCAATTCCAAAAACAGCGCTCTATCTGTTCCTTCTTTAGGAAAATTTACAGATTTAAAAGAATCTTCGATCGCTCAATATGATAGAATATACTTTTCACAAAAACTTAAAACTAAATCCCAAGAACAAATTATAAAAATTGCAGACAATTTGAATATTAATGTTAGTTCTATACCTGATTTACCTTATTATGATTTTAAAAACTTTTTCATTTCAAAAATTTCAACAGTTCCATACATAAGTATTAATAAACTTCCACTTGATAATTCGTTTAATGTATTTTGTAAACGAGCTTTTGACATAGTTTTTTCATCTTTAGTTATAGTATTTATTCTTTCATGGGTGTTTCCATTATTTGGAATTATTATAAAATTGTCTTCTAAAGGGCCAGTATTATTTATTCAAAAAAGAGAAGGTTTTAAAGGTTCTGTTTTTAATTGTTTTAAGTTTAGAACCATGGTTTTAAACTCACAAGCCGACACAAAATGGGCGGATGATAACGATGCTAGACTTACTAGCTTTGGAAAATTTCTGAGAATGTCAAGCCTTGACGAATTGCCTCAGTTTATAAATGTATTTGTTGGAGATATGTCAGTTATTGGTCCAAGACCACACGCATTAAATTTAAATAAAGAATACAGTAAATTAGTTTTAGATTTTAACAAACGTCACAAATTTAAACCTGGAATTACTGGCCTTGCTCAAAGTATGGGCTATAATGGGTTTATTTCTAATATACATGACATGAAAAGTAGAGTTAAGCTTGATCTTTTTTATTTTAAAAACTGGTCTTTGTTTTTGGACTTTAAAATTACATTAATTACTTTCTATATTTTGATAAAATTTCCTTTTAAAATGCTTTTCAAATAACACTTGATTTGCACAATTATCCAATAGGATTAACCATTTTTAATTTCGCTTTCTACAACTTGTATGTTAACATAACCCCTCCTTTATAGATCAATTCTTCTCCACTTTGGTTAAAATCCTTTTCAATATCTGGATTGCCATAAATTCTGTTGCCTTCTTTATTATAATATTTGTAGTTTGATTGCGAGGTTCCCCCTCCTAAAAATAATTCTAAATTAAATTTTTTGCTTTTTAATGGAATTTTTTTACCAATAGTAATTCCGTAATATGCATTTCTTCCAGATTGATAGCTACCTTCTTCTTTTAATTCAGTGTCAACAATTGTTGTAATAAATTTTGGTATTCTTAGGGTAAACATTCCATAACCAACATGTGGGCCAATAAAAAAAGACCTTTGATTACTACCTTCTTTTAATTTAGGATAATATCTTAATTCATGAAAAATTTGAGTTGTTTGAAATGGAGAATCCTCAATACTGTCAAAAAATGTAGCACTTGTATCTAATTGATATCCAAATTTCTCAGAAAGTTGAATTTCGATTCCAATGTTTGGAGTTAGTAATATTGCAGACACTAAATTAAACTTAAACTCTACCTTAGTGTTAAACAAACTGTCGGTTTGAGCATTTAATAGTCCTGAAATTAATAATAAAAAGAATGTTCTCTTAAACATTATCGCAAGTTATATAATATGAATTATATTTAAAATTAATCTTGTTGTTATTTAAATAAAATCTGACAACACTGATTATAAACAGTTTTAAGTATCTTTGTATAACAATATTTTATAATATGATTAAATTTTTAAAAGCTTATAGTTTTTTTTTAGTTTGTTTATTTATTTCTTATAATACTTACTCACAAAGTTTTTCTGATCTATCGAACATAAATTTCTCGGAGTTAAATGGGAGTCAAATCGATCTTTTACTAAGAAGAGCCTCAGCTCAAGGTTATAATGAATTCGATTTATTAAAAATGGCTCAATCTCAAGGTCTTAATCAAGGCGACTTAGAAAAGTTAGATAAAAGATTTAAATCAGCAAAAACAGTAGCTAGAGTTTCAGAAAACGCTAGTACTCCACTTGAAGAGACAAGATTAAGAAAAAGATGGAAAGAGGACATGGAAGTTTTAAGAGAAGTTGATAGCGATATTTTTGGATATGATGTTTTTATGGGGAATACATTTTTATCTTTTCAGTCAAATTTAAACATACCAACTCCTTTGGACTATGTGATTGGACCTGGAGACAAATTATTTATTGACATCTATGGTCAATCTGAGAATTATTATCAGGTGGAAGTCAGTCCTGACGGAAATGCAATTCTAGAAAATATTGGTCCAATTAGCTTAAGTGGTCTCTCTTTAGAAAGTGCTAAAAAAAGATTAGTGTCGAGATTAAAAAATATTTATTTAGGAATCAATCAAAACTTAACATTTGTTAATATTTCAGTTGGAATTCCAAGAGCTATTAGAGTAAATATTGTTGGTGAAGTAAATTTGCCTGGAACGTATAATTTTAGCGCTTTTAATACTGTTTATAATGCTATTTACGTAGCTGGAGGTATTAACGAAAACGCTACTCTAAGAGAAATTAAAGTTTATAGAAATAATGAATTAGTAAATACTGTAGATGTTTATAAATTTATAACAAAAGGAGATGGCTCTTCAAATATTAGACTAGAAAACAATGATTTAATAGTTGTTGGTTTATACACCAATAGAGTCACAGTTGAGGGTTCAGTAAAAAAGCCAGGAAAGTTTGAGCTTAAAGAAAACGAAAGTTTGTCAGATTTATTATTTTATGCTGGGGGTCTTTCTGAAAATGCCTATACCAAATCTATCAAACTGACAAGAATTATTGACGATAAATACCAAGTTGTTGACGTTAATAAAGATCAATTTGATTTTTTCGAACCTAAACCTGGAGATAAGTATTTGGTTGATAAGGTTATAGAAAAGTTTAATAATCGAGTCTTGATTAAAGGATCAGTTTTTAGACCTGGAGTTTTTTCTATTTCAGATGATGGGATAACTATAAAGGATTTAATTGAAAAGGCAGAAGGTCTTAAAAGTGATGCGTTTTTAGATAAAGCATATATAACTAGGACTAATTCTGATTTTTCTACATCTAAGATTTCAATTAACTTAAAAAAGGAATTAAACAACTTAAATTACAAACTTAAAGAAGAGGATATATTAAATATTTTATCTGTTAATGATTTAAGTGAAGAAAAATATATTGAAATTTCAGGTGAAGTAAATAATCCAGGGATTTTTCCATTTTCTGAAAATGTTACTCTTTCTGACTTGATTTTATTAGCTGGTAGTTTTAAAGAAAACGCTTCATCAAGTAGAATTGAAATAAATAGAAGAATCTCATCTGACAAGTCAAATGAAAATAATATGTCAGAAATTTTAATATTTGATTTAAATCAAAACTTGGATGATCAAATAATTTCAATTAAGCCATTTGACCAGATTATTGTTAGAAAAAATCCAAATTTTTATACTCAGCAATATGCTAGAGTTGAAGGTGAGATTATGTATCCAGGTAAATATGCTATTTCATCTAAAAACGAAAGAATTTCAGATTTAATTAACAGATCAGGTGGGTTTAAAAATATGGCATATCTTAAAGGCGCTACTCTAATCAGATTAACTGAATTTGCTGAATCACAATCCGATTTAAATAAAAAGACCAAAAGTTTAAATGATCTAAAAAACAAGGTTTCAAATAAAGGCGGAACTTTAACAGAATCTGAACTTTTATTAATTAAAAGATTAGACCAGGATTTAAAAAATATTGACTCCAATAAAAATGATAACCAAATTCTTAGTAGTTATGCTAAGTCCCAACGAATTAATGAAATTTTAAAGAAAAACTCCGTTAGCGGAGATATTCCTATTTCAAAGTCGGAAGCAATAGGAATTGATTTAATGTCTATTGTTAATTCTCCTGGATCAAAATCAGATTTATTATTAAAAGAAGGAGATGTTATAATTGTTCCTAAAAAACTAGAAACTATTAGATTGAGAGGAGAATTATTGTATCCTACAACTGTAAGATTTATAAATAATAAAAGTTTAAAGTATTACATTGATTCCTCTGGAGGATTTGATAACAAAGCGAAACGTTCAGGTACTTATATTATTTACGCAAATGGTGATGTAGCTAGAACTAAGAAATTTTTATTTTTTAATATTTACCCGAAAGCTGAACCAGGTTCTGAAGTTATTGTTCCGAAAAAACAATTAAAAAATCCTATAGCTGCTAATCAGTTATTGAATTTTACAACTGGTTTAGCAACTTTGATATTGGCAATTAATCAAATTAATTAAATCTGAAAAATGAACAAAAATAATTATGATGAAAATATTTCTTTAAGCTTCCTGCTAGATGAGATTAAAGCATTAGTATTTTTTTTATTTAAAAATAAACATAAAATAGTTTTATTCACTTCTTGTGTTTTATTTTTTACTATTAGTTATAATTATTTGATTAATCCTACTTATTACGCTAGAACAACTTTTGTATTAGATAATAATAGTGAAAGTTCTATGGGAGATTTAAGCTCAATAGCATCCTTGGCTGGAATAAATGCTTCAAGTTTTATTGACGCTTCAAGTTTATTTCAAATTGATAACATTCAAGAGTTATATAGGTCTGATAAAATGATTAGGAAAGCTCTAATGTCTAAAGTTAACGAATCAAAGAACAATCTATCTCTAATTGAATTATTAGTTAAATCAGAAAAATCAGAAAAAAAGTGGAAGAATTTAGGTGTTGACTTAAATAAATTAAATTCAAATAAAATTTTTTCCAGATTGGAAGATAGTCTAACTAAAGATGTTATTAATTCAATAAAAAAGAATTATTTGCTAGTTGATAAACCTAGTAGAAAAACAACTATTCTTGAAATAGGATTTAATCATAAATCGGAAAAATTAGCTAAGAATTTTAATCATAATCTCGTAAAAATTGTTAACCAATTTTATAATGAGACAAAAACTTTAAAAACAGGATCCAATTTAAAAATTTTACAAAGACAGTCTGATAGTGTTAAAAACATTTTAGATACATCAATTATGATTTTAGCTGAAATTGACCAAAGAATTCCTAATCCCAACCCCATTACTAAAGTAAGTTTAGTTCCTTATCAAAAGGCTATGATTGATGTACAAGCCAATAGTGCTATTTATCAAGAATTATTAAAACAATTAGAGCTAGCTAAAGTAACACACAGAAATAAAACTCCTCTCATACAAATTATAGATGAGCCTATCTATCCACTAGAAAATTCAAGATGGAAATTATTTAAAACTTTGATTTATGGATTGTGTTTTGGATTTGGATTTTCAATCTTATTATTGTCCATAAGGAGAACTTTTAAACCTTCTTAAGTTATAATTTGTATCTTTTATTTGATTAAACATGCGAGTTAAAAATATGTTGAACAATATTTTTATTAAAAATTTTTTTAATTTAACAATTAACCAAGTTGTTAATATTTTTGTAGCAATCATTGCTACTCCCATTTTGTTTCAAAACTTAGGGGAAATTAGTTTTGGTTTAATCAACTATTCCTTTTCTATTTTCATGTTATTGTCCATAATAATTAGTTATGGATATCATTTAAATGGACCAAAAAAAATTGCACAAAACCCCCAACTTTCCTCGAACATTAATTTTATAAATGATTTAATTTCATTACGAATTTCAATTGCTTTTGTAATCTCAGTAATTATAATATTAATTAGTTTTTTCACTCATATTTTTGATGGCTATAGTTTTATAATTCTTTTTTCAATCCCAATTTTATTTAGCGAAGCACTTAACCCAATCTTTTATTTGCAAGGAAAAAATAACCTTTCTGTTGTAGCTTTATTGAATTTTTTTGCCAAGATTATTTATCTAGGATTTATTGTTTTTTTTATAAAAAGTTCTAATGATGCACTTATGGTTAATTTTATATTTGGAGTTTCATTAGTTATTCCATTTATATATTTTTGGGTTAGAATTTTCTTAAAAAATAGAATAAAATTTATTTTGTCAAGTTTTGAAAATTTAATTTTTAGATTAAAAGAAAATTTTGATTTTTTCTTATCCTCCATTGCTGGACACATATCGATTCACAGTGGTTTAATTATTCTTAAATTTTTTGTGAATGATATAGAACTGGGAAAATTTGCATTAGCAAATAGAATTGCACTTATCTTAAGAATGATTCCTGTTTTTATTATTCAATCTGTTTTACAAAACGCTATCAAAGTTAATAGCCAAAATACATCATCAATAAATGATTATTTAAATTATTACTTTTTTAGAGGACTAATTGGGACATTAGTTATTGCTTTGTTTTTTTTAATTTTTTCTAAATGGATTATTATTCTTTTTGCAGGAGAAGAAATATTGTATTCTAGCAATATTCTTTCGATATTATCATTTATTCCTTTTTTTGCAATGCTAAATTTCAAAAATCTTTTAATAATTCTTATTGATGAAAAGAAAAAAATACTTAACAAATCTACATGGTTGTCAAGTGTAGTAATGATTATTCTTTGTACATCTTTTTGTAAAATGTTTGGAGGTTTTGGTTTAGCTTTTGCTTTACTATTTTCAGAAATTTCTAGTTTTTTAATTCATTCTTATTTTTTAAATAAAAATTATGATGAATAAAGATAGAGTTGCTGTAATTATCGTTAATTGGAATACCTATGAATTAACTAGATCTTGCATAGTAAGCCTAAAGAACTGTCATCACAATAATTTAGAAATTTTTTTAGTTGATAATAATTCCAATGATAATTCAGATAAAAAGTTAAAAAAAGAATTTAAGGATCTCCATTATATTTTAAATAATGAAAATACAGGATTTTGTAAAGCTAATAATCAAGCTATTAAAAAGATTCTTTCAAAAAACACTTATGATTTTATAATGCTTCTTAATAGCGATACAGAGGTATCGCCATTTTTTATAAAACCATTAATTGATAGATTTAACTTAAATGAACAAATAGGAGCTGTACAGCCTTTAATTTTAAATTGGAATGATAAATCAACGATATGGAAATATGAAGGGGATATAAATAAAACCTTTGGAACCACATCACACAGAAACAAAAACAAATTTTTTTCGGATGAAAAAATGAAAAATTATACTGAGTGGATCTCAGGTTGTTGTATTTTTACAACCCCATCAATTTTTAGAGAAGTTGGTTTATTTGATGAAATTTTCTTTGCTTATTATGAAGACGTTGATTGGTCTATTCGATTAAAAAAACATAACTATTTAATTGCTTTGTCAAAATTAAGTGAAGTATATCATCATGAGTCAGGATCCTCAAAATCTTTAAAAAAACAAAATGAAGGTTATTTGTCACCAAAATCTCATTATTATAATTTTAGAAACCATATTATTTTTTTAAGAAAGCATAAATCAGATTTCAATAGTTTAGGTATAGTTATTTTCCAGATGTTAAAAATAACTCTATTTAGTTCTTATTTTATTTTAAGGTTTAGAAAAAAGAAATTAATAAATTTATGGAAAGGAGTTTATGATGGGTTAAGAGTTAAAATTTAAAGAATGTTTATAGCTGTTATTTTACTTTTTCTATATTTTTTTATTTTAAGTTTTATTATAAAAGAATCAATTAGAAAGGAATCAATTTATCCTCTACTCTACATTATTCTCTTTTTGCCAACTTATAGTTTTTTCCAAATTTTAATTTACGACTTATCACAAAATATTTTCTTTGTAAATCTTATCAAATACTCAAAAGATCTTTCGATTTTATTTATTTTTTTTATTTACTTATTTGGGAAAAAGACTTCTGTTTTTAAAATAAACTGGAAAATAACTAAACTTGATCTACTTTTTATTTCCTTTTCAGCACTAATATTTTTTTTCATGATTTCCCCTGTTGGAGAAGCTAATTTATTAGAAAAAATAATTTATGGAAAAAATTTACTTCTCATTTCGTTAGTTTATTTTTTAGGCAGAAATATTAATTATTCATTTCTAGATTTAAATTTTATAAATAAAACCTTGGTAATTTTAACTTCATTATCGTGTTTGATTGCTTTAATTGAATTTAGTTTTAATACACACTTGCATAGTACCATAAATTATAGCTCATTTTATTTAGATTTATATAACATTAATCCAACTGGAAATTATGGTTTAAGCTGGACCTTTGAAAGACCAGGCCCCATTAAAAGATTTGGTTCTTTTTTTGCTGATCCATTGGAATTTTCTTCTTTTTTGCTAATAGGACTTTCGATTGTGTTATTTAAAATCCCTAGTTCGAAAACTTCAATTAATAGAATATATTATTTTATTTTTTTTGTATTTATAATAACTGGAATCTATCTTTCGTACTCAAGATCAGTAATTATTTCAGTTTTTTTAATGTTTTTCATCAATTTAATATTGATAAAGAAATATAGATTATTGTTGAGTTTAATTTCTATAAGTTTTCTTATTGGCGTTGGTATTTATTACTATTCTGGTGAAGAGACTAAATATTTTATTTTGGATACAATAACTTTTCAAAATTCATCAAGCTTAGGTCATTTAGTAAAATGGATTCAAGGCATTTTATCAATTACTGAAAACCCACTTGGTAGTGGGCTCGGTAGTAGTGGAAATTCTTTAAGCGTTGATGATCAAATTTCAATTGGAGGCGAGAATCAATTTATAATTATTGGAGTTCAGATGGGCTTACTTGGATTAATTAATTATATAGGATTAATATATTATTCAATCAGAAATAGCTACAAGCTTTTTAATTTAGAAAAAGATTCTCAATTAAAATACTTGCCGTTTATTGTGTGTTGTTTGAAATTTGCATTAATTTTTCCATTGATGACATCAAATGCTGAAATTTATACTTTTTTAAGTTTATTTGGATGGTTTATTGTTGGACTAAATGAAAGAAGATATGATCACTTAAAATTAAATACTTAATCAAATTGAAGAAAAAAATATTTATTGATACTTTTTATTTTCAATACGCATATTCTGGAATTGGCACATACATTAATGAATTAGTCCTTGGCATTAATAGATTTGGATCATCAAAATATGAATATGTTCTATCGCATCCACTCACAAATAAAAAAAACTATATAAATTCTAATTATAAATTTTTAAGACTTTTTTTTCATTTAAAATATTTTATTTGGAAACAAATTGTTTTACCAATTAAATTAATATTAGTTAAGCCAGACTTGATTATATGTCCAGATTATGTATTGCCATTTTTTAATTTTAATACTAAGCAAATATGTGTTTTTCATGATGCTTTTTTTTGGGATTACCCAGAGAATTACAATAAATATTGGGGTTATTATTTTAGATATTTAATTAAAGTTTGCTTAAAAGATGATGTAACAATTGTTACAACAAGTAAGACCTCAAAAATAAATTTATCAAAATATTTTTCAAATGAAATTGAATTTGTCTATCAGTCTTTTAAACCTAATATTTACAATAAAAAATTCAAATTAGAAAAGTTTAATGTTAAAAAACATAAATATATATTACATGTCGGCTCATTTGATAAAAGAAAAAATATTTTAACATTGGTTAAAGCCTTTAATAGTCTAAAAACATCACAAAATATTTTTAACATTAAGTTGGTATTGGTTGGAAAACAAAATGTTAACGGCAGTTCTATTATCTCGAACGAAATTATAAATTTTATCAAAAAAAGTAATTTAAATAATGATGTTATTCTCACTGATTATTTAACTGACTCTGATGTTATGAGTTTATATTCTAATGCTTTAATGTATGTCTTTCCATCCTCTGATGAGGGATTTGGTATTCCGATTCTAGAAAGTTTTTCTAATGATCTTCCAATAATATGTTCAGATATTCCAATTTTTAGAGAAATAGGTGCTGATAATGTCGCTTATTTCGAATTGGAAAATGTTCATGAATTAGCAAGTAAAATCCTCAAATTAATAAATTCTAAATCTGAAAAAGATATTTTAATTATTAAAGGAAATAAGAGCTTAAAAAAATTTTCAAGTAAAGCTTTTGTTAAAGATTTTGAAAACATTATTTTTCAAAAAATAATATAATTGAAAAATATTTTAATTCTTCATGGCTCCAATGATTTATACGGAGCAAGTAAAGTTTTACTAAATGTTGTAGATTGTCTAAATGCAAACCAATATAAAGTTCACGTTATTTTACCATTTAAAGGAAATTTAGATAATAAATTAATTGATATAGTTCATAAATTAAGTTATTTTAAATTAGGGGTTTTTCGTAAAAAATACTTAAACTTTTTTGGTTTAATTAATCGGAGTTATAACATTGTAAAATCAACAGTTCAAATAATAAAATATATTAAAAATAACGAAATTGATATAGTTTATAGCAATACATCTGTTATATGGTCTGGTATTTTAGCATCATATATTTTAAAAAGAAAGAGTGTTGTTCATATACATGAAATTCCTTATGGCAACAATTTATATAATATTGTTTCGGGATTTTTTTTTAAATACTTTGTAGATTCAATTATAGTAGTTTCAAAAAAAGTTAGGGATCATTGGGCAAAATATTGTGAGTTTAATAAAATTAAAATTATTTATAACTATTCTGAATTTGAGAATGAATATTCTCAAAAAAGTGGTAAAAAAAAATCAGAATACATAATTTCTAATATTTCTAGAATTGTTCCCCAGAAAGGTATAGAATACTTTATTGAAATTTCTAAAGAAATGCTGAGACTAGATAACAAATTTAAATTCAATATAATTGGAGATACTTTAACTAACTCTGATAATTATCTAGAAAAATTAAAAAAAACTGTCAAGAATTATGATCTTGAAAATAAAATTTTTTTCAAAGGATTTAAAAGAAATATAAAAGCTCAGATTCTACAATCTGATTTGATTTTGCAAACTCCTGTTTTTCCAGATTCACTGCCTACTGTTCTAATTGATTCTTTATCTTTGGAAAAGCCTGTTGTTTCAACAGATTTAGGAGGATGTGCTGAAATTCTAAATTATGGTAAAAATGGTATTCTAGTTCCAACAAAAAATGCATCAGCTTGTGCTCAAATAATAAATCAATATTCAAGTGATAAAAATTTGCAAGCAAAACATTTGAAAAATGCAAAAATTTTTTTGAATCAAAATTTTAGTAGTATGGAGTTTAATAAAAGAGTTTTAGACGAACTTAATCGAGTTAGTAATGGCTAAAAAAACAATATCGATTATAGGAGTCAAAGGATATCCATATGTATATGGAGGTTACGAAACTTTTGTTAAACAAATTTCTGATAGATTAATTAAAAATTATAATATTACAGTATATTGTCACAGAGGTCTTTTTTCAAATAGGCCTAAGAACGTCAATGGAATTAATTTAATTTATGTGCCTAGTATAGAAACTAAGATTTTATCTCAACCTATTCATTCATTCTTTTCAATTATCCATGCTTGTTTTTCAAAAAGTGATATAATTTTAGTTGTTAATTCTGCAAATGGTCCGTTTGGACTTTTAACTAAATTATTTAGAATACCAACTGCTATTAATGTTGACGGCTTGGAATGGCTAAGGCCAAAATGGAAAGGACTAGGTTCTGTTTATTTTAAATGGGCTTCTAAAATGGCCACTCTTTTTTATGATCAAATTATTAATGATTCTGATGAAATGAGAAAGGTTTATTTAGACCTTTTTAAAAGAGATTCCAAGGTTATTGCTTATGGTGCTGATATTAGAAAATCAGAATTCCCAGATTTAATAAACGAATGGAATTTAAAAAAAAGAGAATATTACTTGGTAATTGGAAGGTTAATACCTGACAACAATGCCGATTTAATTATTAAGGGTTTTTTAAAATCCAGTTCAAAAAAGAAACTAGTTATAGTTGGAGATGTTACATATAAAGATTCTTATGCGTCTAATTTGAAAAAAATAAACGACAAAAGATTAATTTTCACAGGTTATGTGAAAGATCAAAATATATTAGCTGAATTATACCACAATTGTTTTGTTTATGTTCACGGCCATGAGTTTGGTGGAACGAATCCTACTATGATTAAGGCCATGGCTTATGGCTGTGCTATCCTAGCTTTAGACACTGTATTTAATCAGGAAATGCTTCAAAATGGCAAGTTTGGAATTTTTTTTAAAAAAGAACTTTTATCAATAACTAATATGATTGATTATTGTGAAAAAGAAAAACTTATAATTGATAAGTTTAGATCAGAATCTGTAAATGGAATCACTAAAAAATACGATTGGGATTTTGTTACCAGTCAGTACTTAGAGGTTTTCAAAACTTTAGTTAGCCAAAGGAATTAAGTAGGCTAATTTTAAGGTCATATGAAAATTATTCACATCATTTCCTGGATGATAATATGTGGTCGCCGTATCATCTAAATCCCACTGATAATTTAAACTTCTAGAATACATTAGATTTGAGGACAGCCATAGATTTTTATATTTTTTTGAAAAATTAATATGGAGATTAAAATCTTTCCAGTAACGCCTTGGGTCACCAGCTGAAGCGAAAGCTTCATG
>ENA-OQVM01004971-OQVM01004971.1-marine-metagenome-genome-assembly--contig:-NODE-4971-length-13093-cov-14.853795_pt1 | contig 13093 bp, 8 predicted proteins | sample MGYA00237776_ERZ505498 | MGnify/ENA primary metagenome ERZ505498 (study PRJEB26159, sample SAMN06265151) | marine metagenome | isolation source: Helgoland LTER site | place: Germany:Helgoland, sampling... | reverse complement strand
TATTTTGTCAACATTTCACTTCATACGTTTTCTCAAATACCAGATCAAGAGGCGATTAAAGTCTTTACACACCTTCAAGTGAAAGAAGATTCTCACACGCTGTACGGGTTTATTAGTTCTGCGGAACGAGAAATTTTCAGACTGTTAATTTCTGTCAGTGGAATTGGAGCAAACACAGCGCGCACCATGCTTTCGTCGCTCACACCCAAACAAATTAGAGAAGGAATTGCCGTTGGAGACGTTGCTTTGATACAATCGGTTAAAGGCATTGGCCTTAAAACAGCACAAAGAGTCATCATCGATTTAAAAGATAAAGTTCTTAAAATTTACGATATTGATGAAACTTCCTTGTCTCAAAACAATACAAACAAAGATGAAGCGTTATCTGCTTTAGAAGTTTTGGGTTTTATGAAAAAACAATCCGAACGCATTGTCGAAAAGATCGTAATATCTACGCCGGATGCCACCGTAGAATTTATTATTAAGGAAGCGCTTAAAAACCTGTAACTCATTTGAAAATTACTAGCCATAAATCTTGTTTTAAAAGACTCTTTCTTGGAGTTCTATTACTGAGTTTCAACTCAGTCTTATTTGCACAAGAACCTGCGACTGTTAGAGACTCTACATCTACCACATTTTCATTTGGAAAACTAGACATCCCAGATCCAGCGAGTATCGAAAGTAAATACACCTACGATCCACTCACAGATCGGTATTTCTACACCTCAACTGTTGGAGATTTTAACATTAATTACCCAGTCATATTAACGCCAAAAGAATTTCAAGACTTAGTGGTCAAAGAAAGCTTGAAAGCCTATTACAAAGAAAAACTAGATGCGCTTGACGGAAAAAAAGAAGGCTCTGAAGAAGCTAAGAAAAACCTAATTCCAGATTTATATATCAACTCCAAATTTTTTGAAACCATATTTGGGAGCAATGTAATCTCCGTAGTTCCACAAGGGTCTGTCGAAATGGACCTCGGAGTAATGTACACCAAACAAGAAAATCCTGCGTTTTCTCCAAGAAATCAAAGTAATTTTACGTTTGACTTCGATCAACGAATTAGCTTAAGTTTGACAGGTAAAGTTGGGACACGATTAAAAGTCAATGCCAATTATGACACCCAATCCACGTTTGATTTTCAGAACTTATTTAAAATTGAATACACACCGCTTAACAATCCAGAAGAACTGCTTGGCGAAAGAGGAAGGGAATTGCTTGGCCAAGGAAAAGAACTGTTGAACAAAGGAAGGCAATTAGAGGATCAAGGACGACAATTACTTTCTGACCCAACAGGGGCAGCAAAAGGCCTTGCGCAAAAGGAATTAAACAAACTGAATTCAGATAACGAAGATTCAATTTTACAAAAACTCGAATTGGGTAATGTAAGTATGCCTCTCAACAGTTCTCTTATCACAGGAGCGCAAAGTTTATTTGGTGTAAAAACAGAACTACAGTTTGGTAAGACCAGAGTGACAGCCGTATTTTCGGAGCAACAATCCGAAACACGTTCGGTCACAGCACAAGGCGGAGGCACTTTAGAAGACTTTGAGTTTTTTGGCTTGGATTACGATGAAAATAGACACTTTTTTCTTGCTCAATACTTTAGATCTGAATACGATGATGCACTTAAAAACTATCCATTTATCAACTCCCAAGTTCAAATTACAAGGGTAGAGGTTTGGGTCACCAACAGAACCAATCAAATTCAAAATGTCCGAAACATTGTTGCCTTACAAGATTTAGGGGAGTCTTCAGTGATTGGGTTAACATCCATTCCTGGAGGCTTCGTCAATCAAGAGGCTGAAGCGTATCCGGATAATAAAAATAATAAATTTGACCCTACAAAGATTGGTGGGCCTGGCTCTCTGCTTTCAGACGCTATTCGTGATATTGCCACGGTACAATCCGGATTTCTAATCCCTGGAGTCAACGAGGGATTTGATTATGGCAAACTTGAAAATGCACGTAAATTAACAGAAGGCAATGAGTTTTCTGTAGACACACAATTAGGTTATATTTCTTTAAATCAACGGCTTCAGAATGATGAGGTTCTTGCGGTTGCGTATCAATATACGATCGGAGATAAAGTGTATCAAGTTGGGGAATTTGCCAATGACGGACTCGCTGCAACGGATGTTGAGGTAGATCTGAGTACAGGCAACCAAACCGTTACCAATCAGAGTTTAGTTCTGAAAATGCTAAAAAGTGCAGTCACCAACGTCAACCTTCCTACTTGGGATTTGATGATGAAAAATATTTATAATACAGGGGCTTATCAATTGTCTCAAGACGATTTTAGATTAAATATTTTCTATAACGAAACATCAGCACTCAACTTTATAACCCCCGTAAGTGGCACACCATTTCCAGCACCAATAGGAAATAATGACCCCATAGAGGAAACACCTTTAATCCGATTGTTTAATTTTGATAGATTGAACTTTAATAACGATCCTCAGAACAAAGGAGATGGATTTTTTGATTTTGTTCCAGGGGTGACCGTCATCCCTCAAAACGGAAAAATCATATTCACCAAAGTGGAACCTTTTGGAAGTTTTCTATTTGAAACTCTTAGAACAACTGGTTCAGAAAACTATGAAGGTGATGAATCAATACTAGGGTTTTATAATCCAAATCAAGCAAAATACGTTTACAGATCGCTCTATAAAAACACCAAAACAGCGGCTTTACAGGACAGTGATAAAAATAAATTTTTGATGCGGGGACGCTATAAATCTTCTGGAGGTTCGGGCATTCCGATTGGCGCTTTTAATGTACCACGAGGCTCTGTAAAAGTAACTGCAGGAGGGCGTGTACTTGTAGAAGGCGTTGACTATACCGTGAATTATCAGATTGGAACCGTCCAAATTTTAGATCCATCCCTGCAAGCTTCCAACACTCCCATTCAGGTGTCGGTTGAAAACAATGCGGTTTTTGGACAACAAACAAAACGCTTTTCAGGAATTAATGTAGAGCACCAATTCAACGAAAATTTTGTGTTAGGCGCCACCGTCTTAAACTTAAATGAACGTCCCATTACTCAGAAAGCGAATTATGGGAGCGAATCAATCAACAATACTATTTTTGGGTTTAATGGAAACTACTCCACCGAAGTGCCATTCCTCACCCGATTGGCGAACAAATTACCAAACATAGACACTGATGTTGAATCCAATCTATCCCTTCGAGGAGAGTTTGCGTATCTAAGACCAGGAGCCCCAAAAGGCACCGATTTTGACAGTGAAGCAACTTCTTATGTCGATGATTTTGAAGGCTCCCAAAATGGCATCAGTTTATTAAGTCCACAATCATGGTTTTTATCAAGTCGACCTAAAAACCTCGGACGTGTGTATGCAGAAGGTGCTGAAGATGTTGCGGGTTATCAAAATGGATTTGACAGAGCCCACTTGAACTGGTACTCCGTCGATCCTATTTTTTACAGTGGTCAACGCCCTGGAGGCATTACAGATGATGATGTTTCTGACCTCTACGCAAGACGAATTTTTATTGACGAGCTGTTTCCGCAAGTAGATATTGTCACAGGACAATACACCGTTATCAATTCTTTAGATTTGGTGTATAACCCCGAAGAAAGAGGACCTTATAATTACCAATCCGATGCAGAAGATGGTATTTTAGAATTCCCAGAAAAGAGTTGGGCAGGAATTACCAGACAACTCACCTCTACAGATTTTGAGCAATCTAATGTAGAATATATTGAGTTTTGGTTGATGGATCCCTTTTTGGATAATCCTTCGAATCCAGGAGGGAAACTTGTACTGAACCTTGGAAATATTTCAGAAGATGTGATCAAAGATGGTGAAAAACAATACGAAAACGGACTGCCTGAAGATGGAGATATTAGTATTTTATCACAATCCCTTTGGAAAACCGTCACCCCTCAAAATCAATCCTTGATCTATGCATTTTCATCGCAAGGGGATGACCGTAACAACCAGGATGTTGGACTGGATGGTTATGACGATTCTGAAGAAGGCACGAGTGATGCACAATTTAGACCTTTTGCAGGACTTGAAGATCCAGCCAATGACAACTATAATTATTACCTCAATACCGAAGGTGATATCTTTGAGCGTTACAAAAGATATAATGGACTCGAAGGGAATTCTCCAGATGCAGTCTCAGATACCAATCGCGGTTCTACAACGCTCCCAGATGTGGAAGATATCAATAGAGATAACACGATGAATACCATAGACAGTTATTACGAATATGAAATAGACATCTCTACTTCAGATTTAAATGACGCTAGCAATTCCTATATTGTCGATCGTAAGTCCGTTTCAAACATAACCTTACCAAACGGTTCTTCGTCAGGAACGATCAATTGGTATCAGTATCGAATTCCAGTGTCTGAATTCACGAATAACATTGGAGAAATATCAGATTTTAGATCCATTCGATTTGCACGTATATATTTAAAAAATTTCTCAGAAAGAACCGTATTTCGATTTGGAACTTTGGATTTAGTACGAAGCGATTGGCGTCGTTATCAATTATCCCTTGATGACGACTCGAATGAGGCTACGCAATTAGAAGGCACCGATTTTAGTGTTGGTATTGTAGGCATTCAAGAAAATGATGGCGGTTATGTATCCCCTCCAGGAGTTGAACGGGAACAATTAAATAACAACAACAGTATTGTGCGCCAAAACGAACAATCCTTAGTCGTGGATGTTTGTAATTTGGAACCTGAAGATGCGAGAGGTGTTTTCAAAAACATCAATGTGGACATGCGTCAGTACAAAAACCTAAAAATGTTTATCCATGCTGAGGATGGTGAAACCGACAGTTTTGAACAAGGAAGCTTGGTGGGGTTTGTTAGAATGGGGAATGATTTCACACAAAATTATTACCAAATAGAGGTTCCCTTAATCAAATCTTCAGGAGCCGCAGGCGCCTCTTCAAATGAGGTTTGGCCAGAAGAAAATCAGATTGATATTCCCTTAGAATATCTTGAAAAAATAAAAGCCTTGGGCATAGGTCAAGGTACCTTAGGGAACGAAGCTCCGACCTTTTACAATGTGATTGATGGCGAATTACAAGAAAATTCGGTGGGAGAATTTGAATCATTTTCGTTAAATTCAAATCCCGTTGAACAACGAATTGCGATCAAAGGAAATCCAAATTTTGGAGACATCAGAACCTTGATGGTCGGTGTCAAAAATATTGGTCCAAATGCACAATGTGCAGAAGTGTGGTTCAATGAGTTGCGTCTTGCAGACATGGACAACAAAGGAGGCTGGGCTGCGATTATGAGTGTGGATACCAACATCGCCGATTTCATGAACATCAATGCCACCGCAAAACGAAGTACCACTGGTTTTGGAAGTTTAGAACAAGGGCCAAACGAGCGAAGTCGTGAAGACTTGAAACAATACGATGTGGTTACCAACATGAATCTTGGTCAGTTGTTACCAAAAAAATGGGGCTTGGAAATTCCTTTTAATTATGGACAAAGTGAAGAACTCATCACTCCTGAGTACGACCAGCAATTCAAAGATTTAAAACTTCAAAGCCTAATGGATGCCGCCGAAACTTCGGAAGATCGCGAACGCATCAAAACCCAATCAGAAGATTATACAAAACGTCAAAGCATCAATTTTATAGGCGTTCGAAAACAGCGTACGGGCGATGCCAAACCAAGAGTGTACGACGTCGAGAATTTAACGATGAACTATTCTTTCAATCAAATCAAACACCGAGATTTTGAAATTGAAAACTCTTTGGATCAAAATGCAAGAGTAGGTGCCAATTACAATTATAGTTTCACCCCAATAAAACTGGAGCCCTTCAAGAAAAACGATTCTCTATTTATGAATAAATATTGGAAACTCATAAAGGATTTTAATTTAAACTTATTGCCTTCAAGTCTTTCGGTGAATTCAGATTTTGTACGACAATTCAACAGTCAGAAATTTAGAGATGCCGGATTAGGTGCTGGAAACATTACGGTTGATGAATTGATTAGAAGAAACTACACCTTCGATTTTCAATACACCATCAATTACGACCTTACAAAGGGTTTACGATTGAACTTCACTTCCTCCACCAATAATATTGTAAGAAATTATTTTAAAAATGATGAATTAAATGGCGATCAAGATCCGGAACTTGGTGTCTGGGACCGCTTCTTTGATTTTGGAGATCCAAACAGACACACCCAACAACTAGGGATCAATTATGAATTGCCGTTAAATAAATTTCCGGCGTTGAGCTTTGTGACCTCTAGTTATTCTTACACAGGCGATTTTCAATGGAACAAAGGGTCTGACCTGTTGGTTGGTGATTCAGATACATCTCTTGGAAATTCTATTTCGAATGCCAATCAGCATAACTTGAACACTTCGTTTGACATGCGCAAACTGTACCGTTATCTAGGAATAAAAAAATCATCAAGAAGAAATAGAGCTGTAAAATCGAATGCTAAAGCATCCTCAAAATCTAAAAAACTCAATTTGAAGGATTTTGGAATTGGATTGTTAACGAGTATCAACCGCATGCAAATTAATTATTCCGAAGGAAATAGCTCTTTTTTACCGGGCTACCTTCCAACGCCAGGCTTTTTAGGAACCCTTAGGCCAACGGCTGGATACACCTTTGGAAGTCAGCGTGACATCAGAAGAATTTCTGCTGAAAACGGATGGCTTACAACCTATGCTCAATTCAATCAGCAGTACACCGAAACTCATACCCAAAACATAGATTTTAATATTAATATGGAGCCAATCTCCGATCTGAAAATAGATTTGAATGGAGGTAAAACCTATGCAACCAACCTTACAGAAACTTTTAATGCAGTAGGGAATAGGTACAATCTATTAATCCCAAACACCTTTGGGAACTTCAATATATCAACCATCTTAATTAAAACCGCTTTCAGTCAAAGCGACGAAAATAAATCGGTTCCATTTGAAGAATTTAAAACCAACCGTTTGGTGATTGCCAACCGTCTGGCTCAAAACTTTTACGGAGCCAATGGATATACTACAGATGCAGAAGGCTACCCTGAAGGCTTTGGTAAAAACAGTCAAGCCGTATTGTTACCTTCCTTCTTAGCGGCCTACTCTGGAAAAAAATCAAATAAAATTAGTTTGGATGCTTTTAGAGACATTCCACTTCCTAACTGGACTTTGAAGTACACAGGGTTTATGAAAAACAAATGGTTCAAAAAGCGCTTTAGAAGGTTCTCTTTAACCCATGGTTACAATGCATCCTACACCATCAACCAGTTCAGATCAAATCTTGATTACAAAGCTGCAAATCCAACCTTGGATTTTGAAACACAAAAAAACAGTAACACCTTAGATCAATCAGATAACTTTAAAGCTAAAGATCTATACAGCAACATCAATTTAGTGGAGCAGTTCAGTCCTTTGGTGAAGATTGATTTTGAAATGAAAAATTCCGTCAAGGTCTCTGGCGAAATTAAAAAAGATCGAAGTTTGTCGTTAAGTTTTGACAACAACCTACTGACCGAAATTCACGGAAACGAATATATTTTTGGACTCGGTTATCGAATTAAAGACTTAAGAATTCGTTCGAAATTAGCGGGATCTCGTAGAATCATTAAAAGTGATTTGAATATGAAAGCCGATATTTCTATGAGAAATAACAAAACCATCATTCGGTATTTGGACTTAGACAACAATCAAGTGAGTGCGGGTCAAACGATATGGAGCATGCGTTATGCCGCGGATTATGCCTTCAGTAAAAACTTAACAGCCATCTTCTACTTTGACTATGCGTTCTCAGAATATGCGATTTCAACAGCCTTTCCTCAAACGACCATTCGTTCAGGATTTACCTTGCGTTACAACTTTGGAAATTAATACAAACCACATTAATACTATATAATTATGAATGTACCTACTGACTTAAAATACACAAAAGACCACGAATGGGTAAAAATTGACGGCGATACTGTCACCGTTGGAATTACCGATTTTGCACAAGGTGAATTAGGAGATATTGTTTACGTTGAAGTAGAATCACTAGAAGAGACATTAGAAGTGGATGCCGTTTTTGGAACTGTCGAAGCCGTCAAAACCGTATCAGATTTGTTTTTGCCAATCGCCGGTGAAATCATTGAATTTAATGAATCACTAGAAGAAGAACCTGAAAAAGTAAATGACGACCCTTATGGCGACGGCTGGATGATCAAAATAAAGGTTGCAAATACAGCAGATTTAGAAACGCTTTTGAGTGCAGACGATTATAAAGCAATCATAGGTGCTTAAAAACACTTTGATACATAGCGTCACTGTTATATATACAATTGCAATTGCTGTTTTAAGCTTGGCACATCTTACAGAGTTGCCAGAACTCAACACGGGTTTTGATGATAAAATAGCACATTTCATCTTATATGCGGGACTTTGTTTATTTTGGTTTATGAGCTTACATGTTTTTAAAATAAAATCAAGTTTACTAATAGCATCTCTGCTGTCCATTGTCTTTGGCGCTGTCATTGAAGTTTTACAAGGAGTCGTCTCTATATATAGAACAGCGGACATCTTTGATCTTGTCGCAAATTGCCTAGGAGTTCTTATAATGGCTCTTATTATTTACACTAAAAAAGAAGTTATTGTTAAAAAGCTATAAACCTTTGTGTATTTATTAAATTTTTAACTAATTTAACGCTCGGAAAAATAACACCAAAAATGGAATCAAAGAAAAACTTAAAAGCAGACGTTAGTAGAAATGGATCTGTCTATTTCGCAGTCGGTTTAGCACTTATGTTGTTTTTAACATACAACACTATAAATTATAAGACTTATGACAAGTCGTTAATTGATATCGGAAAGTTGGATTTAGATGCAGAACTCGATGAAGAAATTCCTTTAACAGATCAGTTAACCCCACCGCCGCCACCGCCGCCACCGCCAGCAGCACCCGAGGTGATTGAGATCGTTGAGGATGAAGAAGAGATTGAAGAAACGGTCATTGAGTCTACCGAAATGGATCAAGATGAAGAAATTGAAGTAGAGGAAATTGAAGTAGAAGAGATTTATGAAGATGTTGAGGTTCCGTTTTCGGTGATCGAAAATGTGCCCGAATATCCTGGCTGTGAAAAAGGTTCTAATACCGAAAAAAGAAAATGTATGTCCGCTAAAATCGCAAAATTTGTGCAACGCAAATTTAATACAGATTTAGCAGGTGATTTAGGATTGTCAGGAAGACAACGTATTAGTGTGATCTTCAAAATTGATAAAAAAGGGAATGTAACTGGAGTCCGCTCTAGAGCACCCCACCCAAGATTAGAGAAAGAAGCGGCACGTGTGATCAACATGTTGCCAAAAATGAAACCAGGACGTCAACGTGGAAAAGCCGTGGTCGTTCCTTATTCTTTACCGATTACGTTTCAAGTCCAGGATTAAGGCCTTTTAATTGTGTGAAATTATATGAATCCCGCCTCGGCGGGATTTTTTGGTATGTTTTTTGTGGTATATTATTTTATAAACCCTAAAATATAACATCATGAAATCACCTCCAGACCAATCCCAAAACCGTTTGCCAAAGAAATCTTCGAAAGCCGATGTCAGTCGAAACAGTTCTCTCTTTTTTTCTGTCGGTTTAGTTTTAATGCTATTTATTTCCCACCAATTAATCAATTATAAGTCGTATGACAAAGCTGATATTGATATAGGTTCTTTAAACCTTGAGGAGGAAAATGAGGAAGAAATTCCAATTATTGATCTTAAGTTGCCACCGCCACCACCGCCACCACCACCTGTTGCACCTCAGGTCATTGAAATTGTTGAGGATGAAGAAGAAATTGAAGAAACAGTTATTGAATCTACAGAGACCGATCAGGAAGAAGAGATTGTAGAAGTTGAAGAGGTCGAAGTTGAAGAAGTCGAAGAGGATATTGAGGTGCCGTTTTCAGTGATCGAAAATGTACCAGAATACCCTGGCTGTGAAAAAGGCACAAACGCTCAAAAACGAAAATGCATGTCCGATAAAATCACAAAATTTGTACAAAAGAAGTTCAATACAGATTTAGCAGGTGATTTAGGATTGACAGGAAAGCAACGGATTAGTGTAATTTTCAAAATTGATAAAAAAGGAAATGTGACAGGTGTGCGTTCCAGAGCGCCACACCCACGATTGGAAAAAGAAGCAGCACGTGTGGTCAATATGTTACCCAAAATGAAACCAGGTCGCCAACGTGGAAAAGCAGTGGTGGTTCCCTATTCTTTACCGATTACTTTTTTGGTTCAAGAATAATAGTTCAAACCTCATAACATTCAAATCCCGCAATTGCGGGATTTTTTTTGGCATATTTATTGAATACTCAAAAGAGTAACCTTAAAAACAATTCGTATGGACACTTCAAAAAAACCGTTAATCAACCAAAACAATTCTTCAAATGAACACCCTAAGCCAAAGAAGAAAGACGCTAATTTAAAGTACAACCCCACACTTTACTTTTTAATTGGTTTGGCGATCACCTTGTTTTCTACCTATAGTTTATTTGAATTGAATTTTGAACTGAAAAATCAGACTTCAGAAACAGCACCGCCTCCTATAATTGAGGATCCCTATATCTACAATGATATTAGCTATGTCGTAGAAAAACAAAAAGTGATCGTTAAAAAACAACGCACCTCTGTAGCTAAAGATCCAATTATTTCTGATGCTCCAATAATAAAGAAGACTCCTGATTTTGTAGACGAACCGCCAACTGATTTTGTTGACACTTCTGTTCCTGTAAGTAGTATTTCAGTTCAAGACCCTGTCGAAGACCTTGAAGTTATATTTACTCTTGTAGAGCATGTACCCGAGTATCCAGGGTGCGAGAAAGGCACCAACGCAGTAAAGCGCAAATGCATGTCTAAGAAAATCGCGAAATTTGTACAAAGAAAATTCAATACAGATTTGGCAAACGATTTAGGTTTGACTGGAAAACAAAAGATTAGTGTTGTCTTTAAAATCGATAAAAACGGAACTATAATCGGCGTGCGTTCTCGAGCACCCCACCCAAGATTAGAGCAAGAAGCCGCACGTGTGATTAATCTGTTGCCAAAAATGAAACCCGGCCGTCAACGTGGAAGAGCAGTGGTGGTGCCTTATTTTTTACCTATAACTTTTCAAGTGCAAAACTAAGCGTACGCTACCTTATAAATGAGGTCGTCTAAAAAGTATGAAAACCTGTCATTCTGAACCTGCCTGACGGTAGGCAGGTTTATTTCAGAATCTTAAAACATTGATTTTCAAAATATTATTAGAATCTGAAACTAGTTCAGATTGACAAAATGTAGCTTTTTAGACAGCCTCTTTAATATCTATAATTGAACTCTTTATTCTATTATTTCAGATTCTGTGTCATCCAAATAATTAGGAATTCCATTGCCATTACTATCTAGGATTGTCACACGATTGGCAGTAAAGTTATTTCGATCTGTATTGTATTTGACTGGAGAGATCAACTGATTTGATTCCAATGTAAGCGCAGCGAGCGTTGCTTCAAGAGCACCTCTAGTAGTCTCTGTAAACGTCTCTACACGCACTTCATCCGCAGTGGATGTCCCATCACCATCATCATCACCATCTACAAAATCAACCACTAAATCTTCGTCTGTATCTTTACCATATAAATCATAATCAACTTCGATTACTTCCATATAGGTTGGAATGTTATCAAAATCGTGATCCATCGTTTCTGTTTGCAACAATTCAAACTTAAAAATCAAATTAGAATAAGATGGAATTGAACCTGAATAGGTCGCAAAGTATCCTAAACCTGAAGGTAAAAACATGACGCCTATTCCATACCCATCATAGGATATCGTACCATCTGAATTGGATGAATATGAATTTGCTACATTAAACTCTGGCATCACACGACTCCACCCCGGAATTACACTGACCAAATCAAAATTGACAGGGATTGAAGTCCCATCAAAATTAGTACCATCCATAAGAGACCCTGAATAGTTGACTCGTACTTTATCACAAAATCGAGGCGATTCAGAGCCTGACCCTTGATTAATTTTTAAAATATAATATTCATATTCAACGTCTAGATAAGTGGTTGTTTTAGTCTCAACAGCTGACATTAAGAGCGTCACATCCGAAGGCAGTGTTTCACCATCCAACAACTCCGTGATTACCACATCTGCCATGCTAGGATTTGCCAAAGCACTCACCTCTGTAGAGTTGTAATAATGCGTATTAAGGAAGATCTCAAGTGCATCATTGTCTGTAACTTGCTGTTCTGTACGATCGTTTTCGGGCACAGATACTATAGAATCCTCATCGTCAGGACTGCAAGAGATGACTGAAATAATCAGCGCACAAATGAAGAGTATGTTATATTTATATTTCATAAAACTGTATTTAATGCCGCAAGATACAATATTATAGTATTTTTGTAGGGTACATTAACGTTGTTTTAATCATTTTATGAGAATAGATAAATATTTATGGTGTGTCCGTTATTTCAAAACCCGAAATATTGCCACAACAGCATGTAAAAAAGGGCATATCAGAGTAAATGATGCCATTGTAAAGCCAAGCAGAGATATCTATCCTATGGACAAAATAGTGCTGCGCTTGAATCAAGTGAACTATCAATTGACGGTTTTAGACATTCCCCCCAGTCGTGTGGGGGCTAAACTCGTGGATATCTATAGAATAGACACCACGCCTAAATCTGAATTTGAAGCACAAGAGTTATTAAAATATTCGAAAGATTATTACCGTCAAAAAGGCGAAGGGCGACCGACTAAAAAAGACCGTAGAGAAATTGATGGGTATTTAGAAAGTGATGATAATAAAGAATAATACCCTAAGAATAAAAACAGTTTTTTATCTTTGAACAAACGAACACTATGGATTTAACAGAGAATTGCATTTTAAATCACGATGAAATAAATCATAAAGTAAAACGAATTGCGTATCAGATTTATGAAACGAATGTTGAAGAACAAGAAGTTATTCTTGCTGGTATCGAATCCAATGGCTATTTGTTTGCTGAAAAATTAAGAGCCGCCTTGGTTGAAATTTGTGACATCAACCCTGTTCTTTGTAAAGTAAGCATTGACAAAAGAAATCCAACAAACCC
>ENA-OQVM01004966-OQVM01004966.1-marine-metagenome-genome-assembly--contig:-NODE-4966-length-13106-cov-2.739044_pt1 | contig 13106 bp, 9 predicted proteins | sample MGYA00237776_ERZ505498 | MGnify/ENA primary metagenome ERZ505498 (study PRJEB26159, sample SAMN06265151) | marine metagenome | isolation source: Helgoland LTER site | place: Germany:Helgoland, sampling... | reverse complement strand
TGTAATATTGAAATTTACCTGTAGAATCCATTACAGTTGTATTGGTGTTCTGCATTACAATCATTTCATCATTAAAGGTCAATCCCATATTTCCTCCTAATCCGGCATAAAACCTTAAAATTCTTTTTTGATTACCTCCCGATTTCCAAATATAAGCTCCGTTTAAGTTCACTTCATTTTGCACATTACAATAGACAATAGAATTCTGAACTTGCCTCATTCCATTAGAGTCAACTGAAGTTTTGTTATAGCTAACAGCAGGCTCTCTTTCTGAATAAGATATTCCAAATCTCACTATTTTGTTTCTATCGTATTCTTGAGTTAACGGATTTAATCTATAGAATTGTGCATCTAGAACAATTAGCGTTCCAGAAGATTCTCTCCACAAACTTTCTGTATACCCATCTAAGTTCTGATTAAAGATTGCTGTGTTAGTCGAGATATCTCTCATTGCATCCATATCCATTCTCTGATATATATCTGAGTAAAATCCAAAAGAGAAATTGATTGAACTTAACTTAAGTGGAGAGAGCTTAGTTGACTGAGCCATTCCTGAAGAAAAGACACTTATTAATATTTATTGGAATGTTCCTCATTTACTGTTCTTGTAACACTGAAAAAAGTGCAATTACTAACCCAACGATTACTGTGAATTATCCATCTACGACTAAGCAATTAGATACTACTGAAAATTATCATGGTACAGATATATCTGATCCATATAGATGGTTAGAAGATGATAACTCTGACGAAACCATTGCTTGGGTGACTGAGCAGAATAAAATTACTTCTGGTTATTTATCACAAATTCCATTTAGAGAAGACATTTCTAAGCGACTAGAGAAACTTTGGAATTATGAAAAATATTCTTCACCATTCAAAGAGGGAGGAAAATATTATTATTTCAAAAATGATGGACTACAGAATCAAAGTGTATTGTATTCGTCTGGTGATATAAAGTCGGAAGGAAATGTAGCATTAGACCCTAATAAGTTTTCTGATGACGGAACAGCATCTCTTGGTGCTATATCATTTGACAACTCTGGAAAATATTTGGCTTATGCAGTATCTGAAGGTGGATCTGATTGGAGAACTGCATATATTAAAGACATGACTACGGGAAATTTGTTAGATGATAAAGTAGAATGGATCAAATTCTCAGGTTTATCTTGGTACAAGGATGGATTTTTCTATAGTAAATATCCTACGCCAAAAGATGGCAACGAATTATCTGCTAAGAACGAATATCATAAAGTGTATTACCATAAACTGAATACACTTCAATCGGAAGATCTATTAATATTTGAAAGTCCTGATGCGCCTCAACGTAATGCATATGCAGGAACTACAGATGATGAAAAATATTTAATTATATCTACTAGTGAATCTACAAGTGGTAATGGAATGCATATTGTGGATTTAGATAAGTCGATGACCACAGTAATTCCTGTCGTGACTACTTTTGATAATGATTATTCCCTCATCGATAATGATGGGTCAAATTTATTAGTGTTGACTAATGAGGAGGCACCTAAGAAAAAGATAATTTCTATCGATGCAAATGATCCAAGTAAATCAAATTGGAAAACTATAGTTGCCGAAAGTGACGATGCTTTACGCAGCGCATCAATAGTAGGAGGAAAGATGTTTTGCAGTTATATGCATAATGCAAGTTCTTTAATCAAAGTATACCAACCCAATGGAAAATACATTTCTGATCTAGCATTGCCAGGCATTGGAAGTTGTGGTGGTGTCGGTGGAAAGAAATTGGATAAACAAGGATTTTATTCTTTTACTTCATTTACAAGACCTTCCACTATTTATTCTTTAGATACAGAGAGTATGGAATCAGAAATATTCCGTCAGCCGAAAGTTGATTTTGACAGTGACTTTTATGAGACACGTCAAGAATGGTTTACATCAAAAGATGGAACAAAAGTACCTATATTCATCACAATGAAAAAAGGGTTGGAAATAGATGGTACTAATCCAACACTTCTATACGGATACGGAGGATTCAATATTCCATTATTACCCTCATTCAGTATTAGCAGATTGCCTTTACTTGAGAATGGCGGGATATATGTTGTAGCTAATATTAGGGGTGGTGGAGAATTTGGAAGTGACTGGCACAAAGCGGGCACTTTAGATAGAAAACAAAATGTGTTTGACGATTTCATCGGTGCTGCAGAATATCTCATCGAAAACAAATATACTAGCTCTAATAAGCTCGCGATACAAGGTGGATCTAATGGAGGTCTATTAGTTGGTGCGTGTATGACTCAGAGACCCGACTTATTTGCAGTGGCTTTCCCTGCAGTAGGTGTTTTAGATATGTTGCGATATCACAAGTTCACTATCGGATGGGCATGGGCAACTGACTATGGTAGATCTGATGATCCAGAAGCATTTAAATATCTAAAAGAATACTCACCACTACATAATGTAAAACCAGTAGCTTATCCTTCGACAATGGTAACTACAGCAGATCATGACGATAGAGTAGTGCCTGCGCATTCATTCAAATTCATATCGGAAGTCCAAGATAAACATACTGGAGAAAATCCCGTCTTGATCAGAATAGAGACCAGTGCAGGCCATGGTGCAGGAAAGCCCACCAGCAAACAGATCGAAGAGGCTGCGGACATTCTAAGCTTCATGTTATATAATACTGGAGATTCTTTTAAGCCACCACTAAAAAGATAAGAGTTTGAATTTATTCTTAATGAAAACAATAAAGAAGTATTTAAATCAAATAATATAAAATGGGGGAAATTCAGAACTACATTAAAAAGAACAGGAAGAAATTCTTGAATGAGTTATTAGATCTTTTAAGAATACCATCAGTAAGTGCTGATCCCGCATTTGCAGGTGACGTAAAGAAAACTGCACAGTCAGTAGCAAAATCATTAAAAGCTGCAGGTTGCAAAAATGTAATAATCAATAAAACGAAAGGCCACCCAATCGTAACTGGTGAGCTTATCGTAAATAAAAAATTGCCTACCGTTCTAGTATATGGTCACTATGATGTTCAACCTGCTGATCCAATCGAGTTATGGGATAACCCACCTTTCGAACCAGTCATCAAAAAGGTAAAAGGTCATAAAGAAGGTGCAATATTCGCTAGAGGAGCATGTGATGACAAAGGTCAAATGTATATGCATGTTAAAGCTCTCGAGGCGATGACCAAAACGAAAAATGTTCCTTGCAATATCAAATTTATGATAGAGGGTGAAGAAGAAGTAGGGTCAGTTAATCTGGAAAGCTTCATTAGAAAAAATAAAAAAACACTCGCATGTGATGTTGTTTTAGTTTCTGATACATCTATTATCTCTAATGAGGTGCCAAGTATTACTACAGGATTGAGAGGATTAAGCTATGTAGAAGTAGAAGTATCTGGAGCGAATAGAGATCTTCACTCAGGAGTGTATGGCGGCGCTGTAGCAAATCCACTGAATGTACTTGCAGATATGATATCATCTCTCAAAGGAAAAAATGGTAAAATACGAATACCAAATTTCTATGATGATGTACTAGAAGTGTCAAAGAAAGAACGAGCTGCAATGAATAAGGCACCATTTGATATCAAAGAGTATAAGAGCGAGCTGAAGATCAATGCTACAATGGGTGAGAAAGGATACACTGTACTAGAGCAAACATCGATCCGACCAACCCTTGATGTCAACGGTATGTGGGGTGGCTATATTGGTGAAGGTGCTAAGACTGTTCTTCCAGCAAAGGCATTCGCAAAGATTAGTATGAGACTAGTGCCACATCAAGATCCTAACAAAATCACTAAATTATTCTCTAAACACTTCAATGCTTTAGCACCAAAGGGTGTGAGAGTAAAAGTAACACCCCATCATGGCGGAGAGCCAGCAGTAACTCCGACAGATACTTTAGAATACAAAGCTGCCTCTCTAGCAATGGAGAAAACTTATGGTTTAGAACCAATTCCACAACGAAGCGGCGGAAGTATTCCAATAGTATCATTATTTGAAAATATACTAAAGGTCAAAACGGTCCTTCTGGGATTCGGATTAAACACAGATGATATTCATTCACCAAATGAGCATTTTGGAGTCGAAAACTATTTCAAAGGGATATCAACAATTCCTTATTTCTACGAGTACTATGCAGCACTTAAATCTGGCAAGAAAATAAGACTTGGGAGTGAAAAGGAGACTAAGAGCAAGACTAAAAAAGTACAAAAAAAATTAAACGTCGCAAAAAGTAAATTGACAACCAAACCTTTTGTCAAAAAATTATAGCCTAGGAAGGTAACGATCCCTACAAAACCTGTAACAGCCAAAAGAAAAGTACATGAAAAGGTAACCACTATAAAACAGTAAGCCCCGAGATAATAAGAAATAGACCTAAAAAGGCCTCATAAATCAGAGCTTGTAAGCCGTCGACTGTCGGCAAAGGCAGATTTCAAAAAGTCATACTAACCACAAAGAATTCTTTAGCCCTTTTTATAGGTTAGGGTCGAAGCTATAAGGTCGATAACTGGCTTGAGATGATCAATAATTCTATAACACCGAGCTCATTTCTTGACCACAAGCGTTTATAGTGTTACTTTCGCATTTTAATTTTTATAACACAAATACGATATGGATTATAAATCTCAATTACAGATACTTATATTTTGCTTATTTATGTTTTTCAGCTCACTTGTGATAGCTCAAGATCTTACTAACAAGTTAGACAGTGTCTCATACAGCCTAGGCTTGATGTTGGGTAATAATATTAAGAAAGATGGTATCAAAGAAGTTAATCAGAAGTTAGTTGCGAAGGCTATTGAAGATGTTATGCAAGATGATGGTGACTACAAGATCACCAGACAAGCGGCGAAAATCTATTATACTAATTATATGACTGCTCTGAAAAAAGAGAAAACCAAATTAGCGAGAGCTGATGGTGAAGCTTATTTATTAAAGAATGCTACAAAAAAGGGTGTAATTACAACTGCTAGTGGACTTCAGTATGAAGTTATGAAAAAAGGAGTTGGGCCAATGCCTACAGCAAAAGATAAAGTGGAAGTGCACTACCACGGTACGCTTATTGATGGAACAGTCTTCGACAGCTCTGTAGATAGAGGCAAGACAATCTCGTTCCCAGTGATGGGCGTTATCAAAGGGTGGCAAGAAGCATTACAACTTATGCATGTAGGTGATAAATTGAAATTAACTATCCCACAGTCACTAGCATATGGTAAGAGAGGGGCTGGGGCTAATATTCCTCCATATTCTACTTTAGTATTTGAAGTAGAACTATTCGGTATAAAGTAACTAATGCGCATAGACATCATTTCCGTAAAGCCTGAATTACTCACAGGCCCTTTTGATCATAGCATCATAGCTAGAGCCAAAGAAAAAGGCTTATTGGAAATATATGTCCATAATCTTCGTGACTATGGTATTGGTAAACATAAAGTAATAGATGATTACCAATATGGTGGAGGAGCTGGTATGGTAATGATGTGCGGCCCTCTAGACGACATCATTACAGATCTAAAGTGTGAAAGAAAATATTCGGATATCATTTATCTAACACCTGATGGTATACAATACAATCAAGGTGTAGCTAATCATCTTTCATTAGGTACTAATATAATGATGATTTGTGGTCACTATAAAGGCATAGACGAACGAATCCGAGAGATGCACGTAACAAAAGAGATATCTATAGGCGACTATGTATTGTCTGGTGGAGAGTTAGCAGCTGCAGTGATGGCAGATAGTATTGGAAGGCTTTTACCAGGCGTACTTGGAGATGAAACTTCTGCGCTTTTTGATTCTCACCAAGATGGTTTATTGGCTCCTCCGGTATACACACGCCCAGAAGACTTTAAAGGTAATATCGTACCGAGTATACTACTCTCTGGTAATAATAAGGCTATTGACGATTGGCGTAATGACCAAGCAGAAAAACGAACAGAGAAACGCAGACCTGATATGATGTAGGTTTTAATTTGCTGCCAAAGGACAAACTAAAAAATTATACCAACAAATAGTAATCTCACTATACTACTTCCCTCCAGGGCGACTAGGTCTCACTTCGATCTTACTCGGCAATGTTCTGGGATTCATATTTAATATATTCATTGTTAGTTCAGCAATATCCTCTGGCTGTATCTTCCACGCATCAGCATCGTTAGGCGTATGATCATTGAAATATGTAGATACCGAACCAGGCATAATGGTACTTACCTTAACACCATACTTACGCAAATCGAGCATTATTGCTTGAGTAAATCCTACAAGACCAAACTTACTTGCATTATACGCTGAACCTTGGGCAAAGAAGTTCGTCCCTGCTAACGAGGCAATGGTTATAATGTATCCTTCTGACTTTTTGATTGATTCCACTGAAGCTTTTACCGTATTGAAAACTCCTGTAAGATTGATATCAATAATGTCATTCCATTGCTCATGTGTCATTACGTCTATGGGTGCAAAATGCCCAATTCCTGCATTAGCGATAACAACATTTAGGCAGCCAAATTTAGCTACTAATTCGCTTACTGCATTTTGCTGTGCAGTATAATCTCTCACATCTGATTCGAAGGATACTATCTTATCTCCATATTGCGCTTTCAATTCGTCCGTTACCAAGTTGAGGCTATTTATAGATCTTCCTGTAATACCTACATTCATACCTGCCTGGAGCATTTGCTCTGCAATTGCCCTTCCTATACCTTTAGATCCACCTGTGATCAATGCCGTTTTTCCTTGTAATTCCATTATACGTTATACCTCATACATTAATTAAAAACTACTAAGAGAATGTAATAGAAAATATCTGATCTCCTCCTTCTATAGCATTAACAACATCTTGATCTTCATCAGATTTTACCTTTCCGAATACAGAATGCTTACCGTCTAACCATGGAGTAGCTATATGTGTAATAAAAAACTGTGATCCATTAGTACCTGGACCTGCATTCGCCATAGATAGTATGCCAGGTGTATCGTGGACTAGTTCTGAATGAAACTCATCTTCAAACTTATACCCTGGACCACCTGAGCCAAGTCCTAAAGGACAACCGCCTTGGATCATGAAATCAGGAATCACTCTATGAAAAAATAGATTATCATAAAATCCTTTTTCAGCCAACTTAGTGAAGTTCGCAACTGTCATAGGACATTTCTCAGCGAATAAAGTAAGATTGATCTTACCTTTTGTAGTGTCAATAATCACATCTATATCTTTATCAAAACTTGCTGATTTGATAAGTTCTAACATCTCTTGAGCATCAATATCTTGCATTTTTGTTCTTATATTTTATTTGTTTATAATAATTAATTGCAAAAGTAGGATTTGAAGTATAATATCTACTAATGTATTGTCTCTTTATTAAGCTCCATAAGTCATTATAATGCCTATTCGAGACATTATAAGGTTATTTATCACTTAATTAATTGACAAGCAGCTATATATTTTGATTTGTAAAATATGATTACGACATTCATAATACGGAAAAATAACTTTTAACATGAATAGGGTATTAGGTTTACTATTTATTTTACTTATGCTGTCAAGCATAGTATCAGCACAATCTTGGACTTCTAAATCAGAATCAAAATTGAATCTTTCAGGCATCCAGGATTTCCTTCCTATTAAATCGGTAGTTGCCAAAGTTTCTGATATTGACATTAAAAACATCCTTTGGTCAGCTCCTTACGAATATCAATCAAGAGCAATAGATAGTCCTGCAAGACTAAGAATGATGATGGCCGATGGTACTAGCTTGCTATTTGGAATCGTGAGGTATGATATGCAAGAGCCTCTTTTGGCAGCAAAATTTAATAATATCAGAACCTTTAAAGGAATATGTCTATCGGATAAGAAAATAAGAGCTAGATTGGATTATACAGTACACGGATTGAGAGCTGTCATCAATGCTCCTAATCAACATATCTATATAGAGCACTATAAGCGTGGAAATAAAGATTACAAAATTATATACGACCGTAAGGATTATATATCCCACGAAGTATTCACCTGCGGAGTAACCGAGCAGAAGATTGACTACTCAAGAGACCCTAAGCAAGCTGATATAAGACAAGGTACTTGTGAATTTAATACATTACGTTTAGCTAATGCCACGACAGCGGAATATTCAGATTTCCACATTTCAGATACTAGTATTCCTGATGAAGAAGAGGTTCATTCTGCAGTAGTAACTACTATCAATAGAGTGAATGAAGTATACGAACAGGATTTTGGTGTTCGTATGGTTCTGATAGACAACAATGAAGAGATTTACTATTATGATAGTGCAACTGACCCATATACTAATGGTAGTGGAGGAGCAATGCTAAGTGAAAACCAAGAAAATTTAGATGATGTAATTGGAAATGACAATTATGATATAGGTCACGTGTTCAGTACAGGTGGTGGTGGTGTAGCCTATCTTTCATCGGTATGTAACGACAATAATAAAGCGGGTGGAGTCACTGGTCAAAATTCACCTATAGGAGATCCTTTTGATATCGATTATGTAGCTCACGAGATGGGCCATCAAATGGGCGCCAATCATACACAGAACAATCCCTGTAATAGCGTCTCAGCGACAAGAATGGAGCCAGGAAGTGCTTCTACAATTATGGGGTACGCTGGTATTTGCGCGCCTAATGTTCAGTCCAATAGCGATCCATATTTTCATGCAATTAGCGTCGAAGAGGTTATGAATGATGCTTCGGTATTTAGCTGTGCGGAAGAGATTATAGATTTTGGTAATACTAGTCCTGAAGTGACTTTAGATGCTACTACTTATGATATACCTAAATCAACTACTTTTATTCTAGAAGCTAATGGTAGTGATCCCGATGGCGATGAAATTACCTATTGCTGGGAGCAAATGGACAACCAATCTGCGACTATGCCACCTGCTAGCACTAATACTGGAGGACCTGCATTTAGAACTTTTGAGCCTGTTTCGAACTCCAAGAGATACTTTCCTTCCCTACCTGATATTATTGCTGAGAATAACCCGACATGGGAAGTATTACCATCAGTAAGTAGGGATATGAATTTTCGTGTGACTGTAAGAGATTGGCACATTGGGCCTGATCAAACAGATGGTACTGAAATAGCCGGAGGATGCACCGCAGAGGCTGATGTTGTAATTTCTGTTGATGGAAATTCTGGACCTTTCATAGTGAATAGTCAAGCAACTAATGTAACATGGAATGCAACTGAAAACGAGACTATAGAATGGGATGTCGCAGGAACAGATAATACACCGATTAGTTGTTCCAATGTAGAAATTTGGTTTTCTGAAGATGATACATTTGATGCACCTACATTAGTACTTACGACGAACAATGATGGTTCGGCAGATATTATTGTACCTAATATTATCACAACTACTGGACGAATTATGGTCAAAGGAGAAGACAATATTTTCTTCGATATCAATCAAGGTGAAATCACGATTGAAGAAACAATTCCGACATTTACTTTGGTTATTGATCCACCTAATCAAAGTTTTTGCAATGATGTCAATGGTTCACAATCTAGTGTGAATTCTACTTCAATCTTAGGTTATGCCACGCCTATCACCTTGAGCATACTGAGTGGTCTTCCTTCTGGAACAACAGCAACATTTAGCACTAACCCAATTGATCCAGGAGACTTTGCAATTTTACAGCTTAGTGGATTCGCAGGTGAGGTGGGCGATTATGATATTATTGTCCAGGGGCAATCTGGTGCTATCACCAAGTCTGAGATTTATCAATTATCCTTATCACCGCCGGCCATTTCTCCAGTAGCAATATCACCAATTGATGGAGCTGATGGTGTGAGTCTTGAACCGACTTTACAATGGGAGAATCTGACAGGTACTAATAGCTATGATTACGAGCTCTCGACTGAGCCTAATGGTATGGGTCTAATACAATCTGGAAATATTACTCAAAATGAAGTAAGTGTTTCAAGTCCATTGGATGAATCTACATCTTATCATTGGAGAATAAGGACTAATAATAATTGTGGAATCTCTGACTGGTCGGAAGATTATATTTTTACTACCATAGTTTGTCAAACTTTTGGTAGCACTGATATTCCTGTAGATATTCCAGACGATGCTGCAATCGCCATTACTAGTGATTTAAATATTTATGACAGAGGAGTTGTAAGCGATTTGGACATTGTAGATTTGATAGGAACTCATACTTGGATGAATGATCTTAATTTCTCAATGACTTCTCCTGATAATACCAAGATGGAGTTTTGGGATCAGCCTTGCGGAAATCAAAATAATTTTGATATTAATTTCGATGATGAGGCTTCAAATGGTAATTTCCCTTGTCCTCCTACCGATGGAGGCACATATATACCTGACAATGTATTATCTGTTTTCGATACAAAAAATATTTTAGGATTATGGCAATTAGAAATTTATGACGACTTCAATCAAGATGGAGGTGAATTAGAAAGTTGGGGATTAAAAATATGCATAGAAGATTACTGTGATCTTACTGTATCCAATACTGACGTATCAGGATTAGGAAGTTTCTTAGGAGCCATAAATTGTGCAGAACCAGGAGATACAGTTAGGTTGATGTCTGATTTAGCTAACCAAAGTATAAATCTTACTAATATCATAACTCTTAACCAAGATGTTAATATTCTTGCTGATTCAACAGACAATATTATTCTTAATTTCAGCATCAGTAATTCTGGATTAATCATTGCCCCAGGCGTTAATGTAAGCTTTGAGGGATTCACTATCCAAGCTATTGGAACTCAACCTTCGTTGACAAATAATGGATCAATTAAAATTACCAATATGGATATTATACAACCTTTGGATAATCAATTAATAAACAGCGCTACAGGCTCAATAGAAATATTTGGGTCATGCAATATCAAAGAGTAATTATCTGCTTATTACTACTTACCATATTAGTAGCCTAAAGAGACTATAAAAGAATTACTAACGTATGAAATTAGAGCCGCAATATTATGCGGATCAATGATGTCTATTGGTTATTCATGCCATATAATCTAAAAGACAGTGGTCTAACTTTAAACTATATTGCTAAAAACATCCCAAAATACCGCAACGGTGTACTTTCAATTACAAATACCACTTTTTAAATCGAACAAAGAATATCATGTCCAAATCAATTTACATATTATATTTACTCATAGCTATCGCTTCAATGGCTTGTAGCCCAAAACAATCTAAAAATATAACCAACGGCACTTATATTTCTGCTATCCAAGAAGGTGTCATCAAAGATAAGGATGGAGAAAAATTTATAATAGATATTAGTGAAGGTGATAAAATCTATTACCTAATAAGACATGCCGAAAAGGACACGGTGCCAGTTGACAATCCAAAACTTACTAAGATCGGAATTGAAAGAGCCAACTTTCTTGCTAACATGATGAAAGGCACACGAATAGATGGCATTTATTCAACAATGTATACACGTACATTATTTACAATAGATTCACTTGCCTCACGAAAAGGTCTTAAGATTTTACCTTACAAACCTAGTGCTCTCAAACTTTTACACAAGACGATCTCACAGGATACCACTCAATCGGCAGTGATCGTCGTTGGTCACTCTAATACTACTCCAGCTCTTGCCAATGTCATATTAGGCAAGCAAGAATTTACCACAGGATTTGATGAAAGTGATTATGATAATATTCTTATTTTAATAGATCGTAAAGAAGAAGAAAACACTGTGTACAAATTAAGATTTAATTCAAAAATGTAAAATCTATAAATAAAAAAGGACATACCCTTTTCTAAAAAACTATAAAATATTAAAATCCTAGTTTTCTATTAATATTTTATTTAATGCTTTTGCTGCAGGTCTCAACTCTTTAGGTAAAGCAGATAAAGCTTTTTGATTTTTAAAATATTCTAATACATCATCAAGATGTTTATCTTGCAGTGATGGAGAAGCTAATTTACTGTTGTATACTTTTTTAGCACCTTGCGCTAAATCATATGCTTTCTTTTCTAAACTATCTAATAATTTTTCTACTACTCTTGCTTTAGCTGTAATTTCTTTTTGTCCTCTTGTAGAAATAGCTGCAAGCTCCGGTGTAAATCTTGATATAGATCTTAAATAAGCTAAACCATTATCTATTTTTTTTAATGAACTTTTTAATGGATTAGTGGAGTCAACACTAAACATTCTCCAGTTTTCAAATTTAGGTAACTCTACAGTTGTTTTAGTTAAGCCTCCTACTTTACCTCTTGATACTGTGGGTAATAAAACTCTTGATGTAATTTGTTCACCAATTTTTCCAGGTGCAGCTTGAATAGCTCTTCCTATTGCTGGTAAAACAATTTTATCTTTAGCTGCTAATTTAGATACAGGATTAATAACTGTAGCTTCAGCTACTTTACTTCCTATTTTTCCTACTGTTAATGTAGGTTTATATATTCCATATTTAAAACCTAAAGCTAATCCTTTACCTACAAGTGGTATACCACCACCAATAAGAGCTCCTTCTTGTCCATACTTTAATTTATTAATAAATCTAGCAGTAGCTAGATCTCTTCCCTCTAATCCTTTTTCATCTACTTTTTTTGTAAATAGTGTTGGCATATCTGCGTCAGACAATGCCATATCAGCTAGACCTAAAGATAACGCTCCTCTACCAGAACGCAAGGCTACGTTTGCTCCTGCTTTAAAATATTTATTTTTAACAGAATCTATTTTTAAAATTTTTGAAATTATATTTTCATGTTTTTTAATACAGTTTTGAAAATCTAATAATGTTTTTGAATTAATAAATTCAAGTGTTAATTCAGACAACTTATTTATAGTAAGATTAGAAATTTTCATTTCAAAAAATTTATCTATTTCTTTATTACTGTCCTGTTTTTTATTTAAGTAAATAAAAAAAATATTTTTAGTGTAATCAGGGTTGAATTGTACTGATTTTGCAATTGGAATGTTCTTTTCCAGTTTATATAAAATTGGTGTTTTTGCTAATGCACATGCTATATCATAACCGCTTCCTTTATAGTTTGACCATAACAATTCATAGGGATCGATATTAGCCCATTTTGAAATATTATTAATTAAAGTTGAGGATGTTCCTAGTCCCCATTTTCTTGAAAAATT
>ENA-OQVM01004964-OQVM01004964.1-marine-metagenome-genome-assembly--contig:-NODE-4964-length-13114-cov-9.432538_pt1 | contig 13114 bp, 10 predicted proteins | sample MGYA00237776_ERZ505498 | MGnify/ENA primary metagenome ERZ505498 (study PRJEB26159, sample SAMN06265151) | marine metagenome | isolation source: Helgoland LTER site | place: Germany:Helgoland, sampling... | reverse complement strand
CGCGCCGTCAAACTTCTGCGTGTAGTCGAGTACCGCTTTGTCGCCGCGCGCTTTCACCTCGGCCAACACGGCAGTAACCACCTCAGAGACATCCCCCGACACAGTGGCAGTGGTGCAAAACTTGCGCAGAGCATTAAAAAATTTCGGTGAATCTAAAAATTCGAGTGTTTGCATAATAAATTAGAAGAGCCGTGCTTACTTAGTTTTTTGACCGGTCGGGATAGTGAAGATTCCGCGCTTTAATGGCTTGTTCACTTTAATATCACGAACCACCATCGTGTGTAGCATTTTTTGGCCCTGATAATACTCCACACGTTTGGGGAATTTAATGCCCGCAACAATCTGTTCGCCGACTTCGACACTCTCCACTCCCTTATCCGTAATCGTTGAGACGAGCAGGTCGTTATTGATGGCAAAATAGCGTGTGGTGGAAATACCGTCGGGATAGGAGTACAACAGTTTATGGCAACGCACCCCACGCCGTTGCTCAATCCCCTCATATTTGATGCGTTCACCACTTTTAAAGTCGGCACCATAGAAACTAAAGAGCTGACGGGTACTGAATGCGACACGTTTAAGTTCCTCATCTGTCATCGTGCGAATTTGAGAGCGCTTTTCCTCATCACTTAAATTTGAGCGGATAATGCAACCCGAGTCGCCTTCCAGAATCGTCGTTTCGACCAAATCATCCACCGTCACAACCAAGCGCTGTGAACAGGGCTTGCGCGAAATGATCAAAATGCTGGCGCTCGGCATTTTAGACTCCGCCGGCTCGATCCAGCCACTTATCTGCAAAGTAACCAAATCATTCAACGCCGCCTCAGTGCCAGCGGTGGCACGAGCACGTTCAACAATGGCACTCACTTTCGCCTGCCCAGCAAACAGCGGAGCAGCGAGAGCGATTAAACAAATTGAGGATAATAACTTCATACTTATATGCTTCAGACCTAGCTAAACAGAATTTGTTCGAAACTCAGACGAACAGCAAACTCGTGCGGCTACTCCCACTCGATCGTGCTCGGTGGTTTCGAGCTGATGTCGAGGACCACACGATTGCATCCAGACACCTCATTGATGATACGGCTCGAAATCTTACGCAGCACTTCGTACGGGACACGCGCCCAGTCGGCGGTCATCGCATCGAGACTCTCGACAATACGTAGCGCGACCACGTTTTCGTAGGTGCGTTCATCGCCCATCACGCCGACTGTTTTAACCGGTAGGAATACGCAGAACGACTGCCAGACCTTATAATAAAGATCCGCAGCCATCATCTCTTCTTGAAGAATCGCATCCGCTTTGCGCAGCACGACCAGATCCTCTTCCTTGATCGATCCCATAACGCGCACACCAAGACCTGGACCAGGGAATGGTTGGCGCCAAACGACTTCCTTCGGCAAGCCGAGTTGCGAGCCGAGTTCGCGCACTTCATCTTTAAACAGTTCACGCAGCGGCTCCAGTAGCTTGAGATTCATCTTCTCAGGAAGCCCACCGACATTGTGGTGGCTTTTAATCAGCGCGGCAGGATTGCCATCGATCGCAATCGACTCGATCACATCCGGGTAGAGCGTGCCCTGAGCGAGGAAGGTATAGTTGCCGTGCTCCTTGAGCTCAGTGACCGACTCGTCAAACACCTCGACGAACGCATTACCGATGATCTTACGCTTCGTTTCTGGATCCGACACACCTGCCAGACGATCCAAAAAGAATTTCCCCTTATCGGCCACGCGCACATCGAGATTAAAGTGATCGCCGTAAAGTTTTTCAACCTGCTCACGCTCATGTAAGCGCAACAAACCATTATCCACAAATACGCATGTCAGCTGCTTGCCAATTGCTTTATGAATCAATGCAGCTGCGACCGAAGAATCGACCCCGCCGGACAGGCCTAGGATCACGCGCTCCTCGCCGACAGTATCTTTGATCTTCTGCACACTTTCTTCAATGTAGTTGGCCATCGACCAATCCGATTCGCAGCCGCAAATCTTGAAGAGGAAATTCGCAATCACCTCGGTGCCCATCTCGGAGTGCGCCACCTCCGGGTGGAACTGCATGCCATAGAAATTACGCTTCGCATCTTGAATCGTCGCGTAAGGCGAATTCTCAGTCGAAGCGACCGCTTCGAACCCTTCAGGAAGCTGCTCTAGCCGATCACCATGCGAATTCCAGACGCGCAGTGTGTCTGGAAGGCCCTCGAACAGCTTGCCTTTGATTGTAATGTTGAGCGTGCCGTGACCAAACTCGCGCTCATCACTCTTACCTACGCGGCCACCGAGCATGTGTGCCATCAACTGCTCACCATAGCAAATACCCAACACCGGGAGGCCCATTTCAAAAACCTTCGCATCTGGACGCGGCGAGTCTTCGATCAATACCGAAGAGGGCCCACCAGACAGGATGACACCTTTGACGCCGGCTTCTTTAAGCACGCTAGCTTGCGTATTATACGGATAAATACGGGAAAGGACATTGGCCTCACGAATACGGCGGGCAATGACCTGCGTGTATTGAGAGCCGAAATCGAGGACTGCGATATGATCTGGCATGATATTGAAAAACTTAGATTGCGAAAACTGGGAAATGAAAACGAGTGAACTAAAAAAACCACTTATTTAGAAGCGTAGGCGACCATTGGTAAACCCACACTGAGGGCAATCGCATTCTTCACTGCCGTGTGCACCAGTGTAAATCTGACTACATTTGATACAGTGATAAATGACCTTCGAGCGCTGGGCCTCAAAGAGATGCTTATCCTTCCAATCGTAGTAAAACCACAAACCGAAGAGCAGCGCAAAGCCACTCCCCAGATACAGGAGAAAAAAGATATCTACATCGAGTCCGATCACAGAGAGCAATTTGGGACAACTCGCGCGCGGCTCAAGTAAATTGAGTCGTTGCGCCTCGAACTCGGCGTGATTTCGTTAAATTGCAATTGTAGCGGCGAGCCTTGGCAAAAAAATAAGACACTACAGGAGCTTCCCGCTACTCCTCGGCTGCTTCTGCTTGCTCGCTCAAATGCGCCATCAAGGCTGACGATTGGCGCTCGATCCCCTCGCGGCACATCCGACTGGCAGGATAAATATCTTGCGCGGCCAAAAATCCTGCTAACGAACCCGCGTGCTGCGCCTCCGCCGCCTGCCGCTGCGCGCGGTCTAAATAGACCACAAAATCCGCGACTCGTGGCGCCAGCTCTGCACGCGCTCGATTCATCGGCGCATCATCTGGATCAAATTTCGCTGCCTCAGCCAATAGCTCCCAGGCGACATACGGATCGCCTTGTTTTAAGGCCTCCGCGCTTTGCGCCACCAATAAATCAATCGTCGAGACCTGCTCGATCACCTCCATCAACAAAGGTTGCCGCTCAGTATCCTCTGCCAAGGCAAAGCCCAAGTCCATACGGCGGTCATAAATACCGCGATGGTCGCCGCGCTTATAGAGGTCGTCAAAAATCTGCACGCCTTGCGAGCCCGCTGTTGCCAGCTTAGTGGTTTCTTGTTGAAACTCGCGAATCGACGGATTCGACGGCCAAATATCAATCGCCTGCTGTAGCTCCGCACGCGCTTTATCGATGTCACCAAGATTACGATACTGCGACGCGGCAAATACCGCCATGTCGCTCATGCTCTTGGCAGTCTCGACACTGGAGAGGACACGCATCAGCGGAAAGTCCTTTGCGATCAACGCAATACGCTCCGCATACTGAGCCACGCCGTTATAGTCCTTCGCCTCCGCCAGCTCGACGGCTTCCATCATATCGCGATACAAATCGAGCAACATACGACGCTGCTCGACAGGGATCGCATTTAACTCGGGCATATATTCACCGAGAAAAAAGGTCTCTTGCAGCCGCTCCAATGCGATGATCGCACGATCTTCGGCATACGCCGTGTTGACCGCGTCCACTCCCTTATTTACGTCAGTGATCGCTTCGTTAGCGACGAAGGCCATCATATCGACCGTAAACACCATGTCTGTATTGGGGAAAAACGACTTCAACTCGCCCTTGCCCACTTCCAGTTGTTGCTGTGATCCTTTAAACAATAATTGGTAAAAGCCCGAAAGTAGCAAGGCATGCTGATAGCGACGCTGCACCAGAAATGCCACGATTTGGCTCTGCATCTGCAACTTCGCTTGGATGCCGGTCAACGCCGCTTGCCCTTCCATCGCGATTAGCTTGGCTTCGGTCTCGGCCAGTTCTAGCGCGCGAAACGCACCCTCTGTCGGAAACGTCGTATGCTCCGAGTTTCCTTCCTTCTCCGAAGTCTGGCGCACCGACTCGCGCTGCTTTTTCTCCTTTAATTTTTCAAGCATCAAGGCGCGATTCGCGACCACTGTCTGCTGATGGCGCCGCATGTCTGCCAACTCACGCTGAGTCAGCGCAGTGCCGCGCATCTCTTTACGGATGCGCCAGGCATTAAACACCTGATTCGCTACGATGGTGCTATTGCCACCATCGGTATCAAATCGTGCGGCTCGAAACAACATCTCCCAAGTTTCTAGGATGGCGTCGTCGCTGCGATCATTCGCCACAGACAAACGCTGCAGCACGTCATTCATCAGCAGCGCATAGCTCTCTTCTTCCTCGGTCGGCGAAGCCAACAGGAAGCGCTCAAAACGGGCACGAAATGCCCGCTGACTGGTTAAATTAAAAGTGCGTCCCTTCCAGGCAAAACTGCCATTTTCAAAATCCATCGAATCACTGGATGGATCAAATGCCCGACTCGCCATTTCAAGAAAGGTGTTACTCTCAAACATCCCTCCCACCGGCGCGGACATCCCCGCCGATGCGGGCGCGGATCCAGCTGGAGCCGCAGGCGCGTAGCCCTGAGCATGTGAGGTGATCTGGCCGAGCACCAGACCAAGACTAATACTTGCGCAAACTTTCAACATAGATCAGCCCTCCTGCTTCGATTCTGGCACGCATTTCATAACGCTGCCCTATATGTAAATTACCACCCACTGCATCCGGCACGAATACCGGCAGACGTGCGCCGCCACTCTCCGGTAGCACCGCCAAAATACGCCCGACACCTTTTTCCCACTTCACCTGCGAGTCAATCTGCGCGCGAATCGTATACGTATTCCCCAAGAAATCGCTTGGCTTCTTCATGTAGCTCTCGGTCGGCAGCACTTCGAGATCAGAAAAGTTGTCACCGCAACCACTAGTCAGGGCGACAGCAAACAGAGAGACAATCAGCGACACCGCGCTCCAGATCGACGCGGGTCTTCGGGATTTTGCTGGTTTCAATGGGGGCATAAGACCGTATATCGGCATTTGGTTGAATTTGTTCCACTGAGGGTTAAGTCAGCTTCTTTTGGTGGCAACCCCAAAACACTAACGCCGCGCCGACACAGAAATGCACGCCAAGCACCCCGCAAGCCAGCATCGGACTAGGAATCATCTCTGAAGATTCCAGCCGATAGGCATCGTAAAAGCGCGAATCAATCATCGAGCCGAAATACCCGGCCCAGCCCCAATACGCATTGATAAACGGTCGGCACACCCACACCAGTACCTCTGGCAGCGCCAACACCACACCAGAGAGCGGCAACTGAAACCCGACTAAATACACCGACAACAGCGACGCCTTGTCTGCCGAACTAAAAATCGCCGAAAATGCCAAGCAGATCGCAGTCATTGACACACAGCTCAATATTAGCACCAGCGCTTGTGGCAATAACGGCCCGGGGAAGTCACAGACGTATTTGACAAACAGCGTCATCCACAGCCCCTGCCCGATCGCCACCGCCGAAGTAAACAGCAACTTACTGGTCGCATACGACCGCGGTCGCAAGCCAGCGAAACGCTCTTTCTCGTAGAGATTACGTTCACCTGCGATTTCGCGCGCACCATTATTACTACCCATTAAGGTCAGCAGGATCACTTGGAACAAAATCAAACCCGTGACCAACGAAGCCGACTCCAAGGCATCGATTCGGTAACGCAAATTCTCCTGCGCCTGCTCGACAAAGCCACTCGACGCACTCATCGCCAGTCCACGCAACTGCGGCAAGCCATCCATTGCAAAGATCGTCACCAACAGTGGAAACCCAATCGTAATGCCCAGCGTCAGCATCCAATAGCCCTTGTCCCGCTTAAATAAGAGCGCACGGCGCTTTAACAAAGTCCAAGTTTGGCTCAGCGCTGACGGCAGCGCTGGTGCAACCATCGGCGTCGCCGCAAACACCGCATCCTCAGCACTCGCGGCCCTCCAGCGCTCCCGCCAATGCTCGATCGAATGGGCATTCAACTGATCATAGAGGTGCAACGCATCTGGGATTTCGAAATACGCCAGTAGCGCATCCAAACCGCCCTGAAACACCACTGTCCCTTCAAATACCACTGTGATCCAATCGAAAAAATTCAATTTGGCGAGGTTGTGAATAATGCAGATAAAGGTCTTCTCCCGCTCATCGCGCAGACGCTGCAACATCGTCAAAATCTGGTCCTCTGAGCGCGGGTCCAGTCCACTCGTTACTTCATCACAAACCATGCATTGCGGATCACCGACCAGTTCCAAGCCGAGGCCGAGACGACGCAACTGCCCGCCGCTCAAGCCTCCCACCCGCTTATCGCGGTGCATCTCCAAGCCGATGCGCTGTAAAATCTCCTCCAACCGGGCTTGCTTCGTCGCCACATCGACCACGCACAGATCCAGCGCAGTGCGCAGCGCTTCCTCCACGCTCAGTCGCTCTTGAGCAATACTGAACTGGGGCACAAAGGCCAGCTTGCCGCGCAGAGCCTCGCTATTCGCGACTGGCTCGCCCGCCATAAAGACTTCGCCTAGACGCGAAGATAGCCCAAGCATCGCCCGCACCAAAGTGGTTTTACCACAGCCCGACGGTCCAATCACGGCATTGAGTGCCTTGGGTTTAAACCGCGCAGTCGCACCCTCTAAGATGCGCGTGCCGCCAGGGGTCAGTTCGACTGAAAGGTCTTTACAGGATAGCATTAATAAAAAGGGTAATACCTCGCTTCTCTTGAAAGTTGTACCCCTCAGAGAAATGAAGTGAAACAAATAAAAATTGCACACGATCAAAAGGCCAGCACTTTGATACTTATGATACCCTTCTCCAAACGCCTCCTACCCACTCTCCTCCTCTGCTGCATGGTCTCGTCACTGAGCGCCGTCACCGTTCGTTCCCGTGCGATCAAGAACAAGGCACTGTTCGCCATCACCTTTCCCGACGACAGCAAAGAGTATTACGGCAAAGAAGCCGCGATCCACTCGATTTCCAAGCAGGAATACATCACATCTGGGTATCGTGTGGTCGAAATCAATATCGTCACCGCCGGCAACGGCCTGCTGCGAATTTACCACAGCCGCGCACTACAACTCGGCGAACTCCAAGCCGCCATGACCGATGGCGCTAGCGCGGCTGGCGTGCCCTCATCGATTCAGCGCTCCCCCGTCCCTCCCGGCGTGCAGCAAATGGCTGACCGCGCAAGCGCTGTCGCCGAAGCCATGACCAGCGACACGGTAATGAAGGAATACCCACTTGCAACCCACGCTCGCACGATTGAATATCGCGTGCAAACACGCAGCGAACTGCTCGACCTGTTCGACCAGCTACAAAAGCACTGGATCAAAGAACCCACCTATTTTGAAGGCGGACAAATCGTCGCCGAAGGCGAAGCTACCAGCAGCAAAATGGAGCCCCGCAGCCTCGGCGGCACACGCTTTATCGTAAAGTAAGCAAAAGCCGAAAAAGGCTGGTTTGAACCATTGAGCGAGAGGAGTGTGGGCGACTCGCCCACATTTATACTGTGTTGCTGCAAAGGAGGGCGAGTCGCCCTCCCTCCTTTTTCCACCAATCAACCAAGAACCATAAAAAAGGCCCGCCTCGATCCATTCGAGGCAGGCCTTTTCACATGCAAACTACTCTTGGCTGGTACCGCGGGATTGCACTGGCAGCGGCGCTTCCGCAGGCGACAACTCGCGTGCTCGGCGAACCAGCCCGACGAACTCCGAACGGTGCCCACCAGGATCGATACCCAACGAACTCGCTGCGATCGATTCAATCGCATCATACGACAGGCCGTTCAAATGCTCAGATCCCGCGAGGCGCATGCCAAAGGCTGCAACGATTGCCGAAAACCGGACATCCTCATGAGTGGCATCAAAGCGCACCAATTCATCACTACTCACCGTGCGCGTGATCAATTGGCTCACATCCGCATCGGGTTGTTTGTAGCGTAGCTTAACAGTCGCCACTTCACCTGGAGCAGATTTCGACTCAACACTCTGTTGATAGCGCAGCGCATCGACACTGGGCACATCACTATCGACAGTTGCGGGGATGATTTCATACAAAGCGACCACCGTGTGGCCTGGGCCAATATCGCCAGCCTTCTTTTTATCGTTATTGAAATCCTCCGCCTTGAGACGACGATTTTCGTATCCAATCAGTCGATACGCGTTCACCTGAGCAGGATTAAATTCGACCTGAATTTTCACATCCTTGGCGATTTTAAACAAGTTGCCCGTAAGGTCTTCGAGAAACACTTTACGCGCCTCGGCACTCGAATCGACATAGGCATAACTGCCCTTACCCTTATTCGAAAGCTCTTCAAGCAGATCGTCTTTATAGTTCCCCATGCCGAAGCCTAGAATAGTCAACGAGATGCCTTCGTCCGCTGCGGCCTCGGCAATATCGGTTAAGTCCCCAGAATTGGTCTGGCCAATATTGAAATCACCGTCGGTGCAAAGAATCACACGGTTATTACCACCATCGATGAAGTGCTCACGAGCGACCTTGTAAGCGAGCTGAATACCTGCGCCACCATTGGTGGAGCCGCCAGCTTTCAAATTATCCATCGCGTGCTGAATCGTGTCGTAATTATTTGCCGTCGTCGATGGCAACGCCAAGCCAGATGCCCCGGCATACACTACCACCGCCACACGATCGCGACCGTCCAAACGGCGCACCAGCAAGTCCATCGCCTCTTTAACCAGCGGCAATTTATTTGCATTGCTCATCGAGCCCGACACATCGAGTAGGAACACAAGGTTCGACGAGGGACGCTCTTCCCACGGCATTTCGTAGCCCTTAAGCGCGACACGCAGCAAGTGATGAGATTCATTCCACGGCGCAATAGTTTGAGCCATGTGCACCGCAAACGGCGCGCCGCCCTCATCCAACGACTTAGTCGGCGCAGCATCCGCGTAAGGGAAGTAATTAATCATCTCCTCAATCCGCAGCGCATCCGCAGGCGGCAACTGCCCCTGATTCAGGAAACGACGCACGTTCGCATAGCTGGCGGTATCGACATCAATCGAAAAGGTCGAAAGCGCTGCCACTAACGGCGAGCGAAAACCACTTTCCTCAATCGGCGCATATTTTTCCGTATTAAACGTGGCGGGAAGCTCTCGAGCCTGATTGGGCGCACGCATCCCATGATCGGCCAGCATCATCGCAGCTGACGCTGGAGCAGAAACAGATGCCTTAGGCATCTTTGGCGGGGCCAGTTTTGCTGGCGCAGAGAGGTCCATATCCGCGTCTTTCGCTGTAACGTAAGCTTCTACGGAAGCATGTCTGTCTGCTTTTTTAGGCAAAGTCACACGTTCGCGCGCAATTACCCGCGACGCCATCTGTTTTTCTGCCACCCTCAGCGCCGTAACACTTCGCGCTGACTCAACGAACTCGTTTGGCTTCACATCCGGACGGGCAATTGACTGGAATGGACTACTTTCGATCAACATCTTTGCTGCGATCTCAACATCAAGCGCTGGATTCTCCTCAGCTATTTGAAACTTAGAAATCAACGATTCGATAGGCAGTTTTTGATCGGCAAAGTCTTCTTTGCGAGGCTCGGCTTGATAGGCAAAGTCTTCCTTGAGCGCACTGCGCTGCGGCAGCACTACAAAAGCGATAATCAAAACAGCTGCCACACTCGAAAGCACCGGCCATGACAGTATACGACTGACTCCAGAGCGCTCTCGCGTCGCTGTGGGTTGGCCCATGCGGGCTTTTTCAAACTCGCTCAGTTCCGGTATAGGCTCTGCGGCAAACCCCTTAGTGAGCAACTCACTCATGTCACGGATTGCGGCGACGGCTTGTTGCAACTCAGTGGACTGCGCAACGGCAGACTTGATTGCGCTGCGCTCTTGCTGGTCTTCGATTTCACCGAGCGCGTAAGCGGTGAGTCGTGGATCTTCTGGTAAAAGTTTCATCTTAAATTTCTCCGTTGGTTGGATTACTCTCCGCTCGCCACGATTCGGGCGCGGAGCGTGTTAATTGCCGTGTGTAAAAGAAAGCCGACGTTGGTCACGGTCAGTTCCGTGACACTGGCGATCTCCTTGTAGCTCATCCCATTCTGGAATTTAAGCCGCACGACTTCTTGTTGGTTCTCAGGCAGCGCCTGCATCATCTGCAGTATCTGCGCATGGCTATCTTGCTGCTCGGTGACCGTCTCTGGCCCTGGCGCATCGGTCGCAGCGCGCGCGGCACTGGCTTCGTCGAGGCGCTTCATCCGGCCCCCCTTCCGCCGGACATCGAGTGCCCGATTTCGACAGACGCGAAACAGCCAAGGTAAGACATGGCCTTCGACATTGGCTCGCGGCTCTTGCCACAAGCGGAGAAAAACATCCTGCACAACATCCTTTGCGCCATCGGCGTCGTAAAGGATGGACGCGGCGTATCGGGTAAGATCCGCCGCATGCGCGTCCACAATGGAGCGCATCCAATTTGATTCAAAACTACGTTGTTCATCTTTCATTGTGATTAATTTATATTGATCACTCGGCAGCGCTACCGAGCCTATTCACAAGAACAACGCACGGGACTTTGAGTTTATTAGAAGAAATTTTAGAAAATAATTGGAGGGTTCCGAGCGTAGCGACACTCTTCGAGCCAATGCTCTGTCATTTCCGCACGAGACCTTAACCGACAAATGCAGGTGGAAACGACGGAGCGTTTCCCTCCACCAAAAGCGCTACTCCGCCTCCGACAGCGCCTGAATTGCACGCAAATCCAGCTTACCGGTCGCTAAGGTGGGGATCGCTTCAACTCGCTTAATTAGCTTCGGAATCCATAAATTCGAATAACCTGCCGCTGACAGTTTCGCCCGCACATCAGTCAGTTCCACATCCATCACCGCCAGCAATACCAGCGCTTCGCCCTTGGCCGCATCGGGACGTGCGCCGATCGCAAACATTGGTGTCTCCGCATCCAGCAAGTCAAACGCCTCGACCAGCGCTTGCTCGATCGTGCCATGCGGCACCATTTCGCCTGCGATCTTAGAAAAACGCGACAGCCGGCCCTCAATAAACAAATAGCCCTCTTCGTCAAAGCGCGCGAGATCTCCAGTAATAAACCACTCGCCGTCCATCACCTCTGCGGTGCGTTCGGGATCGTTCAAATAACCTCCGAAAATATTCGGGCCCTTCAATAATAACAGCCCCACTTCCGTCACCGCCAACGGCTGCATTGTATCCGGATTCAGGATACGCGCCGCATGCCCAGGCATCAGCCGACCGACCGATCCCGGCTTCGAGCCATCAGTCGCACTTTCAGGATAGTCAAAGCCGGAGGGTGTATGCGGCAAGTTAATGCTCACCACCGGCGATGTCTCAGTGAGCCCATAGCCTTCAAAGTATAAACAATCAAAAGTCGCCTGCCATAAGTCGGCAAAGCCAGCAGGCGTCTTTTCGGCTCCGGTAATCGCATACTTCAGAGACTTCAGCTTCTCCGGTGCCACGTGGCGGATGTATGGTTTTAGAAAAGTCGGCGTGCCGATCAGTATCGTCGCCGACTCAGCCTCGACCGCCTCCGCCACTTTCTTAAATTCCAACGGCGATGGCACAGTCACGGTGGTGCAGCCACGCAGCAGCGGATACCACAAGGTCACAGTAAAACCAAAGCTGTGAAAAATCGGAAGATTGGCGATGATCTTCTCACCGACGGGCAATAGACCAGAGGCGTCAATTTGCAGGCAGTTGCCTAAAATATTACGGTGAGTTAAGACCACTCCCTTCGGTTCGCCTGAGCTGCCACTGGTAAACAGTAAGCCAGCTTCGGCATCGCCACCGACTGCGGGCACTTTCAGCAGCTTGGCCAGCAGTTTGGCGGGCATCGCTCGAATCGCGACCAGCAATGCCAAGGTCTTCGCCTTCGGCAAGTCCTTCAGCTCTTCGACCAGGTCGATCACGTCTGCCTGCGCCCACGGGAAGTCGGGGATTTTAACCTGCATACGTTCGGTGCTTAAAATACAATCGATCTCCGCTCGACGCAAACAGGCCGCCGAACTCGCGCGCCCTAAGGTGAAGTTGAGATTGACGGGCACCTTACCGGCCAGCACCACTGCCAGATTTGCAATCGTGCCAGCAATGCCTGGCGGAAACAAGATGCCGACACGCTTGCGATCCGTCCAGCTGCGCAGACGCCGCGACAGCATCCAAGACAGCGCCAACAAAAAGCCCGATTTCATCGCCCGCCGTTGCAGGGTGCGATCAATCACCAATACCCGATTCGGATGCTTTGCCAGTGCGATAAAACTCTCCCATGCCAAATGACTGTTCAACTCAGGCCGTGCCTGAAATTCACGCTCACCGAAGTCTAACACTGTCGAATCACTCATAGGGGAATCTTTAATCGCTTAGTAATTGCTACTTCCTGCTGCCTCTTGTTCGAGTTTCTGCTCAGCCTGGCGCACTTCGAGCACCGCAGCTAAGAGCGCCTCTTTCAATTCAACAAAACCTTCATCGGAGACACAGGAGATCGGGTAGACCTTGCCCTTGAACTTCTTTTTAAAGGCTTTCAAATGCTCGGGTGCATTTGGCTCATCCATTTTATTGGCCGCCACCAGTTCTGGTTTTTTAACCAGACCCGGCATATACAGCTTCAGCTCATTGAGCAGCACGCGGAAGTCAGAGATCGGCTCACGCCCATCAGTGCCTTCCATATCAATCATCACCAGCAGCACCTTGCAGCGCTCGACGTGCTTGAGGAAGCGATGCCCGAGGCCACGGTTTTCACTCGCGCCTTCGATCAAGCCGGGAATGTCGGCCACTGTAATCCGCTCATAGTGCTCCGGATACTCCAGTACGCCGACCATCGGAAACATCGTGGTAAACGGATAGGCACCCGTTTTCGGATGCGCATTCGTGATCAT
>ENA-OQVM01004961-OQVM01004961.1-marine-metagenome-genome-assembly--contig:-NODE-4961-length-13123-cov-3.624789_pt1 | contig 13123 bp, 8 predicted proteins | sample MGYA00237776_ERZ505498 | MGnify/ENA primary metagenome ERZ505498 (study PRJEB26159, sample SAMN06265151) | marine metagenome | isolation source: Helgoland LTER site | place: Germany:Helgoland, sampling... | reverse complement strand
ACTCTGTCCCCAGCCCGTGTTCCTTGCCGTCCTTGAAGGTGCATTCCATACGCTTCTGCCCGTTCTCATGCCACATGCTCCCCAGCCCGTGCAGCTCACCGTCCACGAAGTTGGCTTCTATTTTCTTCTGCCCGTTCTGATACCACTCAGTCATTAGCCCGTGTCGGTCGCCGTCCTTGAAGTTGACCTCAGACTTCTTCTGCCCGTTCTCATGCCACTCTGTCATCAGCCCGTGCTTCTTGCCGTCCTTATAGTTGGTTTCCCATTCCTTCTGCCCATTCATGTGATAGGTGACGGCAACACCATTCCCGTCCTTGATATTGGTAAGTGGGCAATTCGTTCCATCTGGTAACCAGCTTGAGGCAGTCACAATCTTGCCGTCCTTGTAGTTGACCTCAGACTCTTTCTGCCCGTTCTCATGCCACATGCTCCCCAGCCCGTGCGGCTTGCCTTCTTTGGCATTTCCTTCCGCCTTCTTCTGCCCGTTCTCATGCCACTCTGTCATCAGCCCGTGCTTCTTGCCGTCTTTGTAGTTGGTTTCTGATTTCTTCTGCCCGTTCTCATAAAATTTAGTTTTTGTTTCAGCATTACACACACCGATAAACAAGAGGGACAAAACACACAGCAGGGATGGTAGCATTTTCATAGCACAACACCTACACCAACCCACCCGCATAGCTCAAGGCGTATCTTGGCAGGGTGTCTTGCCCCCACACAGCCGCCCTAACCCACATCTGGCACCCACACACAAGTGTTCTAGCGTGAAGCCAACAGCTTCTTCGCCTTACTGATCACAGGCTTACTCAGCTTGCCGTTCACCAGCCTTGAGCCGTCGAGCAGCTCCTTTAACTCTGCCAGCGCACAACTCGCCGCCTTGAGTGCCTTACGCTGCCCGCCACCTGTGAAGGAAGCGGGCTTGGGAATTAAGATGGTTAATGCCTACCTGCGGCGGCGCAGCATCAGCGCAAGTCCACCAATGCCGAGCAGGGCGGTGGAGGAAGGTTCGGGGACAGCGCTGACCGTGTTAATGGCGCTGAGAACCAGATCATTACCAACCAAATCAATGCTCCAGCCCACTCCGGAGTTGGCGAAGTTGCTAGTTACCAGATTAAACTTAGCGGCGTCAAAGGTGCCAACGAGACTGCCAAAACTCAGAATAGTGAAGCTCTCATACAGACCCCCATAGGAGAGCCCCGTATTATCAAAACCATCTGCTAGTCCAGCGATGTTGCCGCTTGTCAGTGAAGTGATGTCGATGTCAAAGCTAGTGGTAATTGCACTGATATCCCAGTCATTGGTAACACTGATCCAATCCCAGCCAGGGTCATCACCTCGAGTCCCGCTATTGGTAGTATCCGCGTTAATTTCCCAGAGATAATCAGCTCCATCTTGCCACACGAGCTCATTGAAGGTCTGCGTTCCGGGTGAATTACCAGGGCTCTGGGTTGCACCCGCCTCGATAATTGTCTTACCATTAAAGGTGCCGTTACCACTGAGAGAAGATCCCGCTTGCGCGGTGACATCACCTTGGATCGTGCCGTTGTTGGTCAGCGTACCGCTGCTAAGTAAGGTCTCACTATTGTCCAGCGTGCCACCTGTATTGACCGCCATCGCCCCCGCACTGGTAAACGAGCCTGAGCTGAAGGTACCGCCCAACATCGTCAAGGATGCACCACTCGCCAGGTGGGCCGCACCGGCGATCTCGAGATGCTGGTTCGCTGACAGCGTCGTAATACCCGCATTGGTATTGAAGGTCGTACCGTTAGTTAGGGAGAAGTGCTCGACACCAATGGTCAAGGTCTGGTTCACATCGGTGATACCCAGCGTTCCCGTGTTGAAGTTAAACGTGCCGCCCGCGGTGTTATCAAGGCTGGCCGTCGTCAGGCTGCCTCCATTGAGGTTTAGCGTGCCACTGTTCATCAGCGTGCCGCTGTTGTCCAGCGTGCCGCCGTTGTTGTTCAGCGTGCCCATGTTGTTCAGCGTGCCGACGTTGAACAGCAAGGCTAAGTCTTTGTTGGTCAGCGTGCCGTTGTTGATCAGCGTGCCTCCTAAGTTGTTGATCAGCGTGCCGTCGTTGTCCAGCGTGCCGTCGTTGTCCAGCGTGCCAGCAGTAGCTATGATGAAAGCATCCAAATTATTGGAAACACTTTCTTCGTTGCTGATATAGAGGCTATCTCCATCAGCGATTGTTGTATTGTCTGGTCCTGGTGCTAGAATTTGCTGTGCATCTGCATGTGGCAGCAGGGTTGCGGAAGTAAGCAGCGCGATGGTAAGCCCGTAGAGGGGCGTAATGGGGGTTTTCATGATGTTCTTTTATAAGGGTAGGAATCGCCTCAAGTGAGTTTCCAAAAAGAACAAGAGTAGAGCGGCGAGGTTGCTAAGACCGTCGACCTAAGGATACTCTTCGTGGTAGTAAGATAAAACAGGCTCTGTGTTGAGCCATGGGTTAGATTAGCGGCATACAGTAAACTTTGGCGAGACAATAATGGATGCTTCGTCTTTGCTAATCATTTAGGTTGGGCATTCAATCAAGCCCCAGCCAACAGCTTCTTCGCTTTGCTGATCACAGCCTTACTCAGCTTGCCGTTCACCAGCCTTGAGCCGTCGAGCAGCTCGCTACCGATGCAATCCACCGGCTTAACGCCACACCGTAACCATCATTTTTTTTCTACCCCAGCGCAATGCCTCTTTGTGCGACTTAAAAAAGAGATCGATACGATTTCCTTTAATGGCTCCGCCGACATCCTCGACTGTGCCATAGCCATAGCCCTTAATGTGCATGGTCGTTCCCATGCGGTAGCGTTTAGGATCGGCAGCGATGGTGCCTTTACCCGCCTTCACCCCAGTCGAGGTGTAGCCAACTTTTTTGCGCTTACCCTTTAATGAGCCATAGGCATAGATGGGGCGGCCATACCAGTTACGCTCCCAGCCGCAGCATTTTTTGCAATCGCAGTAGCCGGTAACCTCCATCCAATGCTGTTGGGGTGTGGTGCCGCGTGCTGGGCGATGGCTCGCACATCCTGAAACAAAGAGTATAGATGCGGCGAGCAGTAGCGCGGGTAGGAACTTCATGACGATTAGAATACTTACGATAGTCTGCTATCACGCCTCAAGCACAAAGCTTATTCCCAGGGAGCCCTACGATTGCGCTCTGGTCGCGTAGAACCCGGCAAGATGCGCCTTGTATGATACTAGCGGGTTGACAAACAAAAACCCGCCCCCGGTGAAGGGAGCGGGCTTGGGAATTACAAAGCGTAGTCTAAGCACGCTTTCTGCGCATTAGTAGGGCAAGGCCGCCGAGTCCGAGCAGCGCGGTGGAGCTAGGCTCCGGCACGGCATTGAGGCCAAAACTAAATTGTTGAGATAGGAACACCTGAGATGTACTGGTTGCCTCTAGGAAGAGGTTATCGTTTTCCTGAACGATTGACCAATCCCATGATGGATCGGAATTGAGGAAATCGCTGGTATCCAGCACGAACAAGTCTTCATCAAAACCGAGGATGCCAGATGCAGTCTCGGCAATGATAAATGAGTAGTAACCGGTGAGGTCGCCAAGTGTTAAGTTGAACTTATCAAAACCAGCGGCTTCACCCAAGTTGTTCTCCAGATCCAAGGATGTTATGTTAAGGGTGAACCCTCCGATGCTCAATGAACTTAGGTCCAGTGTGCCCTCGATGTTGAGCGAGTCCCAGCCGGGACTGCCACCCTTGGTGCCATCACTATCATTAACCTCCCAAATCCAGGTACCGCCGTCATTCCATGTCTGGCTACCGGTGGTAAGTGTGCCGGGTGAATTACCAGGGCTGAGAATGCCACCGGCGTTAATAGTCATGGTAGCATCCGTGGAGCCACTACCTTTGACAATACCACCGGCTTTAATGATTAAATTACCAGCATTGGTATATTGATCATTGAGCACCAGGATGCCAGAATCAACGTTGGTATTACCGGGGCTAGGCGTTTGGGTATTCGCTACAGGGACCTGAGGAGGACCGACGGGTGTCTCAGGTTTGGTAGGTGTAGCTGGAGTCTCTGGTTGAGCAGGGGTGTCAGCCACAGGAGTCTCGGTAAATACTGGGTTTTCCGGTGTCGGTGGAGTTACCGGCGTTTCGGCTGGTGCATCCACGGGAATGTCAGCGACTTCAGGCAGCTCTGGCTTTTCGCCTACGGGAACATCTGCAGGCGGGCCGACGGGTGTTTCAGGTTTTACCGGTGTGGCCGGAGTCTCGGGTTGAGCCGGTGTGTCAGTGACTGGGGTCTCGGGGAGCACTGGGTTTTTCGGTGTTGGTGGTGTCACCGGGATGTCAGCTGGAGGAGCTGTAGCGACATCAGGAAGCTCTGGCTTTTCACCCACGGGAACATCTGCAGGCGGACCGACAGGTGTTTCAGGTTTGGTGGGTGTAGCAGGTGTCTCGGGCTGAGCAGGAGTATCAGTGACCGGAGTCTCGGGGAGCACTGGGTTTTCAGGAGTCGGTGGTGTCACCGGCGCCTGTTCTGAGCTCACAGCAAGTTGTTCAATGCTCTCGGGTTTACCAACAGGCACATCCTCGGGTTTGCCAACCGGAGTGTCGTCAGGCTTACCGCTGGGAACATCTTCAGGTTTGCCATAGGCGTAAGGGGCACCTTCGGGTTTGCCCTCGGGGAGGTCATCGGGTTTGCCTACAGGAGTGTCGGTCGGAATCCCCGCGACTTCAGGAAGCTCTGGCTTTTCGCCCACGGGAACATCTGTTGGAGGGCCAACAGGTGTTTCGGGTTTGGTGGGTGTAGCAGGTGTCTCTGGTTGAGCTGGTGTATCAGTGACCGGAGTTTCTGGTAGCACTGGGTTCTCAGGAGTCGGAGGTGTCACTGGGATGTCAGCTGGAGGAGCTGCAGCAATTTCCACAGGAAGCTCTGGCTTTTCACCCACGGGAACATCAGCAGGCGGGCCGACAGGTGTTTCGGGCTTGGTGGGTGTAGCAGGTGTCTCTGGTTGAGCAGGTGTGTCAGTGACCGGAGTCTCGGGGAGCACTGGGTTTTCCGGAGTTGGAGGTGTCACTGGAATGTGTTCCAGAATTCTCGTGAGCTTGTTGGAGAGGTCTTCAAGCTTGCCTGCCGGGATATCTGTTGGGATTTCTACTCTATCTAGAGCGGGAATCAGGATATCCTCCAATGCAGTTGAAATAATACTGCACCAGTGTGTGTGATCATAGGAATCTTCTTGGTAGCGGAAACGGTCTTGGAAAGCACTATTGGCATTGGCAAGTGGAGCAAAGATGATCGCACAGATAGCAATCATCACCATGGGGGATTTTGGCGGGTATTTCATGGGGGGATGTGGGTTTATAACGACTACCGATGGTGCAACCTGTTAGGGGTAACTCATCGCACCTGATGGTCGAGGGGGGGGTGGGGGGTATAGTGGTTGGTGAGTGAGGTATGTAGGGCGGGTGCCACGGGGGGCGATACACTACGTAACTTCATCATCAAAAACGAGTAATACTACATTCAGTATGCCTTGAGTGACAAGTATATATGTATAGGTTCGTATCAATCGAATATTAAATACACTGAAATAAAAGGTAAAATCAGCTGCTTGCACCAACCAAAAGTCGGTGGTTGTTTGCCCAGCTTGACTCTTAAAAAAATATGAGGGTCAAATATGTGAGGTTAATATTTTCAAAGATGAAAACAGAGCAATCCATTGGTGGGCTTTATAAACAAAGTAAATAACTTGTGGTCAATCTGTTATCTTTTGATCGTTTTTGTGTAAATTGATAAAAAACCTTGATTCAAATGCTAATGATGCAACTATGAAAGGCGAATTTTTTAATGATCGTTATTAACCCAATATACCCTAATTAAATGAAATACGCCTCCCTACGTGCACAAGCCTTCTTTACGTCTCTCTTTCTAGCCTTACTGATAGGTTTTCTGTTCTCTAGCACAACTCGGCTAGAAGCTGTTTCCGCATCTCCTCACGCATTTATTGAAATTCAGCCCGATGGTTCTGAGATCCATCTGCACATCGAGGGGGACGAGTTTTTCCACCGCCTCCATGACACTAAGGGTTATACGGTCCTTCAGGATCGTGGATGGTTCGTCTTTGCAGAAAGAGGTAAGGATGGGCGCCTTGTGCCGTCTGGTTTGCGTGTTGGTCAGTCTGACCCTGCCAAGGCTGGATTTTCGAAAAACATTCTCCCGGATGCTGCGATCCAAAACGCCCGCAGGAAGGTGATGGCGCATCCGCAGAGAGTGGCAGGTGCTGCTGGTGCCGGCGATGGCCAAGCAGAGGCTGTGGCCGCTGCTGTGCCCGCCACTATGAAAAACCTTGTCGTTCTGCTCCGGTTTTCCGATCACGCTTCCCGCGCCGTTCCTCCTACCACAAACATTGAAGTGCTCATGAATGCAGTTGGTGGAGATCCTTCACTTGCACCTACAGGTAGTGTGCGAGACTGCTTTTTGGAAAACTCATATGGCCAGTTCACGCTCGATTCTACCGTGGCTTACTGGATCACCTTGCCCAATACGGAGGCCTACTACGCCAATGGCGACTCCGGCCTGACCTCAAGGACCCATGAAGCACTCCGTTACGCGCTCGATACCCTCGACGCTGACCCTAACTTCCAGTTTTCCGACTTTGATCAGGACAGTGATGGTAGAATTGATGCGATCACTTTCCTTCACTCCGGTTATGCTGCCGAGTTTGGTGGCACTTCTGGCGATGGGGCCTCTTATCTCAATCGCATGTGGTCTCACAAGTGGGCCATCGGCGGAGCTTGGTTTTCCAGTGATGGTGTGCGTGTTTACGAATATCACATCAGTCCGGCTATCTGGGGCACTTCAGGTAACACTATCGGACGGATCGGTGTCATCTGTCATGAGACGGGTCATTTCCTCGGTCTTCCAGACCTCTACGATGGCTCAGGTGGCTCCGGAATCGGCTCCTGGGGCTTGATGGCAAACTCCTGGGGCTTTGATGGCACTCAATATTACCCGCCGCACCTCAGTGCGTGGAGTAAGATCAATCTTGGCTGGGTGAGCCCCACCGTTATCACCGGCGGTGGTAGCTTCACAGTGCCTCAGGCTGAAACTTCTGCCACGGCATACCGCATTGATCTAGGCTACGCTTCAGGAGAGTATTTGCTCATTGAGAACCGCCAACCCGTAGGTTTTGAATCAGCCATGCCTCAGGGCGGGCTCTGTATCTTTCACATTGATGAGCAGGCCAGCTATACGACTGAGGGTTACCCCGGGCAGACTGGGTGGCCATCCAATGGTAATCACTACCGTGTTGCCCTGCTTCAAGCGGACGGAAACTATGATCTTGAGCGTGGTGCTGACAGAGGTGATTCAACCGATGCTTACCGTGGCGGTTACGTCTCAGAGATCGGCCCGAATACCACGCCCAATACCAATGGCTACCAGAGTGGTAACATTGTGGTCACCAACAACCGGATCTTTAATATCAGCTCATCAGGTTCCACGATGACCTTCAATTTTGGGGTGATTGGTGCAGCGGAAATTCCTGCAGCCCCTTCGAACCTCTCTGCAAGCACGGCTTCTGACTCGCAGATCAGCCTGTCATGGAGTGACAATTCTTCTGATGAGACATCATTCCGCATCCAGCGCTCTCTTGATGGGGTCAACTTCGGTGAGGTTGGCTCAACGGGAGCCGGTGCTACATCCTACTTGGACACAGGCCTCTCTGCCAATACGACATTCAGCTACCGGGTTCTCGCCAGTAACACAGCTGGTGCGTCTGAGCCATCCAATACAGCGAGTGCGACTACTGACCCACCACCACCACCACCAGTGGCACCAACGAATCTTGTCGCCACAGCCACCTCGGACACGACCATCGGACTCTCCTGGAGCGATGCCTCCAACAACGAGGACGGCTTCCTCGTGGACCGCTCGCTAGACTCAATCACCTGGGAAGAGAGTGTTGCCAGTCTGCCTGCAAACTCAAACTCGTTTGGTGACTCCGGTCTGAATGGATCAACGACTTACTTCTATCGGGTCAGTGCCTTCAATGCACAAGGTGGTAATACTTCAGCAGTGGCCTCTGCCACTACGGACTCGCCACCACCATATGAAGACTTCGTCGCAGATGCTGACTTGTTTGTCAGTGGCTCCGTCCAAGGGGCCTACACGGCGACCTTTGCTGCCGACGGCCAGGTGCAAACGATCACCGAGGTGGAAAGTGGCGGTAAGCCAAGCCGCCGCCGTTCCTTCATGGATCATCGCTGGCGCTTCCTCAGTGTCCGCGGAGGTTTGAGCCTTACGCTCTATGCAAGCGGGTCTGCTCCGGCTAATGCTGAGGGAGACGACTTCGAGATTGAGTTCTCCACGAATGCAGGATCCAGTTGGTCCTCATTCTCGCCTCCTGTGGTGATCACTAACGGGTCAGTCCAGGGTTCTGAATTCATTGGAGCTTTCCCTCCGGGCACACAGGGTAACATCGATTTGCGCATTATTGATACTGATGGCTCTCAAGGTAACCGCCAACGCGACTCAGTGAACGTTGACCAACTGTTTATCCGCACGGATATCGATCCCAATGATTTCCCGCCTGTGGCACCGAGTTCCGTGATGGCCAGTCTCGTTTCATCTTCAGAGATAGGCATTAACTGGCAGGATAACTCGAGTAATGAAATTGGCTTCTTCGTCTATCGTTCCGCTAACTCGGGGAGCTGGACGCAGGTCGGTAACGTCATCGCCAATACTACTGAGTTCACTGACACGAGTGCCACGCCAGCTACCAGCTACCGCTACCAAGTAGGCGCCTACAGCTCCAGCTTTGAAGCGCTCTCTGCTGATTCCAACGAGGTTACCACACCGGATGGGCTGTCGCTCGGAGTTCTCTCCGGAGGCAAGCGAAAGGGAGCGATCTATGTTGACCTTAGCTGGTCTGGAGGTGGTTCGCTTAATGACGTTGTGATCTGGCGCAGCTTGAATGGTGGAGCATTTGTGAATATTCTGACCACTGCCAATGACTCGTCCGAACGTGATAATACCGGATTGAAAGGTGGCCAGACATTGACCTACGAAGTCCGCTCACCTGACGGCAGCATCAAATCCAACCAGCAGACGATCTCATTCTAAAAAATCAAGGAGGACAATCTGCTCCTAGACTTCAAGCTGGCAACGCCGAATCTCGTGCGTGGCCAGCTTTTTCTTTGTGCGGGCTGAGTGTTAGAGTCTCCTGGCCGCTTCTTCTTGATTACTTGATGAAGCGCATCGTCAGTGGATAGCGGTAGGTGACACCCTCATTGGCCTTGATAGCTGCGATGATGGTTAGAATGATATTCAGCACATAGAGAATGACGAGGAACGCAAAGCCGATAAGGATTAAGGTCAGTATGCCGGAAATGATAATATAGATGAGCATAGATATCTGAAAGTTGAGGCACTCCTTGCCTTGGTCCGAGGCAAAGGGCATGTCTTCTTTTTTAATCTGCCAGATGATGAGGGGGGCGACGATGCTTGCTAGCGGAATGCATGTATAGCCGAGAAAAGACGACAGGTGGGCGAACATGGCCCAGGTGCGTTCTGGTTTAGGTATTTCGGAGCTGGTTATTTCTGAGGTGGTCATGGTTTTGAGTTGATTTTGTAATAATGGGAAAAGGGTGAATGAAATGAGTTAAGCAAAATCAAATGACAAATGAAGATAAATCCTCAAGCTGTTGTTTGCTGTCGTTTGAGCTAACTGCCCTAGCTCGGAAAGCGATTCCGAGTGCGGTTAGCAAATGCAACGAGGGAGAGCATCACGGGGACCTCGACGAGAACGCCGACCACGGTGGCCAGAGCTGCACCGGAGTGGAGTCCAAACAAGCCGATCGCTACGGCGACAGCGAGCTCGAAGAAGTTGGAGGTGCCGATCAGGGCTGCTGGAGCTGCTGTGCTAAAGGGGACCCGCCACAAATAAGCCCAACCGTAGGCGATGGCAAAAATGCCGTAGCTCTGGATCATCAGTGGAACGGCAATGAGCACAATCACCAGAGGTTTATCAATGATGGTCTGCGCCTGAAAGCCGAACAGAAGCACGACGGTGGCGAGTAGGCCCATGACGGAGAACGGCTTCAGCCGAGCTGTGAAACTACTGATTTCCTCGTGGTTGCCACCGCGGTCCAGAAGTCTGCGTGTGAAATAGCCTGCACCCAGAGGAATCACGACATAGAGCACCACCGACCAGAGCAGGGTTTCCCAGGGCACGATGATGTCAGTAACGCCAAGGAGTAAGGCCGCCAGAGGGGCAAAGGCGAACACCATGATGATGTCATTAATCGATACCTGCACGAGGGTGTAATTAGCATCACCGCGCACGAGCTGACTCCAGACAAAGACCATCGCCGTGCAGGGCGCCACCCCGAGTAAGATCATGCCGGCGATGTATTCACGCGCTGTTTCCGGCTCCACGAAGCCGGCGAAGATGTAGTGGAAAAATAACACACCGAGCGCAGCCATGGTGAAGGGCTTGATGAGCCAGTTGACGACGAGGGTAATGCACAGGCCTTTGGGTTTTTTACCCACGTCTTTGAGTGAGGCGAAGTCCACGTTGACCATCATCGGGTAGATCATGATCCAGATGAATACCGCTACCACAAGGTTGACATGGGCATACTCAAGACGCGCGATCCATGCGAAGCTTCCCGGCACCCAGATGCCCAACAGCACTCCGGCTACAATGCAAAGTCCTACCCAGATTGAGAGGTAACGTTCGAATAATCCCATATTAATTCATTGGTTGGGTGATGTTTTTCTGAGGAGAAGGCTGCTGCTTAATCATTACGCTGCTTGAAGCGTTTACGATGTTTGGTGATGCGGCCAGAGACTCGTTTGCGCCAGAGTCTGAAGCTTGACGGCTTGAGTTGAGCGCGCATGTGTTGGATGACATCACTCTCACTGAGGCCAGTGCGTTCACGGATTTCATCAAAGCTAGTGCGGTCATGCCAAGCCATACGGATGACGGCATCACTCTCTGAAGGGTTAAGGTCTTTGCGCTTCATGACGGGTTGAGGTTACAGCTCTGGCAGGCCAAGGCAAGAGAAGAGCTTCTGGGATGTTGATGCAGGGTGGGGGATGGGCTTGAATGAGTGAGTTCAAGGCGAAGTCATTTATAGATTGCCTCTTCTGGGTCTGTAGTTAGCCTGCTCAAAACCAATTACTAATACATACAATGAAATGGCACTACTCACACGATGGAACGCAGCAAGGTCCGGTAACAGAAGATGAGATCAAGGGAATGATTTCGGCAGGCAGCGTCAAGCCCAGTGACCTTGTATGGTGTGATGGCATGGCAGGGTGGGAGCCCGTGTCGAGTGTGGCGGAGTTAATGCCACAGGCGCCTGCGGAGGCAGTAGTAGCATCTGATGCAACCCCATCTCAAGTAGGGGATTCTCATGCAGTCGCAGCTGCCAGCATGTCTGCCTATGTAGAAGATTCCACACTGAGCCAGGCGGTCGTTTATTCGGGTTTTTGGCGTCGTGTCGCGGCATCCCTGATCGACTCGGTCATCCTAGGCGTTGTCGGAGCTATTCTTGGTATTGTTTTGGGCGTAGCAATGGTGTCTGGAGGGACAGATGATACTGAGGTGGTGGAGCTCACTGGTAACGTTGTTGGTATCTTTCTTGGGTGGCTCTATTACGCCCTGATGGAAAGCTCATCGAAGCAGGCAACCATAGGTAAGATGGTGATGGGAATCAAGGTGACCGACCTTGAGGGGAATCAGATCAGCTTTGCCCGAGCCAGTGGTAGGCACTTTGGTAAGATCATCTCCTCACTGATCTTGGCGATTGGCTACTTGATGATGCTCTGGACAGAGAAGAAGCAGACCCTGCACGATAAGATGGCGGGGTGCCTCGTGGTTAAGTAAGCGAAGCAAAAGAAGAAAAGATTTCCTCGGTGCGGGTTGCTTGGCTGAGCACATAGGCTAGCTCGCTGGCCCTGCCTGACTGCCGAGAATAAACTTCAGCGTTTAATTTTCCGGAATGATGTTATCGAGCTTGTCATTCAGGTGGCCGGTTATCTGGTCCGCCAGTTCGAGTAAGTTTACCTTGTCGTTTTGATCAAAGCTTTTGGCTTCTTGGCCGATGACGCAAAGCGTGCCAACCGTGATGCCGTTTTTTAACGTTAGCGGTGCGCCAAGATAACAAACGACAGAATCATTGGTAACCAAGGGGGAGTCTTTCAGGTAAGATACTTTCTCGGCGTCTGAAACTTCAAGTAACTCATTCGAATCCAGCACGTATTGGCAGAACGACCACTCAACGTTTGTTGCCTGGGATTCTGCTAACCAGCCAGAGCCTAGGCCGTGGTGGGCAGCAAAATACTGCATTTCATTAAAAAGGATACTGACCACACTGATTGGCAAATTGAGCTTGGTGCTAGCTTCCTCTACCACACGTAATAAAAAAGGGTCTTTGTTGTTATCGAGTAGACCTAGGTTGGCGATCGTTTTTAGCCTTTCTTCGTCATGTAAGAGCTTCCTTATATTCTGACGGTCAGGATTGTATTTCTCGTCTTTCTCCAGTGCTTCAAAGGTGTCTAGTTTGAGTTTGAGCGAAAAGCCAAAACACTTGGGGGCTCCGGATAAGTCGGTGCACCACTTGGAAATTCTGCGCAATTCCTCCATCTTCAAAAAATCCTCCGAGCTGATAGAGCATTCTTTTTTGATTAAATTCCAGAGTGTTTCTGCCCGGCTGTATCCCAGGGTGTCGGTAAGTTCGGCGTGTAAATCAACGACGGTAGGAAGGGAAAAGTGATCATACTTTTCAAGTGGTCTTTCTGAGCTCATAGATGTTTAGTTGTTGAAGGTCGGTTCAATAAACCTTTTTACGAGGGCACTCATTATTACGCCATTTTTGTTAGCTATTAGCAATGATAAAGGCAGAGTTCTCTGGTAATTATTCAAACGGTGTTTGAATAAGTTTCCTGTTAAAACGGGATGCAGACCCACTGAGCGAAACACTCGGGAGATGCTGGGATGGGGGTAGAGACGATACTGAGGTCCTCAATCCAGATTTTTGTGAGCTCAGATCCTGGGTTCTCTCAGATCCTACGCTCTGGATCCTTAAGTCCTAAAAACTGCTTGTAGAGAATCTCTACCTTATTCCTCGCCCAATCGGTTTTCCTGAGGAACTTC
>ENA-OQVM01004960-OQVM01004960.1-marine-metagenome-genome-assembly--contig:-NODE-4960-length-13125-cov-2.912324_pt1 | contig 13125 bp, 8 predicted proteins | sample MGYA00237776_ERZ505498 | MGnify/ENA primary metagenome ERZ505498 (study PRJEB26159, sample SAMN06265151) | marine metagenome | isolation source: Helgoland LTER site | place: Germany:Helgoland, sampling... | reverse complement strand
TGACATCCTGTAAAGCCGGCTTCTTTCATGATTCTTGCCGTCGTTCCAAAACGTTTGATGATATCCCAAATTTCTTGTTCTTCAAGGGGGGTTGGTGTTTTGAACATTTTTGATGCTCCACCCATTTTTAAAGACACTGCTGAAGGTGCAACAATACGACGATTGATAGCTGCAAAAGCTTGACGACCAGGATGATTTATCTGTGGCCATAGATGAACACCCGATCCGCTGACCGATTGCGCCCAGGACTTTAGTAAATCAAAGTGCTTATAATTCTCCACAACAACATTACGAGCTTCTCCTAAAGCTTTTGAATCTATCATGACGTTACCAGTAATTAAAAGACCGGGATTTCCTTGTGCCCATAGACGGTAAGCATGAATAAGGCCTTTGGATGGCGCGTGATAGGCGGTGCCATAATTTTCACTCATCGCAGATTTTGCAATCCTGTTTTTTAATACGGATCCACTAGGTAGTTTGAAGGAGGAAGCGATATGATGCATCAGTAATTATTTATTAAAAGTTGTGTAATTTCTATTTTGAGAGGGTTAAGTTAGTTAATTTATAGCTGATTTTATTTCGAATTGAACTATGAAATAAATTTGTAGTTGAGAAATCTGATTAAGCTGTTATTCTAATGAAGATTTTTCAATCATTATGATATTTTAGTGTATGTGAGAGTGCTAATCAAATAAACAATGATATCAGGAATACTGCAGCCAAACCAGTTAGTGACAGAAGGAGTGTCATGATGGACCAACTGCGAAATGTGTCCTTTTCTGAAAGCCCAAGGTAATTACTTACTAGCCAAAAACCACTATCATTTACATGAGACAATATGGATGCTCCAGCGGCAATAGCGATGACAATAAGTGCTGTTTGTAACGGATTTAATGGTGTAATGATTATAGATGATGTAATGCCAGCAGCAGTAATCATGGCGACCGTTGAAGATCCTTGTAGAATTCTTACAGTAGCAGCAGCTAAGAATCCAAAAAGTAGGGGGCTTAAACCAATACTAGAAAAATAATTAGCAAGCATTTCACCGGTTCCTGTTGTAATTAACATTTGTTTAAAAACACCTCCAGCACCAGTTAATAAAATTATGATTCCGGCAGGAGCTAAGGAGGCTGTTGTAATTTTTGATAAAATAGACTTAGAAACTCCTCGTTTAATTCCTAGAAAATACCATGCCATTAAGTTGGCTATAATTAAAGCTGAAAAAGGATGTCCAAACATTTGAACCCAAGCAATGGTATTAGGAGACCAATGAAAGCGATCATTGATTGAGCCATTGAGTAGCGTATTTAAGACTATTAGCAAGATTGGAGTTCCAATAATGACCAGTATTAGTGAAATAGGAGGGAAATGGGATAAATTACTTTTTTTTATCGCCGCCGGTGCTGCTATAAAAATTTTAGAAGCTATGTATTTCCCATAAAGAGGACCACTAATAATAGCTGTTGGAATTCCCACAATAATCCCTAGTAAAATGACCCAACCTAAATCTGCATTTAAAATATCTGCGACCGCAACAGGGCCAGGCGTTGGAGGAATAAAGGCATGAGTTATTGCGAGCCCTGAAAGTAATGGGATAGCATATAAAAGCAAGGATTTTTTTGTTTTTCTCTGTAATGAATAGACCAGGGGTATCAAAATGATAAAAGCAACATCAAAAAAGACAGGAATTGCAATTAAAAACCCTGTGACCATAAGCGCCCATGATGCTTTTTTTTCTCCAAAGACATTGAGCATATATTGTGCCAATGCTTCCGCGCCACCTGAGTGCTCTAAAATAGCTCCAAACATTGCACCTAATCCAACAACGACTGCAACGAACCCTAAGGTTGATCCCATTCCATTTTTAACAGTTACCATGATTTCTTGGGGAGGAACACCAGCTAGAACACCAACAATGATACTCGAAATTAAAAGTGCGATAAAAGGTTGTATTTTGAATTTTAGAATTAGAATTAGGAGTGAGCCAACACCAAAAAGTACTGCTAAAAGAAGTGAGTAGTCAATCATATTAATACCATTTTGTATGAAAATTAGTGTCCACATGTTTATCAATTCTTTGGTAAGTATGGGCGCCAAAAAAATCACGTTGAGCTTGAATTAAATTTGCAGGAAGTCTTTTTGTACACATGGATATCCAATAATTGTAAGCAGATGAGAAACTATCTAAAGCTACTTTTTGGTCTATAGCGTGATGCAATAATGCTGCTATTTGAGGCTCTGTTTTAGTAAGAGTTTCCATCAGTGTGTCATTTTTAAACAGAGATTTGTCATGAGCAAAATAACTTATAAGCTCTTCCATCAAGTTTGAACGTATGATACATCCTTTGGTCCAAATTCTTGCAATCTCTTTAGGGTTGAAATTCCAATGGTATTTTTGAGAAGCAGCCTGTATGAGATTAAATCCTTGGATATGATTGATGATTCTAGCAAACCTATAAGCATCTTTTAATGTATTTAAATCAAAAAACTTTGTTGCTTCAGATGGAGGTTTTCTTTTGACTAAAAACTCACGTTGTTCTTTCATACCTGAGATATAACGAGCAAATATTGCTGAAGACATCATGGTATTAACCACCCCTAAAGATAAGGATGATTGTGTGGACCATATGCCAGTACCTTTGGTTTTAGCATTGTCCAATATGACATCTAAAAGGTATTCAGATCCTTCTTTCTTCTTTAGAATTTTTGATGTAATTTCTAATAAATAACTTCCTTCAGAACCTTGATTCCATTTTTCAAAAACAGATGCCATCTCATCATAGTCCATCTGATTAGAAAGTACGGCATAGAGCTCTGCTAAAAGTTGCATTTCTGCATATTCGATGCCATTATGAACCATTTTCACAAAATGACCTGCACCATCAGCTCCTAAAAACAGTTGACAGGGCTTACCGGAGTTATCTTTTGCTGAAATAGCATTTAAAATTGGCGTTAAAATGTTGTAGGCTTCTTTGCTTCCTCCAAACATAAGTGACGCGCCTTCACGTGCTCCAATTTCCCCTCCAGAGACACCGCAACCTACATAGTTGACACGATGCTTTTTCAGTGCTCTTTCTCTTCTTTGAGTGTCCTTGTAATGAGAATTGCCTCCATCAATAATCACATCATTTTCATCAAGTAAGGGCAGAATTTCGTCAAGTAAGGTATCTATGGCTTCACCACTTTTAATCATTAACCAAATTTTTCGAGGACGCTTTAAGGCACGGATAAATGACAAGAGATCAATAAATCCATGTAAGTTTTTAATATTGGGATGTTTAGACAAAAAATTAAAAACTACAGTTTTTTCTCCCTTTATAAAACGGTTATAAACGGCAGTCTCAAAACCATTCTTGCAACAATTTATGGCGATTCCTTGCCCCATAACTCCCATGCCAATTACTCCAATTGATGCTTGATTATCAATAGTTTTTTTAGTCAAAACAGATTGAATTAAAACCTCTATAGGGTGGTTGATGTTTAAATGAATGCCATAATTTGGAAGTTCTAAAATATCAAACTGAGATTTTAGTAATTCAGGATTAAAAAAATGATCATGTCTTTCTTTGAGTCGCGATTGTATGATCTTAAAGGTTCCATTAAGAACAATCCAAGTAATGTGATTGTTATCTTTTGAAAGTTTTTTGCGGTAGTCTTCTTTTAAAGCCGAACATGCAAGAATAGCTCCTCCGTTACGCGACCATTTATTAATATTATCGGCCAAGGTATGGAGCCAGGGTAGGCGATCCATATCATTTAACGCATGACCTGATTTCATCTTAATTTTACTTGCTTCGGAATGAAAATCGTCCGCATCATAAAAAGGCTTAGAGATTACTTGTGCTAACTGTTTTCCTAGAAATGTTTTTCCAGAACCACTAACCCCCATAATAATATACATCCGTATTTTTTTAATAAAGATATAAAAATAATAGAGGTTATTATTTAGGGAGACAGACGTAAAAAGTTATCTTCAACGCTTTTTTGTAACTGCATATTATTTTTTCCATGTCCCCCCATATTTGTAGATGGGATTATTTTTTTTTATGTCGAGTAAGCATATTTTACAAACAAAGACCCATTCTCTTGGATTCTTGTATTGAACCCGATACATTGTAGAAAAATCAGTTTCGCAGATGTTACAATATTTAATTCTCTGGGTCATCAAACTATTTTTGGAAAAAGTTTCAGTCAATGAAATATATGATAATTATATTTGTATTTCACTAATCCATGTATAAATATGAAGACTAAAATACAGTTTGTGTTGAAGATTACAGGTGTCCTATTTTTATTGCTTCTTATTAGTGGATTTTTTTCGTATCGTTATTTCAATGAGACATTTCTGGGGTTCGAAGATCATCTTGTGCAACCATCTCATATCTCAGAGCTACGTATTGATGGGTATACATTTTTAGACAGGAACGGCAATGGTGCCTTGGATATCTATGAGGATGAACGTCAACCATTAAATATTCGTGTAGAAGATGTGCTTTCCCAAATGACTCTTGAAGAAAAAATACACTTGTTGAAAGGTTCAGGAGTTGCTTCGGCTATGGGCAATGTCAAACCTGGAGGTATCCCAGGTGCTGTAGGAACCATAGTTCCAACACCACGTTTGGGTATTCCGACCATATATTTGTCTGATGGTCCTGCGGGATTGCGAATTCAGCCTATTAGAACAGGAGAGGATAGAACGTTTTATTGTACTGCTTTTCCAATTGCTACCCTTCTTGCTTCCTCATGGAACGAAGATCTCTTATATGAAGTTGGGGATGCAATGGGTAAGGAGGCAGAGGCCTATGGTATCGATGTGATTTTAGGACCAGGAGCAAATATTCATAGACATCCTTTATGTGGACGAAATTTTGAATATTATTCAGAGGACCCTTTGCTTTCTGGCTTCATGGGAGCCGCAGTAGTGAATGGCATTCAAAGTAATGGGATTGGAACATCAGTGAAGCATTTTGTCGCAAATAATCAGGAAACTAATCGAAATCTAAATGATGTTCGTATTTCGGAAAGGGCGTATCGTGAAATTTATTTAAAAGGGTTTGAACATATTGTAGCACGCTCACAACCATGGACAATGATGTCTTCTTACAATAAAGTAAATGGTGTTTTTACTTCGGAAAGTAAAGAACTGTTAAGTGATATTCTTCGGGACGATTGGCATTTTGAAGGCTTGGTGATGACAGACTGGTTTGGGGGTAGAAACCCAGTGGCTCAAATAACTGCGGGAAATGATCTTTTGGAGCCCGGAACCAAAAGACAATGGGAAGCATTATTAGAGGCTGCTCGTGATGGTTCCTTGTTAGAAACTGATATTGATCGCGCAGCAGAACGTATTTTAACCTTGATCTTCAAGACAAAGAAAATGCAGAATTATGAGTTTGATAATAATCCAAACCTCGATAAACATGCTCAAATAACAAGAAACTCTGCGGCCGAGGGTATGGTGTTGTTAAAAAATAATGGTGCATTACCACTCACTAATGTTACTAATATTGCCTTGTTGGGAGTAACATCCTACGAGTTTATTGCGGGAGGCTCGGGGTCGGGAGATGTTAATGAGGCTTACACCATATCATTGGAAGAGGGGTTGTCTAATGGGGGTTTTAAAATTAATACTCTAGCAAAAGAATTATTTGAAGCCCATAAAAACGCTAATCTGAAGGGTTTTAAACGTCCTGAGGGGTTAGATGCAATTTTCACTCCCTATTCGCCACCAGAAATTGATTATACGAAAGAGCAACTTGACCAAATTGCTGCTACCTCTGATGTTGGAATTTTCACTTTAGGCCGTAATGCCGGAGAAGGAGGTGATAGGATGGAAGAAGATGATTTCTTGTTAACCAGCAACGAAATAGCATTGATTAATCATATCACACAAGCCTTCCATAGCCAAGGCAAAAATGTAATTATGGTTCTCAACATTGGAGGTGTCATTGAAACTGCATCGTGGAAATCTTTACCTGATGCGCTTCTCTTGGCATGGCAGGGTGGGCAAGAAGGAGGTAACTCCGTTGCTGATATCTTGTCAGGGAAAGTTAATCCAAGTGGAAAATTACCCATGACCTTTCCTGTCAATTTAGAGGATCATGCCTCGCATGCTAACTTCCCTAAGAACCCTATCATGGTTAACATTGAAACTCTCGTTAAAAATATGGTTTTCCCACCGAAAGATCGACCTTTAAATGAGCAAATTAAAGATGAAGATTACACATATTATGATGAAGGGATTTATGTTGGTTACCGCCATTTTGATAAAGACAATTTACCGGTATCTTATCCTTTTGGCTTTGGACTGAGTTATACTGATTTTGAATATCACGATATAGAAGTTAAGGTAGTGAACGATAGCATTCAGATTCAGTTTGCAATAACGAATGCTGGTGATGTATCGGGCAAGGAAGTTGTGCAGGTGTATGTTGAAAAAATGGACTCAGACATCGATCGGCCAAAGCAGGAGTTAAAGGCATTTACAAAGAGTCAACTTTTAAATCCTGAAGAACAAGAAATTATATCGTTGCAAATTCCAATTACAGAATTAAGTTATTGGGATGAAAAGAACAATAAATGGGCTCTAGAATATGGGTCTTATAACATAAAAATTGGTGCATCCTCTAAGGATATTCGACATCAAATTCAAATAAAATTAAAGGAATAACCATTGACAAAACTACTTTAAAGGAGCCACTTTAAACTTCATTGTTTGCGCAACGAAGTCAACAACGCCGCTCACAATCATGATCTTATTATCATCTGTTGTAGCGTCATAAGAATACATTTTAAATACTTTCCCCTCTTTTTTGTAAACACCTTGTAAGGTAGCTTTTACGATGTTTTCTCCCATTTGAGTCCATGCAAAACCTGTAAACTCTCCGGTAGTATCACTATTGTTATGGTTTGTGAACATATATGATAAATAAGCTTTACCGTAAGGCCCAGCATCTCCGGAGGCAGAAAGCTCATAATTAATTCCATCTTTTGTATGCACAGCATCAATATCAAATACCGCATCGAAAGTGGTATTAGGATCCCATTCAATATCTTGAGAAAAACCTAAAGTTGTACATAAAATTGCGAGTAAATAGATAATTTTTTTCATAATAAATTGATTTTAACTTGTTTAATGCAATTTAAAAAAAACAAACAAGTTTAGCAAATAGTATTAGATTAAGAGGCATCAATGTATGACGTTAAATTTGAACTACGAATTTACTTTACCTTTCAAGAGTGTTGCCAATTCTTTACCATAATCTATGAAAGCAATTGTTTCATCAGTTCGAGCCAATTTAATTTTATCAAAAATGAATAGTGCTTCACCATTACTTTCTACATGATACATCTGATTATTTTCGAAAAAACGAATGACATCTTTTGTAAAAAAATTACGAATTTCTGATTCATTACTTCCAATTAGAAGGAATTTTTTTGAAAAATTTGGATACATTTCAAAATTGATATCCTTATAACCCGTAAAGGCCATTACACGATCAAATATCTTCCCGAACATGCCTTCTTTTTCCATAGTGAAAACAGGTATTTTTCTGTTCATTTTTAAGATCATTGCTGTGGTATTAAATGTTTCTGCAGTAAAAGCTTGACCTTCATTGAAGGTGATATCGGCAATCTCCCAAGACATATTGGGGTCTTTATAAGCACCTTTTAAACAATTATATTTACGCTCAATGGGTCTAATTTCAAAAAAGTGGAATTTCTTGAGATAGATGGTGTTCCAATCAACTTGGCTGTTGTACTGATAATCTCTCTCAGTTGCTAAGTTTCGTAATCGCTTTTGTCGTTGCGATAATTTGGCTGCAGAACTCGTCAAACTAATTTTTAAAGCTCTGTTGTGTGTAGAATATGACACATGTGAGTCTAACCCTGTGATAAAGACTTTTCCACCTGCAGCCCTTTGTGTCTTCAAGTACTCGACTAAGTAGTCCATGTAAGTCATTCCTACCAATCGCGTCTCTGATAAATCAATATTAACATTTGCTCCTGTAGGAATTTGCGCTACCAGTTTGTCAATTTTTAATATACCTAGGAAATTTGCAATGCCCCTTATTTTTAAATCGAAACTTCCATCATCAAGTTTTATTAATTTAGTACGCGATTTATAGACCATTTTAAAAAACATTGGTATAGACAATCTAGCCAAAAGCATGTGGGTTGCTAGCGCTAAGATTAATCCTCCAAGTAAGCCAATTAATAGATTTGTGTAAAGTGTTAAAATCATTGTACCTACAAAGAAAATGAGTTGCTCGATTCCTTGATTGTAAGCTTGTTTAAAAACTGCAGGAGATGCTAGTTTGAATCCTGTGTAAACTAGTAAAATAGCAAAAGCACAAAGAGGGACTTGTCTCATTACAGGGCTTAACAATACAATAAATAGGAGTAATAAAAGGCCCTGATACATGTTAGACCACTTAGTTTTAGCACCATTATGAATATTGACGGTACTTCGAATAATGACCGCAATAATTGGTAAGCCTCCAATTAAACCAGCAACCATGGTACTTAATCCAATGCCTGTCAAGTCCTTATTTAAATCTGTCTTTCTTTTGTAGGGGTCAATTTTATCTACTGCTTTAGCAATTGCTAAGGACTCGATACTCGTAATAATCAACATAGAAAAGACTGTTGTCCAAAACTCTATGGTATTAATTTTACTAAAGTTTGGATGCATTATGGAATCCAAAATGGTGTCGGGGATATCCAATAACAAATGTGGTCCCAAATCATATGGCTTTCCAAAAAATGACAGTGTTTGTTGATCAAAAAAGTTAAAACCATATACAAATGGAATTGAAAGCGCTATTACCCACATAGGAGCAGGTAAAAAATTAAAAATACGGTAGTTAGTTTTGGAATGAAATAACAATAAAAATAGCCCTGTCAGAGAAATAATTAAAACAAAAGGATTCGCTTCAGGTAAGTATTTAACAGCGTCAATGAGATTTTGTATGATACTGGGACTATCTGAATGGGTACCCATGGCAACATGAATCTGCTTGGCAAAAATAATAATTCCGATTGCTGCCAAAATACCATGAATGACCGAACTATGAAAGATGTCTGCCAATCTTCCTAATTTTAACAATCCCAATAACATTTGAAGAGCACCGGAAACGACTACAGCTGCTAGCACGTAATTAAATGCTTGTCCTGAACCATCATCCATCAATGTTATACCAAGAAGTATGACTCCAATAACCCCTTTTGCTGGACCGTTTACTGATATATGACCACCTCTGTAAAGGGTTGTGACAACCCCACCAACCACTGCTGAGAAAATACCCGACATTGCAGGTGCTCCTGCTGCCAAAGCGATTCCTAATGAAAGGGGTAAGGCAATGAGTGCAACACTCACTGCTGCGATTAAATCAGATTGCCAATTTTCTAGCAATCCCTGAATTCCTTTTTTGGGTATGGTATCCATGTCTATGTATAGTTAAAACGCAAAACTAATGTACTAAAATATTAAATATTTGGAACTATTTATGTGGAATATAAGGTGTTAGTGAAGTAATTTTAAGATAATACATAAATTCATTCATAATTATATTTGCTATTGAAATGCAATTAATTGAAATACTCACATTTGATTAAATTATAACTGCTATTCTAATTTGTAAATAGTTTCAAAATATTCACAAACAATCATCATATCCTCATTAAATGATTCATGAAATGACTCCATTTCTCTTATGTAATAATCTTTATGGACCTTTTTCCAGTAAGCAAGAGATTTATCTCCTTCACCTTCTATTTCTACAAATTCAGGAGTGATTTTGTTATAAGGAGTTAACGTTACTTTTTTTATTTCAATAATTGCTTTTGCATTGCCAGCCCAATCAGTAATGATATGGTGGCTGCCAACTTTAGGTAGTGGTGTATGAGTTTTATTAAACCACCAAAGTGAGGTAGCGGTTGCTCTTTTAATGCCTTTTAATACTAATTCAGCACATTCATTTGCGTCTTTTTCATTATCGCAGAAATAGAAAGAGTCTGGTTTTACCTTTGTTTTTATGTTCGGATGGTTCTTTAAAAAACCATTCCATAAAATCACTTCCGATGCTGTATTTTTATTGATATTAGCCATGTTTTATAAAGCGTTATAGTTATTAAAAAAGAAAATAAGACGGACTAACACTGAAGGTTGTTTGATTTAATAAAAGTTTCGAGTTTATTGATTATTTGAACCGTGCTTGTTATTTTATTTTTTCAAATGTAACGCTATCATTTACTAAAAAGTTACTTACTCAATATCTATATTAAATGCAGTATGGAGTCTCTTGTGATAAGTATGGTTAAATATTATAAAATTTCTTTTGGAATAATCCTTCTTGTCCAAGTGTTTAAACGTTTAAAATTATTTACCTCAGAGTCAGGATTAAATTCTAAGGTTGTTTCCCACGAATTTTCGGGTAGAAACTCTTCCTCCATGCCTTCTAAAACACCACTAGATATTTTTTGAGAGTTGATAATCACAATACATTCGGTATTTAAATTAGCACTTCTAGGATCAAGATTAAACGTCCCAATTACAGTAATTTCACCATCTATTACCATGGATTTGGCATGTAACCCAAATGTGGGCTTGTAATTTAATTTTTCTTGAAGCTCCCCTGTCATTATCTTCATCCGTGATTCAGCATCTGGCCGAAATTCGAATATTCTAACACCGGTATTTAGTAATTTTTTTCTATCCCTTTGATAGCCACTGAAGGCCTCTAGGTTGTCTGTTGATGCTAAGCTATTGGTCATTATTCTAATCTTTACTCCGCGATCTACTGCATCCTTAAATAGATTTTGAGACAATGAGGAAGTAATTAAATATGGCGTTTGTATATCTAAAGACGATTTGGCATTTTTAATTAAATGAATCAAGGCATCTGTTGAAATACCACCTCCAGACAAACCACTGTTATCATCATTTTTTCCAGGATTATCAGAAATAAATTGTACATCATCTAACCAAACCAAGCCACCTGATGTTTTAATACTATTAAACGTTGTTGGCAGTGTTGTAATACGTTCTCTTATTTGAGGCCAAAAATTATCTGGATTACAGGCATACTCATGAAGTTTGTCAAATTGATTTTGTGAGGTAGTGTTTTCGGGAACATCTTTGATAAAACTTGAGACATCTTGACTCAATGGACTTGTCCAAAATTGATCAAAAGATGCCGATACGGTTGTTGACGCTTTTCCTAATAGTAGAACATCTCTATCTCTAAAATTATACTCATGGTCATAGTCAAAATATTCATCTGCAATATTTCTTCCACCTGTAATGACCACTTGCCCATCCACGATAAATGTTTTGTTGTGCATTCGTTGATTTGCCGATCTAAAATTGGTAGTAAATTTCTGTATTTTGCCAAAAATATTTTTACCTAAATTAACTCCAGGATTATAAATTTTCACTGTGATGTTTTTATGTGAAGCAAACGTTAAGATGTCCTGAATATCTGCATCTACCATAATATCATCAACAATAATTCTAATATTTACTCCCCGATCTGCAGCCCTAACTAAATAATCACATGCAATAAGTCCAATATTATCCATTGAAAAAATAAAGTATTGAATATCGATTGTTTTTTCAGCATGTTCACTTAACCAAGCTCTGGCAACCATGGAACCGCTTCCATCCTCCAAGACATAAACACCAGTTTTAGTTGCCATTTGCTCTGCAATATCCTCGAGCTCCTTGGATAATGTTGTTGTGTCATTGCTATGAATATTTGAACAAAAATCTGTTTCTTGGATTGATTCCTGTGCCATATTGCAGGAACTTAACACAAACACTATTAAAATGAAGCGATAATTCATTGTTTTTTGATTTGTCTTTAATTAGTTAAAGTTCTTTAACTTCAATATTTCTCCAACTTACTTTAACATCTCCACCGCTGTGAATTTGCAAAACTACTCCACCTTCTCCTTGTCCAATTTTTTCATCTTTAATATCAATCATCTTAGTTCCATTAAGCCAAGAGGTTATTTGAGCACCTTGTACTTTAATTTTCATCAGATTCCAATCACCTTCTTTCAATACTTTTTCATTGTCAGGGTCAGGTTTAATTAGCCAACCGCGTCCATAGGATTCATAGACACCACCAGTATGTTCGCCCATGGGTGCAACCTCTACTTGCCAACCATTAACCTTTGTGCCGTCAACAGTCGATCTGACAAAGACACCACTGTTACCGTTGCTATTTTGTTTGAATTCTAATGTCAATATGAAATCTTTATAATTCTTTACTGTACCTAGATAACCGTATTCTTTGTCATCGCCACTTTCGCATATTAAGAGTCCTTCCTCAACATACCACTTTTCTGTCCCGTAAATATGCCACCCATCTAAATTTTTTCCATTAAACAGAGAGGAACTCTGTCCAAAAGATAGAGTAGGTATTAAAAAACTACTTACAATTGTCAATAAAAGATATTTCATATTACGTGTTGTTATATATTCATTACGAACGTTCTTATAAATGCCTGTTTTTCTGATTTTATTTGCTTTAACAAGGCGTTATAATTTTAGTGGTCATGCCACTAATTATTTTAATATGTAAGTCGTTAAAACATAAAAATAAATTCTGTATAAACTTTAATGTTTTACAATCAATTTCTTTGTAATTGTCCCTAGATTATTTTTTATTTTAATATAATAAATACCACTGTTTAAATTCTTGACACTAAACTGTAATTTACTAGATGAGGTTGTTACAATATCTACATTTAATCGTTTTCCTATAATATCATAAACGGTTAGATTAGAAATATGATTAAAACTTTGAATAGTGACTAAATCATTTGTTGGGTTTGGAAATAGTAATACGTTTTTAAATGTTGTTTTATTCAAATCTAAAATATTAGGAACTTCTTTTAATTCCCATTGCGCACTTTCCCAACTTGCGTTAATGGAACTGTGCTCTGCATATCCCAAATTATTTTCAATATTCATGTATTGATTCGAAGTAGATGTATTTAGAAACTTATTATGTGTGCCGTTAACTGTTCTTTTTTCCCAGATCGAACTTGGTGAATCTGAGGCTATCGGTGTACATTCCAATGAGCCAGTTTGGTTTTCCATGTGTATTTTGTCTC
>ENA-OQVM01004959-OQVM01004959.1-marine-metagenome-genome-assembly--contig:-NODE-4959-length-13126-cov-3.663959_pt1 | contig 13126 bp, 14 predicted proteins | sample MGYA00237776_ERZ505498 | MGnify/ENA primary metagenome ERZ505498 (study PRJEB26159, sample SAMN06265151) | marine metagenome | isolation source: Helgoland LTER site | place: Germany:Helgoland, sampling... | reverse complement strand
CGTCTTTGGCTTACCTGCCTGCATCTCGCGCCGAATATTAGCAGATATGACCTTTTTTGACGAACCCTTTTTGAGTGGCATGAGTGCTACCTTCCTTGTGGTGGTATAATGGAGAGTAGACCCAGATTCTTTCGCTGCAGAGGCGTTAAGTTCCTCAGCGTTTCGGCAGCACCTCGTAGGCGATGGGGCTGGTATGCTCCACCACCAGATCGTGCTGGCCCAGTATCTCCGCGTCCGATATCTGGCTTTCCGGCTTTTCCTTCAACAGCCGAAAGTACGCCTGACTCAGGAGTTTGTTCTGCCGTTGGGATAAAGCCGAGGTCTTCTTTGGGCCCAAAACCCTCGAAATCCGGTTCAAAAACTTTTGTTCCTGCGTTTGCTCTGTCTGCATCTGTCCCGCTCCACTTCATTAAAACCACGTCGGGGAAGCCCTTGCTTTCATCCCAACCTTCTGACCGCCATTGACGGATGAGATCGTCAAAGGCGTCCTGCCCGCGATCCTGAATATAAAACTTTTTACTAAAGGGTATGCGAGTCACCTCGTCAAACCCATAGTTTTTGTATAGGTTTTGAGCAACTTTGAGTTCTGAAAGTGTTTCTAAATAACACTGTTTATACCCCATTGACTTGGCAGCTTCTAAACATACTTTCATGAGTTTTTTGCCATACCCTTTTCCTCTCATATCGGGAGCAAGGTACATTTTTTGAAGCTCACAAACGGAAGTCTCCTCGCCCGCTAAGGCTTTAATGCCAGCGCCACCTTTGACAAGTCCGTGATCTTCTACTACAAGATAAATAGCTGCATCGTCTTGATACGATTCAAACATTTGTGTGGTTTCTACATCTTCGTAAACCGTCCCTGTTAAAGGCAATTCAAGCTCTAAAAACGTAGTTTTTATAAGGGCTTCTAGTTGTGAATTATCCCCGAATTGAATTTCTCTAATACGCATGTTGTAAATACAAATTAATAAATCTTATTTTTGTTGTTCGAAGATACACATAATACCCAAAAAAATGATAAAAAATTTTACGATCCTACTTTTACTAGCTTTCACAACGCGTTGCACTTTAAAGCAAAAACCAGAGTTCATCAAAGTCGATGCCATTCAGTTGGTGGACGCCAATTCTAGACAAATCACTCTAAGTGCAAATGCCGTATTTAATAACCCAAACAGTGTTGGTGGACGATTAAATACTGAGGGCGTAAGTGTACTTGTCAATGGTGTTGATTTTGGATTTATTAGCGCTGAAGAATTTAAAGTCCCTGCAAAAGACAAGTTTACGGTGCCACTTCAAATTGTTATAAAGACCAAAGAACTGCTAGGAAAAGATCCAAATGGGTTTTTAAATGGCTTACTGAATAGTGTGCTCAACAAAAATTTAGAAGTAACATATAAAGGAGTTATTGAATTTAAGGCCTTAGGGTTTACTTATGAATACCCTATTGATAAAACAGAATCCGTTAACATCAAATTATAATCACTCACGAACATTACATAGCACGTTGTATTGAAATCGCCAAAGGTTTGGGCACCACAGCGCCAAACCCAATGGTAGGCTGTGTTATTGTGGTTGATGCTCAAATTATTGCTGAGGGCTATACAAGTCCGTATGGCGGACCGCATGCCGAAGTCAATGCCATTAAAGCGGTGAAAGATGTGAGCTTACTCGCCAAAGCGACTTTATATGTAACCCTAGAACCGTGTGCCCACTTTGGAAAAACACCCCCTTGTAGCGATTTGATAATCGCCCATAAAATTCCTAGAGTAGTCATTGGATGTATTGACGCACATGCTAAAGTCTGTGGCAAAGGCATTGCAAAACTAAAAGCTGCTGGTTGCGAAGTGACTGTTGGTGTTTTGGAAGCGGAATGTAAAGCACACCACAAGCGTTTTTTTACATATCATAACAAAAAGCGTCCTTATATTATACTAAAATGGGCAGAAAGCACTGATGGCTTTATGGCACCACGGACAAAGTCTGAAACGAAACCGGTTTGGATTAGCAATACCTATTCAAGACAACTTGTCCACCAATGGCGTGCAGAAGAACAAGCGATTTTGGTAGGCGCCAATACAGTCGTTCAAGATAATCCTAGCTTAACAACACGAGAAGTGGAAGGGCCCAACCCTATTCGAGTGGTTATCGATCTGAAACATTCGTTAGCAGATTTCTATCAGGTGTTTAATTCCGAAGCAAAAACAATCCGATTAACCGCTAAAGACATTGATGCACAACTTCCGCTTGCTTTTCAGGTGTGCAAGGCGTTACACAGCCACCATATAACGTCGGTGATTATAGAGGGTGGTCAAAAAACATTACAGGCATTTATTGACGAAAATCTTTGGGACGAAGCCCGTATATTTGTGGGAGAACGCCCGTTGAAATCGGGAATTTCAACGCCAAAAATCAAAGGTACACTAGCCTCGGAACATTCTATTAAATCTGATTCTTTAAAACTACTAATAAATGATTAGTACAATTATATTTGACTTTGGGGATGTATTTATCAACTTGGACAAACCAGCAATTGAACGTGAATTAGTTAAGGTAGGAGTAGAAACAATCACAGCAGACATGTACCAGATTGCCCTTCAATATGAAAAAGGGTTGATAAGCACCGAAGATTTTGTAACGGCTTTTACAACTAAATATCCTAGAATTTCAGCCGAACAGTTCAAAAAGGCTTGGAACGAAATTATTTTAGATTTTCCAGAATATCGTTTAAAGTTTATAGAAAAACTCTCAACAAATAAATCGTATAAACTCCTATTATTGAGCAACACCAATGCACTACATATCGAACAAGTAATTAAAAATATGACTTTTAGTAGATACGAGCGCTTCAAAAAATGTTTTGATCAATTTTATTTGTCTCATGAACTCCAATTACGAAAGCCTGATGTTTCGATTTTTAAGTATATTTTAGACAAAAACCAGCTCATTGCTGAGCATTGTCTTTTTATTGATGATACCAAAGAAAATACTGAGGCCGCAGCACAGCTTGGAATCCACACTTGGAATAATGACCCCCTAAAAGACGATGTTATCGATTTATTTAATCATCCACTAATTAAGAATTCGTGAATTCTATAACGACGTATAAAACGCTGAAAAACCCTTCTGAACCAGTGCTTTACAAGGACAAGGGAAGTAAGTTTATCGGATATGCATTTCCTATAGAATCAAAGGACGACTTTAAAGCACATATCGATAAGCTAAAACAGGAACATTCAAGTGCAGGGCATTTTTGTTTTGCATACCAGTTGGGCATTGACACACCATATCACAGATCTTCCGATGATGGAGAACCCTCAAACAGTGCCGGCTTACCCATTTATGGACAATTACTAGCCTTTGGCGTTACAAATGTGCTGGTTGTAGTTGTGCGTTATTTTGGCGGCACAAAACTTGGTGTTGGAGGACTAATCAGTGCTTATAAAACAACGGCAAGACTAAGTTTAGAAGCGAGTTATATTCAGACCCTTGATATTTTAATTCCGCTAAAACTCACATTTGCTTACAAGGAATTAAGTCAAGTCATGCGGATTATTAAAAAGTATCAGCTTGTTTTAAAAACTCAGTCCTTAGAATTGGATTGTGAAATTGTGATATTGGCAAAAAAAATAAGCCTAAATTCTATTATGACTACTTTTGAAGCCTTTCATAAAATTAAAGTTGAAGCATTAAACGATTAAATCTGCAGTTTATCTAAAATATAATGCGGACAACGCATTGGAGAATTCGATTTCATGTTAACAAACACCAATTTCGTATTGGCTGTGGTGAGTAATTCACCGCTAGAATTATGAATTTCATAATTAAATTCGATAGACACAGTCGGCGGCTTTAAAAGTTGAGTTGAAACCGTTAAAATATCATCGTAAAGTGCTGGTTTTTTGTAACTTAAGCTCATAGAAACCACAGGTAACATAATCCCTTCTGCCTCCATTTCCTTATATGAAATTCCAAGAGCAGAAAGCCACTCTAAACGTCCAATTTCCAGATACTGAGCATAGTTAGCATGGTGAACAACACCCATTTGATCTGTTTCTGCATATCTTACTTTAATTTGTGTTTGGTGTGCTTTCATTAGTAATTAGTTGTATATTTATAAGCTGTTTAAGTATGCGAAAAAATAATTAAATATTTTTTTGAATTTTATTTTTTTTTTTAGAATTTTGTTCACATATTTGTATTGAAAATTTAGAATAATTTATGTCCCAACAATTATTGTAATTTTTTAGATTACTAACCAAACCAAAAACAAAGTATTAAAATGAATAACACTGCGCAATCGGCATGGGAAAACTGTCTAAATTTTATAAAAGACAACATTCAGCCGCAAGCCTATAAAACATGGTTTGAGCCAATCGTAGCTGTTAAACTCGACAAGCATGCGCTAAGCATTCAAGTACCGAGTAAATTTTTTTACGAATGGTTAGAAGAACATTACGTTAAAATTCTAAAAGTAGCACTCACAAAAGAACTGGGTATTAATGCCAAACTGGTGTACATCATCAAAATGGAGAATACTTATGGCAATAAACAGCCGTTTACCGAAAAAATTCCAAGCTCGAACCGATCAGCAGTGTTTTCTCAACGTGTAGACATCCCTTTAAAAAACATAAATCCCGAATTAAAAAACCCATTTGTCATTCCTGGGATCAGAAATGTAAAAATTGAATCACAACTCAATCCAATTTACACTTTTGATAATTTTTTAGAAGGGGATTCAAATCGACTCGCCCGAAATGCAAGTATTGCGGTGGCGAATAAGCCTGGAGGCACGTCTTTTAACCCTTTACTCATATTTGGTGGTGTTGGGTTAGGAAAGACCCATTTAGCACATGCTATTGGTGTAGATATCAAAGACAAGTATCCCGAAAAAACAGTGCTCTATATTTCAGCTGAAAAATTCACACAACAATATATAGAATCGGTTAAGAAAAATAACCGTAATGATTTCATTCACTTCTATCAAATTATAGATGTTTTAATTATTGATGATGTTCAATTTCTCTCTGGAAAATCAGGTACTCAAGATGTATTCTTTCATATTTTCAACCACTTACACCAAAACGGGAAACAAGTTATTTTAACAAGTGATAAAGCACCTGTGGACATGCAAGACATTGAACAACGCTTACTTTCAAGGTTCAAGTGGGGCTTATCGGCAGAACTTCAAAATCCAGATTTTGAAACTCGAGTATCTATCGTAAAAAACAAATTGTATCGCGACGGTGTTGAAATGCCAGAAGACATTATTGAATACCTTGCCAAACATATCACATCAAATGTGCGAGAATTAGAAGGTGCCATCATTTCCTTAATTGCACAATCTTCATTTAATAAAAAAGAAATAACGCTTTCCTTAGCTAAGGAAATAGTTGAAAAATTTGTTAAGAATACAAAACGTGAAGTCTCAATTGACTACATCCAAAAAGTGGTCTCAGATTATTTTCAAATGGATGTGGATACCTTACAGTCCAAAACTCGAAAACGCCACATTGTTCAAGCTCGTCAACTGGCTATGTTTTTTGCCAAAAAATTCACTAAAGCATCTTTAGCTAGTATCGGATCCCAAATTGGAAAACGAGATCACGCTACGGTTTTACATGCCTGCAAGACGGTAAACAACCTTTCTACAACAGATAAACAGTTTAGAAAGTATGTAGAAGACCTGACAAAGAAGTTGTCAATCTAAAAACGCCTGATATACTGAAGAATTCTAGAGTTATACTCCTTATTTTTTGTAACTTCTTGTAATAAACAAACCACAAAACGCCTAAAAATGACTGGAAAATTATATCTTATTCCTACTGGCTTAGGGGATAATGCGCCTTTAGAAGTACTACCTATTTCCGTCAAAAAAATCATTGAACACATAGACACTTATATTGTCGAAAATGAAAAGGCTGCTCGAAAGTTTATTAAAACAATAAGTTCAGGGAAATCTCAAGCAAGTTTAAACCTGTTTAGTTTAAATAAATTCACAGATCCCCTTGAAATTCCTTCATTTTTAGAAGAATGTTTAGCAGGAAATTCCATAGGATTATTATCCGATGCTGGCTGTCCAGGCATAGCTGATCCAGGCGCTGAAGTTGTGAAAATTGCACACCAAAAACACATTCAAGTTATTCCTTTGGTAGGGCCATCATCTATACTTTTAGCAATGATGAGCTCTGGGATGAACGGTCAAAATTTTGCTTTTAATGGCTACTTACCTATTGATAAAGCAGATCGAAAATCTAAACTGAAACAACTCGAAAAACGTTCGTTTGACGAACAGCAATCGCAACTATTTATAGAAACGCCTTATCGAAACAATAGTATTTTAGAAGATTTATGTACACACTTACATGCTGAGACCCGAATTTGTGTGGCTTGTGATTTGACCCTAGCTTCAGAATATATAAAAACTCAAACGGCAAAAGACTGGAAGCATTCAAAATTAGATTTCCATAAACGACCTGCTATTTTTATTATTCAAAAAGACTAAGGCTCACTTATTTTTGGAGTTCGATGTGGAGAAACAAAAGACATGTCATACCCTGAAAATTTATACATATACGACGGGATATCGGTACCAAAAGTGTCCGAAACATCAAAAGCGCCGTAAGTTCTTAAATAGCGTTTGACACTCCCTGGACCTGCTAAATGAGCTGCTGCTAAAATTCCAGATTCCGTAATGAGGATGCCATCCATTACATGGCCTTCATAACATTCGATATATCGCCTTAAAATCCATTTATTCCTTTTTGTATTTGCTAGAAACACGCGTTCCTGAAGTTCGGGGTTATTTATGAAATTTGATGGATTATGAATCCCTAAAACATCTAAGGTAGATACTCCAAATTGATATTTACCTAAATAGCCAAGTGTGTTTACAGTATCGTATTTGCCTTGAGATTCTTTAAAAGCGATCGCTTCTTTAAACCCAATATACGAGTTGTTTAAAAATGGAATCCCTGATTTAAAAACATCAATATCATTTTCTAAAACCGTATAATGAAGAATCTCATCATGAAGTCTGTATTCTTGGTAGTTTAATGGTGGAGGAGAAGAAAACGCATATAACAAACCTAAAACTAAGGAAAGCAATGCTATAAAATAAAACGAATATTTATAATTCATGTCTATTTTGTTTATGATCCAAGTTTAAATTAAAACACTGTAAATATACGAATAATTGCAACTGATAGTAGTCAACTAGGTACGCTAATTTCGAATCCCTTGACGGTTCAGATAAGCTTGATAGCGTTTGGCATTTTGATGGTGACCACTTAAAGTTTTAGCAAACCGATGAAACCCTAGATTTTCGGCATCGGCAGCAAAATAAAAATAGGAATGGCGTTCGTAGTTCAAAACGGCTTCAATTGCCGTTAGGTCAGGCATCGCAATTAGTCCCGGGGGCAAGCCTTTATACAGATACGTATTATAGGGAGATTTGATTTTTTTATGAGTATTCAGAACACGTTTGATGACCTTATTTTTATAGGCTGGCAACTGATACGCCGCATATTTAAGCGTTGGATCTGCTTGTAGGGGCCAAGCATTGTTTAAACGATTAATATACACCCCGGCGATGCGCGGTTGTTCTGCGGCTTGCTTGGACTCTTCATGAACAATCGACGCAAGTGCCATGACTTCATGGGGCGTAAGCCCTAATAATTGTGCTTTCTCTAAACGGCTTGAATTCCAAAACCGATTGTAAGCTTTCAACATTCGATTTCTGAAAGTTGTGGCAGAGGTATTCCAGAAAAATTCATAGCTATCTGGCAAATACATCCCTAACGCATTTGCTTCGGTAAACCCATGAGATTTTAAAAATTCTTTATCTGTAAATGCCGCAATTAAGTCGGTACTATCTGCTTCAATTTGGTTTGAAATTCTAGCCGCTAATTCGGCAAGTGAGTGCTGATTATTAAAGGTAATTTTTACAGGTAAATTCTGACTACGAATGGAATTAATAATATCATTATTTGTCATCCCTTTTGTAATACGAAAGCGGCCCGGTTTCACATTGGTGACGTATTTTTTTTGTTTGGCCAAGGTCTCAAAGGATTCAATATCTTTAAGAAGTGGTTCTAAGTCTGAGCGTACCTCAGCAAAAGTGGCATTGGACCCTATAAAAATATAGGCCTCTTTAGAATTGAAATTCGTGTTAGGCACTAGCATTACTGAGTAAATAAAATAGGAAAAAATCCCGGCACCAATCAGGCCAATTAAGACGATGGCTATTGCAATTTTTTTAAAGTACATGGTTCATCAATTGAAATAAATATTCGTTTTTGTAGCGACCCTTAAAGAATCGCCAGTCTTTTTTGAGTCCAACTTTTTCAAACCCAATCGATTCAAATAAGCGAATGCTTGCGTCATTATCTTCTAAAACATTGCTATACACTTGGTGAAGCCCTAAGTCATTAAAACTATACTGAATCAACAAGGAAAGTGCTTCTTTTCCAAATCCATTTCTGCGGTGCGAATTTAATATCACGATACTAACGCCAGCCCGTTTATTTTCAGAATCCAACTCAAAAAGATCTATAAATCCTATCGGTTGCTCATTGGTTTTGGAAGTAATTACCAAACGTAATTGTTTGATTTTTGGTGGGTTTTTTTGGGCAGTCTCTAAATACTTTTGCAGAATATCTTTAGAAAACGGGGTTTTAGTTTGACTTAATTCCCAAAGAGATTCGTCATTTTCAATGGTATATAAAAACGTTAAATCCTTAAACTCTAATTCTCTCAAAATCACTAAATCGCCTTGCAATGTTACCATTCAATTTCAGCTTTAAAAACTTGCTTCGCAGGCCCACACAACCAAACCTCTGAATAGGACTCCAAGAGTGGATTAAAACGAACTTTCAGAACGCCGCCTTGAGTTTGTAAGTTTATAGCATTTGAAGTTGTTTGTTTGGAATGAAACATGGCAATCGCAACCGCAGTAGCCCCAGTCCCACAGGACAAGGTTTCGGCCTCTACTCCACGCTCGTAAGTACGAATCGCAAACGTATCTTGATTAATTTTTTCAGCAAAATTAACGTTCACTCCATTTGATTTAAACGGCTCACTATACCGAATTTTAGCTCCTTCAATATTCATGTCAATGGTTTCTAAATCGGACTTAAGTGCCACATAATGTGGGGAACCTGTATTTAAAAGATGGAAGTTTTCACTAGATGAAATCGTTGAAACGTCCTGCATTTTGAGCTCAATATGTTCAGAATCAATGATGGCCAAATGAGGGCCATCAATCGCTAAAAAACGAGTATCTCTATTTATAATTCCTAAAAAATCAGCAAAAGCAACAATACATCGACCGCCATTTCCACACATAGTACTTTCATTCCCATCGGCATTGAAATACACCATTTTAAAATCATAACCGGGTTCAGATTCCAAAAGAATCAGACCGTCGGCGCCAATACCAATACGGCGGCTACACAAGTGTGCTATGAGTTGAGAATCGTTTTTGTCAAAAGCCTCCAAACGATTATCGATCATCACAAAATCGTTCCCTGTTCCTTGATATTTATAAAATCTATGTGTCATATATGAAACAAATATAAGAATATTAAACCATAAATGAAGCTGTTAAAAAGGCGTTAAAGTTGAGTTTTAAAACGAATAAAAAACTAATTTTAGTGTTATAGTAAATATATTAAATCCTAAAATCATGAAAAAAATTCTCACATTAGTCTGTGTTTCTGCTTTAGGTGGAGCATTAACACTTGGAGCTTACAAACAATTTTTTGAAAATCCTTCGTCAAACTATGTTTCTGAATATCAAAAACCTAACCTGGCGATCCCTGTAAGTTTAAATTCTAATTTAAAAGGAGGTACCAATGTAGATTTCACAACCGCCGCTGAAGAAACAGTCCATTCGGTTGTACATGTAAAAAACACAACCGTAAGTCAAAGCTATACTAGCTTTGAAGATTTATTTTTTGGAAGACCTCAACAACGCCAGCAAATTGGTACAGGCTCTGGTGTTATTATTTCACCTGACGGGTACATCATTACAAATAATCATGTGATAGAAGGTGCCGAATCTATGGAAATCACTACAAATGACAATAAAACCTACGATGCCAAACTTATTGGTACTGACCCCAATACCGATATTGCTTTATTAAAAATTGAGGCCGATGAACCCTTAAATTACACCACTTTTGGCGATAGTAATACCGCAAGAATTGGAGAATGGGTGTTAGCAGTTGGCAATCCGTTTAACCTGACTTCTACCGTGACTGCAGGCATCATTAGTGCAAAATCTAGAGATTTGTCTGGACAAAACACCCAATCGTTTATCCAAACGGACGCTGCGGTAAACCCTGGAAATTCTGGCGGTGCCTTGGTAAATATTAATGGAGAATTAATCGGAATTAATACCGCAATCTCTTCCCAAACAGGGTCCTATATTGGATACTCATTTGCTGTTCCGAGTAATATTGCTCGAAAGGTGGTTGAAGATTTAATGGAGTATGGAAATGTCCAAAATGGAATCTTGGGGGTTATTGGAGGCGAATTAAATAGTAAAAACTCCGAAGAATTTGGCGTCGAGCAAACCGAAGGATTTTTTGTAAGTGATGTTCAAAAAGGAACGGGAGCCGACAAAGCAGGCATCAAAAAAGGGGACATCATTCAACAACTAGACGGCGTGAAAATTTCTAAATTTTCAGATTTAAAGGGGTTTCTAAACACCAAAAGTCCTGAGGATCAAGTGGAAGTTGTCATTCTTAGAGATAATGAACAAAAAACAATACTAGTCACTCTAGAAAAATTGACGACTATTGAGATTCCTATTATTGGAACACTTAGAGAACCGACTAAAAAAGAACTTGAACGTCTTGATGCTGACTACGGATTAGAACTATTAACTTTGTCCGATTTGCATCGTGAAGATTGGGAATCTGATGGAATTTCAGAAGGAAGTATTGTCACTGCGATCAATAATATAAAAATTAAATCAATTACTGATGCTCAGAGAGCAATAGACAACTATTCTAATAAAGTGTTACGAATGTCTATCATCAAAAATAATGGGGAAACCGTCGTTTACAGATTCAGATAAGGCGTTCGATTATTGCGTTTTAAAGTCCACCTTTCGAAAATGAATGGTGGACTTTTTTATTTAAAATAATGACGAAAACGTTTGAAATCTCTTATTTTTGCAACAAACATTTTAAACCCAAAATAAATGTCAACAAAACCTACCTACGATTCCGAAATTTCATTTCAGTCTGACCGTCGAAAAGCGGCGGTCGAATTCATTAAAATTGTGAGCGATTTATGGTATGACTCTTCTATTGAATTGGTTTTATTTAAAAATCAGTTAATGGATCGGAATGTGAGTGAAATTCTAAAGCTTCACGAATATGCCGGCGAATTTGTCAATAAACCCATTTCTATTTTTGATTCGGTAGAAATGGCGCAAGGCATTAAATTATTAAAGCTACCAGCCTCAAAGTTAGACATCGGTAAACTAACCTTTGAATACCACACAGAAGAAGTCTCCCTAAACAGTACTTCAACCTTTCTATCACAAAAATTAAAAGCGGCAAAACATCAACCTGAAATGCAGCCCAAAGACGTGGTGCTCTATGGATTTGGACGGATTGGACGATTGGTCGCACGCGAACTGATGGAGAAATCAGGAAGCGGAAGTCAATTACGACTTCGAGCCATTGTGACTCGTGGTCAAATAACACCTTCTGTTTTAGAAAAACGAGCCGCCTTGTTACGAAGCGATTCTGTTCATGGTGATTTTCAAGGAACCGTTCGGATCGATACAAAATTGAACGCATTAATCATTAACGGCATGACCGTTTATATCATATCGGCATCCAAACCCGAAGCAATTGATTACACCATTTACGGGATAAATGATGCTTTGGTGATTGACAACACAGGGGCGTTTCGGGATCAAGAAGCCCTACAAAGACATCTGAGTGCAAAGGGAGCTAAAAAAGTCTTATTAACAGCTCCTGGTAAACACATTCCAAATATTGTGCACGGGGTAAACCATTTAGAACACTCGCCTGATTCGGTCGATATTTTCTCTGCAGCATCTTGTACTACCAATGCCATCACCCCTATTTTAAAAGTGATTGAAGATGCTTTAGGAATTGTCCATGGCCATTTGGAAACCATTCATGCCTATACAAATGACCAGAATTTGGTAGATAATATGCATTCCAAATACAGGCGAGGTCGTGCGGCCGCCCTTAATATGGTGATTACCGAAACAGGCGCAGGCAAAGCGGTAAGCAAAGCACTGCCTAGTTTAGAAAACAAACTCACTTCCAATGCCATTCGAGTGCCCGTACCCAATGGAAGTTTAGCCATTTTAAATCTTGAAATTAAAAAATCAACAACAATAGATGCTGTAAAAAATTATATTAAAACCGCTGCACTCACTGGGGATTTGGTTGAACAAATCAAATATGAGTTAAATGATGAACTTGTTTCTAGCGATATTGTGGGATGTACGGCGCCTGCTATTTATGACAGTAAAGCCACTATCATTAGCCCCAATGGGAAAAATATAATTCTATACATATGGTACGACAATGAATTTGGCTATAGCCATCAAGTGATTCGTTTGGCTAAATACATTGCCAAAGTAAGACGCTTCACGTACTATTAGATTTTTTCAATTCGTTATCTTTGTGCTTTAAATTTAGCAGATGCGTATAGACATCATTACCGTTTTACCCGAATTGATCAAAAGCCCTTTTGAAGCGTCCATACTAAAGCGCGCTATTGAAGCTGGTTTGGTGAGTGTTCATTTTCACAACTTACGTGATTACACTTCAGATGCTTATAAATCCATTGACGATACCCAATTTGGAGGAGGTGCTGGGATGGTAATGATGATAGAACCTATTGATAAATGTATCACTAAATTAAAATCGGAGCGTGACTATGATGAAGTGATTTATATGACTCCTGATGGAGAAACACTCAATCAAAGTATTGCCAACCAACTGTCGATGAAAGGAAACTTAATCATCCTATGCGGACACTACAAAGGAGTTGATCAGCGCGTTCGTGATCAATTTATCACCAAAGAAATCTCTATTGGAGACTATGTGCTTTCTGGGGGTGAGTTAGGAGC
>ENA-OQVM01004941-OQVM01004941.1-marine-metagenome-genome-assembly--contig:-NODE-4941-length-13173-cov-13.336897_pt1 | contig 13173 bp, 11 predicted proteins | sample MGYA00237776_ERZ505498 | MGnify/ENA primary metagenome ERZ505498 (study PRJEB26159, sample SAMN06265151) | marine metagenome | isolation source: Helgoland LTER site | place: Germany:Helgoland, sampling... | reverse complement strand
GGTTTGGTCAATACTCAAAAAATAAGTTCGGTGCTTGAAGTAGGCACGGTACAAAGTATCCCCAACAATAACATGTTATTCTTGGGGATACTTTTTTTTAAAACCCTATACTACATAAACAAAAAAAGCTACTATATAACCCTTACAAGATGTTTGTTTAATCTTATGAGTTTGGCGCGCTTGTCTTCAGGATCTATTTTGTAGATAAAAACAGGCTCCTGATTGGTTTTTAATAAAATCTCAAACTTATTTGAGAGGGTGGTCATAAGGTGTTTTCTTTTTTTACGGAGTGTTTCGTAACTATCTGTTTGTTTTTTAAAGATGTCTATTACATCTGCAAAGGGCATGTATGGACCTCTAGTGTTGGCTAATTTAAAAAGTAACGTTAACTCTGTTTCATCAAAAATAGTTACGAGTTTTCCTTTGTGTTTTATCTCAAGAGATGTTGTGTTGATACTAACGTAATTGTAATCTGTAAAGCGTTTTCTAGCGTAATAAACGAAAAACAACAAAACCAAAACAATAACAAAACCTGCAGTATAGTATAACACATTGCTGTATTTTTGTGTGTAGATAGGATATTTTTTGCCAGTAAAACGCTGGTAGATAGCCTCAGAAACTGTTTTATATTTTAAGTTTAGATCTAGTTTATAACTTCCATTATGCTGTAGTACATGCAGTTTATCACCCGTTTGGTTTAATACATTACTAGAAGAGAAGTTTTGGACAATTTGAGGGTCATAGTTATCTGTATAGGTGTTGTTTTTAAAGTCAAACAAACGCAAACCATTTTCGTCTTGAGAAACAAATTTTTGTGTTATTACCTTATCGGTAAATGGATTATGATGGCCATAGACTAAATCACTGTAGCTATTAATGGCAAGATTCCCTAATCTAGAAAAAGTCTTGGTCGTTAAATCAAGGCTATAAACCCAGCAGCCTTGAGGGGAAATTTTTAAATCCTCAAAAGTATCACAGCCAATAAAGTAAATAGTATCATCTACTCTGGCATGGATTACTTGGTCTCTAATAACAGTAGGTTTCTCACCATAGGTTTTAGTTTCAAACCATTCTTTATTCTGGAAACTATAGGTGGTTAAAATATTTTTATCGGTAAAGTTACCGTACCCTCCAAGCAAGAAAATTTGGTCTTCATACACAAAAGGTATGCTATGGTATTGATTGTGATGGGTGCGAGACTCATCAATACGCTCAAGGGTGCGGTTGTAATACTTTACTACTATGCCCCCACTTTGTTCTACCAAAAAAAGGGTGTCTTTTATTTGGAGTGGTATCAAAGCCTTTAGGTTAGAATCATCTAAATCTAGTTTGGGAAAAGAAATCTTTGTTTTATCTAAACCTCTATAAAGAGTAGAATCATTTAAAATAATAATGGGCTCTTGGTATTGGGTATCCCAAAAACCATACTTTTTGACAGACCCTGGATTATATGTTTGAGCAGTTGCGCAAACACAAAAAAGACCTATTAATAAAGGTGCTATTTTTCTCATTAGTTAGATTCTGCCACCAATATACTTAATTTACCACGCAAGAAATATCAAAAATACCCTATACCGTATTTTCCCATAGTTTAAAAATGCAAATTGGGTCATAAAAAATAAATTAAAGTGCTGTATATGATATAATTATAACACATCTGGTCAAGAAATAAAATATTGAGTGTATGACGCTCTATAGCGCATCTATTTTAACGTATTGCATAAATATGACCTGTATATAAAGCACAACAAAAGGCATTTAGCCCCTGGTGTGATCCTCATATAGTACTGCTTGCTTACTAGATTTTATAATTCAAAAGTATACCCTAGGTATAAAAGCCCCTTCTATTGTTTTAAAATAGTAACACGAAAACACACACTACCAACACTTTACATTTATTGTGCACTTTATCGATTATTTTTTTTAAAGATGTGATAATTGACGTTTTACTTTATTTTTTAGATCCAAAAACACGATAAAAAACACTAAAAACACGATAAAAAACACATTTTATGAAAAAAAATAAAAATATTTTCACAAAGTGTATTTCGTCGATGAAAACAGCAATAACAGTATTTTAGAGGCTAAATAGCTACATTATTTATCTGCTAAAAAACCACAAAACACGATAAAGTGCACAAAATATCAGATTAAGTGTTGTTTAAGTAGAAATAGTTTGTATGTTTGTAAAAAGAAATTGAACAGACAATAAAAACCATATATTATGAAAAAGCTTATTTTACTTCCGCTGCTAACTTTAGTGTTTTCTTTAGCTAGTTATGCAAACAATACTGAAGAGATTGCAACTGCAGATAATGCAACAACAATTTCTGCTCAAGAATTTGTAACTAGCGCACCTTTGTTAACCACCTATGCTCTAGAATTAAATTTATACCACGGTAGTTCATTACAGGCGGAGACTTTATTTTATTTCCAAGATGGCTTAACCTTAGGTTTAGATCCTGGTTATGATGCAGGGGCCAATAACCAAGACACTCCAATAAGCTCTAGATTACTTGAAGATGACCAAGGAACCAATTTTGGTATAAACGCAATGGGCGCAGAATCAGCCTTTGGAATTGCAGTGCCGTTAGTTATAAACCAAAACCAAGGACAGTCTTTTAGAATTAGTATTTCTTACAACACCCTACCAGAGAATGTTAATGTATATTTAGAGGATGCACTTTACGGAACCTTCACACAATTACAAGGAGAAGATTTTGAGTTAACTGCTGAGCAGGACCTTAGAGGTGTAGGTAGATTTCAAATCCACTTTACAACAGAAATATTAGGAGGTGAGGTATTAAATACAAACAATGTATTTGACACAGACACGGTATCTGTATTTAAAGCAAACAACCAAGATTTTATAACCATTACAGGAATTGCTGCAACGGCAAATAAAACAACTGCATCACTATACAACATGCTAGGGATGAGTGTGCGTACAAAAACACTACATAACCCATCACAAACTCAAAGCATCTCTACACAAGGGCTTGCAAAGGGAGTATATGTAGTACAATTAAAAGCGGGTAATGCTATGTTTTCAAAAAAGGTACTATTGCAGTAATAGCCAACTACTACCAAACCGTAAAAACCTCCACCTTGTAAAAAGGTGGAGGTTTTTTTATGGCCCTAAATCTTCAATTACAACAACAATTAGCCTTTCAAAAACAGTCATAAAAAACGCTGAAACACAACTCGAGGGCATATTTTGTTTAACAAAAAACACCAAAATAGCTAACAAAAACTCTTAATAAATTATTGGTAGTGTTTTTAAACTAATTTTTTTGCCTCTTGTCTAAAATGTAGCTATTTGCCTACAAAATGTTTGTTTGAAACAGTTTTGCCCTTGATATTTGTTGCCCCCCTAAATTTATAACTATGAAAAATACAACATTTTTAAAAATAGCCTCGCTATTTATTTTCTTAACATTTCCTATAACTACGTTTGTTAGCGCACAAACCTCAACAGAACTTTTTAATGAAAATTTTAGTGGTAGTGAGACCTCTGATTCTGCAACTTTCTCTGGTGCAGATGAAATTGCATCTATTGACTGGACAGCTACTAAAGACGGGTACGCACAAAAATTTCAAAGGAAAAAAGGTAAATGGGAAATACAACGATGTACAACTGCGTCCTCATTGGTTACCGACCCATTTAGTATAGTTGGTTATTCCTCTTTCGAATTCTCAATAAAAATTGATTTTTCTGGCCTAGAAGATGACTTTGGTGACACGAGCAGTGACGAGTGGGTAAAGGTTTTTTACACTATTGATCCTACAACAGGTGGCACAGAACAAGAATTAATATCACTTTACGGAGATGGTGAAGATGTTGATGTTGATGATTTTACTGGAAAATTTTGTGGTTCAGGTTCAAATATTATTTTAAGAATTGAGGTAAAACATGATGGCAATGACAAGCATAAAATAGACAACATAAAACTTTCAGGCATTACTATTACTCCGTCAACACCTGGTGAGACAGAAAAATTATTTTATGAAGACCAATCAAGTGCAATTCAATCTGGCAGCACAATAACTGGTATAGGTAATGGAAGCAGTCCATGCGGTGTTAACTGGTCTATGAATAACCCAGGGGGAGATACAGATGTAAGAGTTCACGATGGTGATCATATTCATTGTAATGAACTCGATGGTGCAACTGTAACTTGGCAAACAGAAGATATTATTATTTCTAGCTTTACAAATTTAAACTTTAGTGTTTACATAAAAAAAGCAGAAAACCTAGACAGTTCAGATTATATTAAATTAAAATATAGCTTAGACGGGGGTAGCCCGCAGACAATTGCAACATATAACAATAACAACATAGATGATACAACAATAGACGAAGATATTAGCGAGATTGGTGATCGCATAAAACTCTATATAGAAGTTTATCAAAATGGGGATAATGAAAAGATAGAGTGGGAAGACATAACACTAACAGGAACTTCTATATATAAGGTATGGTTAGGTGAAGATGACCCAAACACAGCCAATGACCCAGACACCTCTGATGATATAAATGAAAAGTCTAATTGGCTAAGAAACGTCCTACCATCAACAACATCTAATATTTGGATACCAAATACTAAGACCTTATTACTCACAGATGATCAAGTATTTAACTCTGTTAATACAAAATCTGGAGCTAACCTTACCATACAAAAAGATGCATCTTTAACAACAACTAATGATTTCAACAATCAAGGAACCGTTACCCTCAACTCTAGCTCTACGGAGTTTGCCTCTATTATTGTTGGAGGAACGGCTGCGGGAGATATTAAGTACAATAGGTTTACACACAGAGTCGCTTCATGGAATTGGGGTTGGGATCTAGCAGGGTCTCCTGTATTAGGATTAGATCTTAATGACTTTTATAATACAAATACAAACGATGGTACTGGTGGCCCCTTAGATACTCAAGGTGAAACTATTGCCCTTGGAACATACAATAATGAATGGGATTCTTGGAGTCTCTACACAACGGATAATATAGAAAATGCTGGAAATTTTATTACAGGAAAAGGATATCAAATAGCAGCTTCTATAGCGGATAATAATCCCATGGGGCAAACAATTGCTTATACCGGACAGATAGCTACTCAAACACAAACCACGCCTATTATAAATAATAATGGAACTAATGTTGTTGGAAAAAGATGGAATCTGGTGGCTAATCCATTTCCTTCATACATAAAAGCAAATGAACATGCAGACCCAATCAATAATTTCATAAAAGTCAATGAAAATATTTTAGATTCAAATTACGGAGCAGTTTATGGAAAAAGATCTGATGGTACTCCCGGATACATAATATACAACAACGCAAGGGGATCATCATCAATTCCTGGATCACCCCTTTTGATCGCTCCAGGTCAGGGATTCTTGGTGGCAGCAGCATCTGCAGATGTAGCACAATTACAATTTACCCCGGCAATGAGAACTGTTGACGGAGGAGATGATTTTATTTCTGGAGCCCCTGTGCTAAACAATTACCTATTAAACTTAAAATTATTCCACGGAAATTCAGAAGAGGCAGAAACAATTTTCTATTTCCAACAAGGTTTATCAGATGGTTTAGACCCAGGATATGATGCAGGTTCTCCTAACCAAGCAATGCCTCTAAGTACTAGACTAACAGAGAATGACCAGGGTATTAATTTTTCTATTAATGCCATGGATATAGATGCCGTAAATAGCGAGGTAATACCACTAGTTATTAATCAGCAGGAGGGTCAACCCTTTAGAATTAGTATCTCAGAAAATACCATCCCAGAAGATGTGAATGTGTATCTAGAAGATACCCAAAATGGCACTTTAACTTCTCTAAAAAATCAAGATTTTGAGCTAATTGCCCAAGAAGATTTGAGCCAGGATGGTAGGTTTTACATACGTTTTACCACAGAGAGTCTAGCTATAAATGATGCACAAAGCCCAAGTAGTATCACCGTTTTTAAATTAAACACAGATAATTTTATCACCATAAAAGGCCTTAGCCCAGAGATGGGTAAAACAACCGCTACGCTATACAATATGTTAGGCATGGAAATACGCAGCAAAACATTAAACAACACAGATGCAGCCCAACAAATCTCTACCCAAGGGCTTGCTAGTGGGGTGTATATTATAAATTTAAAAGCTGGAGAGCAAGCCATTTCTAAAAAAGTAATTATCCAGTAAAAAACATCTTTTTAAATATAAAAACCCTCCACTACTTACATTAAGTATTGGAGGGTTTTTATCTCTAAACACTTTATATGCAACTAATTTAAATATGCTGTGTAATTATAAATGCTTTTATTATTTTTGGGTAGAGTGTAATTTTAAATATATATCCAGAATAATCATAACTTTTACGATACTGGCAAATAACCAAAAGGCATGAAGCAAGAGCTTAAAGACAACAAAAAAGAGGTCTCAGAACTATTATCTAGAGGTGAGGCTATAAAAAAAATAGGCGGCTATGCAGCCCTTACTGCCCTGGGTACTTTCATGATTTTAAACCCTCAAAAAGCGCAAGCAGAATCTCCACCCCAAGTAGGAACAACAGGAGATTGTACAGATGGCGATACAGATACCTGTTGCCCTTTTTGCTATGATAGTAACCCAAACACTCCATGTAATGAATGTGATGAATTTTCAGCAATAGACCCAACGGCTGACTGCACTAATCCTCCTGGTCCATGTACAGAACCAGCACCTTTTCAAGGTGATAGCACTAAAAGCAATACTACAAACAAATTCAATTTCGATTCAAAATACAAATCGAAATATAAATCTAAATACATTAAAAAATAAGCACCCTATCGCTAGTTTTTTATAAAGTAAAACATCTATTTATTGCTGGGCCTATCTCGTTAAATAGGCAACTTTTTTAAAATTTTAAAAGAGTATCGTATGGTCATTCCATGGCCCACTACTCAAACAGTAAACAAATGGTTGCTGTAGTCTCTAAGCTATTTAAAGATGAGTAATAAAGAAACCTTTTATTTTATAGCTACCTGCCTCACCATTTCTTTAGAGAAACACAACAAACTTGCCATAGAAAAAACACTGCAATCCAACACCATAGATTGGGATGCTGTAGTAAAACTAAGTACCAAGCAACTGGTGTTTCCTGCCCTGTATTGCAATTTAAAACGTGCAGGATTTTTACATTACCTGCCCACAGATCTGGTAAACTACATGGAGCTTATAACAGGGCTTAACCGTGAGAGAAACCGGCAAATAATCACCCAGGCAAAAGCCTTAAACACCCTACTGCTTAACCATGGCCTTACGCCTATATTTTTAAAAGGAACTGGTAATTTATTGGCCGGGATCTACACAGATGTTGCAGAGCGAATGCTTGGAGACATAGATTTTATTTTCTCCAAACAAGACTACCCAAAAGCCATACAGCTTTTAAGAGAAAATGGATACGCAGAGGTGGTAAAAGCCCCCTATTATTTCCCAAACCAACACCATTACAGAAGGCTTAAAAAATACGGCAACATCGCGGCCATAGAAATACACAAGGCCTTTACCCTAGAGAGATACAACAAAGAGTTTAATTACACCCTTACTCAAAAAAACAGCCAGACAATAAATAATGTGCGGGTTTTAGGCTATGCAGATGCCTTAAGGCTATCTATAATCACAAACCAGATTACAGACCACGGTTTTTACTACAAAACCATACCCCTTAGAAACGGCTATGATGTTTTTTTACTCTCCAAAAAAACAAATGCGCAACAAGCTGTAAATAAATTAAACAAACTTAAAGAACCTTTACAGTGCTTTTTGGCCGCGTGTTTTGAGGTTTTTAATAGCCCAGACAGCCTACAATATGTTAAAACAAGAAAGACGGTAGCCTATGTAAAGCAGTTTAAAAATCAGTTTACAAACACAAAAAAAGTAAGAAGAAAACGCCTCGTAATTAAAAATTACCTGGCATTAAAATTATTTTTGTTCACGCTCTATAGGTGTCTGGTTTACAAAGAGTATACTGTTTGGCTATTTTATAAAATAACAGACAAAAATTGGTGTAAGGAAAAGTTTAATTTTTTAATACCCAAAAAGTAATCTTAACATTTTCTTAATAACTCCGCACAACTTATTTTATCTCTTGCAATGTTTTATTTTACATTTGTTGTAACAAAAACAAACGAGCCATGCCAACACCAAAGATATTTGCCTGTAAACAAAGCCAATCACTAGCCAAAGATATTGCAAATGCCTATGGCCTACCCCTAGGAAATATCATCACCTCAACCTACAGTGATGGAGAGTTTCAGCCCAGTTTTGAAGAATCTGTAAGAGGGTGTCGTTTGTTTTTAATAGGCTCTACCCACCCAAGTAGTGACAACCTTATGGAACTACTGCTAATGTGTGATGCTGCAAAACGCGCAAGTGCCAGACACATTACTGCCGTAATACCTTATTTTGGTTGGGCAAGACAAGACAGAAAAGACAAGCCTCGTGTGCCTATAGCTGCAAAGCTCATTGCCAAAATGTTAGAAACTGCAGGAGCCACCCGTATCATCACCATGGATTTGCACGCAGACCAAATACAAGGGTTTTTCGAAAAACCAGTAGATCATCTATACGCATCTACTATTTTCTTACCTTATTTAAAGAGCTTACAGCTTGATAATTTAACCATTGCATCACCAGATATGGGTGGTAGTAAAAGAGCCTACGCATACTCAAAGGCCCTTTCTAGTGATGTAGTAATTTGCTACAAACAACGCGAGAAAGCAAACGTTATTAGCCACATGGAGCTCATTGGAGATGTGAAAGGTAAAAACGTAGTCTTGGTAGATGATATGGTAGATACCGCAGGAACCCTTACCAAAGCTGCAGATTTAATGATAGCGCGTGGCGCACTTAGCGTTCGTGCTATTTGTACCCACCCTATTATGTCTGGAAGCGCCTTTGAGCGTCTTGAAAACTCAAAACTACAAGAGCTTATTGTTACAGACTCTATTCCTATTGGTCAAGAAAGTCCGAAACTTAAAGTACTTACCTGCGCCACTTTATTTGCAGATGTCATGAAAAGCGTGCATGAAAATGAGTCTATAAGTTCTAAGTTCCTGATGTAACTAGAAATCCAATATTTAGGCTATTGAAGACTCAATACTAGCAAAGCATACAAAATTATAAGCCTTTGTGTCAAAATTGTGCCCAAGAGCAACTACTTTACAATATAAAATTTTATCTTTGCAGCCCGAAAATTCGGGAAAACAACATATTATAAATTAAAATTTCAAAATGAAATCAATTACAATCAACGGATCAAAAAGAGAAGTCGTAGGCAAAAAAGCAACTGCAGCCTTACGTAATGCTGGTATGGTTCCTTGCGTAGTATACGGAGGAGACGAGCCAATTCACTTTCAATCACCAGAGCTTTCCTTCAATAAACTAGTATACACACCAGATGTGCATACTGTAGTAATTGAGTTAGAGGGTGTTAAAGTAAATGCAATTTTACAAGACATTCAATTCCACCCAGTAACAGACAGAATATTGCACATAGACTTCTATCAAATATTTGATGACAAAGAAGTAATGATGGAAATTCCTGTACGTGTTTCAGGAAGTTCTCGTGGAGTTAAAAATGGTGGTGTACTTCGTATTGTTACACGTAAGTTACGTGTTAAAGCAATACCAAAAAACCTTCCAGACTTTATCAACGCAGATATTACAGAGATGAAAATTGGAGCAAAAATGTATATCACTGCTGTTAAAGAAGATACATTCTCAATACTTCACACAGACAACACTGTAATTTGCCAGATTAGAACATCTAGAGTTGCTGTTGTAGATGAAGAAACAGAAGATGAAGAAGGTGCAGAAGATGCAGAAGGGGCAGATGCTCCTGAGGCAGCCGCTGCTGAATAAGCATAACAAAGTTAATTATATACAAAGCATTCCGTTAATTCGGGATGCTTTTTTTATTTTTACAAAACCAACACAAAACAATGCTTTCATTTGTTAGAAAATTGTTGGGTCTTCAAAACCCAGCAGCAAACAACGTATCTTTAGAGATAGAGAAACAAACAACCGTACACACACAAACACCTGCTACAAAGAATAGGAGCTTGGATATGAAAAAATTTTTAATCGCTGGCCTGGGCAATATTGGCCCTGCCTACAAAAATACACGCCATAACATTGGCTTTAGAGTCCTTGATGCCCTGGCAAAACAAGCAGATCTTAGCTGGGAAACCGTAAAACTAGGAGATGTCACTAGCCATAAAAAAAAGGGGCGTACCCTTATACTGCTTAAACCAAGCACTTTCATGAATCTAAGTGGCAAGGCAGTAAAATACTGGATGGAGAAAGAAAATATACCCCTTGAAAACCTGCTGGTAGTAACCGATGACCTCAACCTACCCTTTGGAACCTTTAGAATAAAAGGCAAAGGAAGTAGCGGAGGCCATAATGGTCTTAAAGATATCCAAGAGATGCTTAGTACCGGGAAATATCCTCGTTTTAGATTTGGTATAAGTGATGCCTTCTCTAAGGGCAAACAAGTAGATTATGTTCTCGGTGAGTGGACCCCGCAAGAGGAGTCCCACCTTATTACCCAAATTCCAAAGAGCATTGAAGCTATAGAATCTTTTGCCCTAGCTGGGCTAGACAATACCATGAACAGCTTTAACGGATAGTACACATGGAGCAACTCACAACAACCGCTGATTTTAAAAGCAATACCCAAAGCGTGATCACTATTGGCACCTTTGATGGTGTTCATATTGGTCATCGCGCAATTATGCAGCGCCTGGTTGCCGCAGCAAAAGAGCAGGGGCTTGTATCTGCGGTGCTTACTTTTTTTCCTCACCCAAGGATGGTTTTGCAAAAAAACAGCGATATCAAGCTTATAAATACCCTTTCAGAAAAAAAACAACTTCTAGAAGATATTGGCCTAGATTATTTTGTAGTAGAGCCCTTTACCTATGAGTTTTCAAGACTCTCTGCCCTTGAATATGTAAGGGATATTTTGGTGACACAGCTCAAGGCAAAAAAAATTATTATTGGCTATGACCACCGCTTTGGCAGAAATAGAAATGCAGATATCCAAGACCTTAAAAAATACGGAGAGCAATTTGGCTTTGAGGTAGAAGAAATAAGCGCCCAACAACTAGATGAGGTGTCTGTAAGTTCTACCAAAATTAGAAAAGCACTGGCCCAGGGAGATATCCATACCGCAAATACATACCTAGGCTATGCCTTTACCATAGAAGGCGTCGTTACTAAAGGAAAAGCCCTGGGAAGAACCATTGGCTACCCCACCGCCAATTTGCATGTGCCACAAACCTATAAGCTTATACCCAAAAATGGAGTATACGTGGTAAAGGCCCTAGTAAACAACACCCTAACCTACGGCATCACAAGCATAGGAACCAACCCTACCGTAGGAGGTACCGCAAAGAGTATAGAAACATTTTTTCTAGACACAAGCACAGATCTCTACGGCAAAGAGCTACAACTACACTTTTTGCAACACATACGTGAGGAGGCAACTTTTAAAGACTTAGAAAGCTTAAAACAAGCCATCCAAAAAGACGAAGCCTTTGCACGAGACTATATACAACCCCTTGCATAAGCTCCTTTTTAAACATATTGACAATTCTGGGCTAGTACTCTTTAGAGTAGTATTTGGGTTTCTTATTGCCCTTGAAGGCTTTGGAGCCATTGCAACAGGTTGGGTAAAAAAAACCCTTATAGACCCGCAGTTTACATTCAACTTTATTGGTTTTGAGTTACTACAACCCCTGGAGGGTAACGGGATGTATTTCTACTTTATGTGTTTGGGCATTCTAGGAGTTGGAGTAATGCTAGGGTATAAATACAGGCTCAGTATGTTTTGCTTTGCTGTGATGTGGAGCGGGGTATACTTAATGCAAAAAAGCAGTTACAACAACCATTATTATTTAATGCTGCTGCTGTCTTGGGGTATGGTTTTTTTACCTGCCAACAAATGGTTTTCTATAGATGCAAGACAAAAACCAAGCATCGCCTCTAGATCTATGCCTAGATGGGTAATCTTGGCACTTATTGTGCAAGTCTGGATAGTTTACACCTATGCGGCTATTGCAAAAATATACCCAGCTTGGCTGGATGGAACGGTCACTGGCTTATTTATGACAGGCAAAAAAGACTATTGGCTCATTGGCTCTTTTTTACAACAACAATGGGTGCATTATGGGATTGCTTATGGTGGTATCTTGTTTGACGCGCTCATTGTACCACTACTTCTATACAAACGCACCCGTTTTATAGCATTTTGCGCCTCTATTGTATTTCACCTTTTTAATGCTGTGGTATTTCAAATAGGGATTTTCCCGTTCATGTCTTTGGCATTTGCCTTTTTCTTTTTCTCTTCCAAAAATTTGCAACAGCGCTTTTTACCAAAAAAAGAGCACTATGATTTGGGAGAGGTTAAAGTGCCGCCCTACAGCAAGATAATTAGCGGTATTCTGTGCTTATATTTCATAATACAAATAGCGCTTCCTCTTAGGCACCTTGGTATCAAAGATGATGTTTTATGGACAGAAGAAGGGCACCGCCTTAGTTGGCGTATGATGCTAAGAAGTAAAACAGGATACACCACCATGTATACGCTAGATAAAAAAACACAAGAGAAAAGCAAGTACAACATCAAGGAGATACTTACCCAAAAACAACAAAGAACGGTAGGCACAAAACCAGATGTTATCTGGCAATTGGCCCAAAGAATAAAGCAAATACAAGCCGCCAAAGGCATTGATGTTGCTGTGTTTGCAGACACAAAAGTGAGTGTAAATGGCGGGCCTTATGTTCGTTTAATAAATGACACCATAGATCTAGGGTCACAAAAATGGACCCCTTTAAAACACCACTTTTGGATCTTACCTTCCCCAAAAATGCAGCATAGCCCCCCAGAAAAAAATTAATAGCTATATTTACTTTAGTTTTAAAACCATCTCATGCTTAACAAAAACTCTAAAAAAGACAAAGCCCGCAACATGCAATCTGTAGTGCTATTGGTTATTTTTATTCTTGTGATTATGGGGTTTTTACTAAAACGTTTTTAACGGTCTCTCCCTTAAAAAAGTAGTACAATGCAATACATCCCTAGCAATAACGTGCTTTGGGCTTTACTTTTGTTGTCAAACAAATCTACTTGCTAAT
>ENA-OQVM01004939-OQVM01004939.1-marine-metagenome-genome-assembly--contig:-NODE-4939-length-13182-cov-5.721633_pt1 | contig 13182 bp, 14 predicted proteins | sample MGYA00237776_ERZ505498 | MGnify/ENA primary metagenome ERZ505498 (study PRJEB26159, sample SAMN06265151) | marine metagenome | isolation source: Helgoland LTER site | place: Germany:Helgoland, sampling... | reverse complement strand
CCTTGGGCTTCTTTCAAGGGGTGTCCGTCGATACGCGTTCCGGATCAACGCCAAGCCAACGCATCGTAGATGTTGATGTCACAGAAGGCCCCACCGGAAGCCTAAGCTTTGGTGCCAACTATAACACAGATACCGGCGTTGGTTTGCTTGCTTCATACAACCAAACCAACTTCCAAGGGCGCGGGCAGCGGTTGAAATTTGATATATCAACAGCCGAGTCCAACCGCCGCTTTGGCTTTGGTTTTACGGAGCCGCAGTTGCTGGGTCGCGATCTGCGTGGGTCTTTCGATCTGTCCTATGCCACAACGGACAACGAAAACGCACTTTATGACACCGAAACATTGCGGCTGAGCCCCGCAGTGAGCTTTCCTATCAGCGAAGCAGGCCGATTATCATTGTTCTATGCGCTGGAATATACCGATTTGAGTGATGTGGCCGATGATGCCAGTGAAGTAATTCGTCAAGAGGCCATCTCTGGCGGCGTCTGGACCAACGCGATCGGTTATACCTACAGCTATGATAACCGGCGCACCGGCTTAAACCCCAGTGCTGGAATTGTTCTTCGTTTTGGTCAAGAGTTTGGCTTTGGTGACAGCCAATTCATAAAGACAACCGCTTTGGCCGGCGCTGAAACGACAATCCTGAATGAAGAGATTACACTGCGAGCCACGCTCGAAGGTGGCTTATTGCGCTATCAAGATGGCGAGAGCCGCGTGACTGACCGATTCTTTCTCGGCAGCCGTTTGATGCGAGGTTTCGAGGCCGGCGGAATTGGTCCGCGTGATGACGCCACAGATGATGCCTTGGGTGGCAATGCGTTTTCTGTTCTCCGACTGGAGGCAGAATTCCCGCTTGGCCTGCCAAGTGAGTACGGGATCACTGGCGGCGCATTTGTCGATTATGGTTCTGTCTGGGATGTGGGTGAAACCTTTGGCGAAGACGTGATCTATGACGATTTCTTGGGCCGTTCGGTCGCAGGTCTGTCGATCTTTTGGACAACGCCAATTGGGCCATTGCGTTTCAACTTCACCGAAGGTCTCGACGTGCAAGACCGTGACAAGACGCGGAACTTTGACGTGACCATCTCGACGAATTTCTGATGAGGCTGTTTGCGGCGATTCTGTTATGGCTGGGGCTGGCACTCTCTGTGTCGGCCCAGCAAACTTCGCCTCAGATCCTGATTATGGATAGCGAACGTTTGTTCATTGAAACGCTCTATGGCCAGCGGTTGGCCGATGAGCTCGCCGAGCGCGCCCGTGAATTGCAAACAGAGAACGACCGCATTGTTGAATCGCTGACTCTGGAAGAACGCAGCCTAACCCTGCGTCGGCCAGAAATGTCACCCGAAGATTTTCGCGCTGAATCAGAAGCCTTTGATGCCAAGGTCCAAGAGGTCCGCCGTGTCAGGGATGCTAAGAATGTCGAATTGCAAGTCGCCACTGCAGGAGCGCGTGCGCAGTTCGAACAACAGGTGCAAGGAATTTTGGCCGATATGATGTTTGAACGTGGTGCGGCAATCATGATTGAACAACGCGACGTCCTGCTGTGGACGCGGTCTGCCAACATCACAGACGAGGCCATCGTGCGTATCGACGCTGAATTGGGAGATGGGTCCGAATAGCCCGCGCTTGCTGTGCATCTTGCAGCTTGCTACTCATAACCAACGGCGGCCACGGCGCGCCAACACCACTATCAAGGAGCCGCCCCATGACTGACGCTGTCACCACCGCTGATATCCAACTGATCCAGAAAATCCTGCCGCACCGTTATCCATTCTTGTTGGTCGACAAAGTGCACAGCATCAATGGCACCACGTCAGCCGTCGGCATCAAGAATGTCACGATGAACGAACCGCATTTCCAGGGGCATTTTCCCGGTAATCCGATCATGCCCGGCGTCACGATTGTCGAGGCGATGGCGCAGACGACTGCAGTTATGGTCGGCACATCCCTCGGTCTGACCGAAGGCAACCTGTTGGTTTACTTCATGGCGATTGACGGCTGCAAATTCCGCCGCAAAGTCGTACCGGGTGATGTGCTTGAGATGCATGTTGAGACGACCCGCGGCAAGCCCGGCGGCAAGGTCTGGCGCTTTAAGGGAGTTGCAACCGTTGATGGTGAAATGGCGGCCGAGGCCGAGTTTACCGCGATGATGGATATGCAAGGCTGATGTCGAACATTCATCCTTCTGCCGTGATCGCAGATGGCGCGCAGATTGGCGCTGATTGCATTATCGGTCCGTTTTGCGTGATCGGCGCTGACGTGGTGTTGGGGGACCGGGTGCATCTGAAAAGCCACGTGGTTGTTGATGGCGATACTCATATCGGCGCTGACACGATAGTTTTCCCTTTCGCGGTGATTGGTGAAATCCCGCAGGATCTCAAGTTTGATGGTGAAAAGACGCGGCTGCGGATTGGTGCGCGCAACCGCATTCGTGAACATGTAACTATGAACACAGGCACGGCAACCGGCAGCGGCGAAACCCGCATCGGTGACGACGGGCTCTTTATGGCTGGGTGTCATATCGCCCACGATGCCCAGGTCGGTGACCGCGTGATCGTTGTGAATTCTTCGGCTGTGGCTGGGCACTGTATCATCGAGGACGACGTGATCATCGGTGGCCTTTGTGGTGTGCACCAATTTGTGCGTATCGGCCAAGGTGCGATCATTGGCGCAGTCACCATGGTCACCAAGGATGTCGTGCCGCACGGATTGGTGCAGGCACCACGCGGCGCGCTGGATGGGCTCAACCTTGTCGGGCTTAAACGCAAAGGTGTTCCACGCGAAGATATCACAGCATTGCGGGCGGCGTTCCAGATGCTGAAGGATGGTGAAGGGACGTTCCAAGACCGGGCCCATCGTCTGGCGGATGAAAGCGACAGCGCATACGTCCAGCAAATGGTGGCATTCATCCTTGGCGATACTGACCGCAACTTCCTGACACCGGGCTGATGCTAGCGCTGATTGCGGGTACCGGCGATCTGCCACCAGCTCTCGTGGCGCGCTTGACTGTGCGGCCGTTGATCTGTGCACTCGATGGATTTCGGCCTGCGATCACACCGGATTTGACCTTCCAGATCGAACACCTCGGCAGTTTTCTGAATGATCTTAAGTCGCGGGGTGTCACTTCGGTTTGTATGGCGGGTGCTGTGACGCGGCCACCGATTGATCCAACCGCGATTGACGACGCGACAATGCCTTTGGTCCCGCGCATCATGGAGGCGATCGCGCAAGGTGACGATGGCGCGTTGCGTGCGATTATCGCGATCTTTGAGGAGGCGGGTCTGAAGGTGCAAGCCGCCCATGAGATCGCACCGGATTTGCTGCCCGAAGTTGGCATCTTAAGCCGGAAACCTGCAACCATCGACAACCGCCAAGATGCAGTGACTGCGGAACAGGCCGTGGCCCAGATGGGCCGCGAAGATGTGGGGCAGGCCTGCATTGTACGTAATGGCCGCGTTCTGGCTCGTGAAGGGCAGGCGGGTACAGATGCGATGCTGGCACAATTTGTGCCGAGTGATGATCCGATTTGGGCGGCGGTAGATGGGCTTGGTGCGGTCTTGGGCAGTGCAGCTGAATGGTTGAGCGGAGCAGAGGGCGAGCCCGTGGATGCCCGTGGCGCTATCCTGTTCAAGGCACCGAAACCTACTCAGGATCGCCGAGCTGATTTGCCCGTGATCGGGCCGCAGACTGCGCGGGGTGCTGTTGCAGCGGGATTGGCCGGGATTGTGATTGAACAGAACGGAGTGATGGTTCTGGATATTGAAGAAGTGCTTAACGTGGTCGATGCGGCGGGCTTGTTTTTCTGGGTGCGTCCCATGGGGGGTGCATGAAGGTTTTTGTCATCGCAGGAGAAGCATCGGGCGACAAGCTGGGGGCGGCCTTGATGGCTGGGCTGAAGGCGTTGCGCCCTGATGTGAGCTTTGATGGCGTTGGAGGGCCGCTGATGCAGGCGGAAGGGTTGGAAAGCCGGTTTCCCATGGAAGAGCTAAGCGTCATGGGTGTGGCCGAAATCTTGCCGAAGTACCGCGCGCTCAAGGCCCGTATCCGGCAGATGGCCGATGCGGTGCTGGAAACCAAACCAGATGTGCTGATCACGATCGATAGCCCGGATTTTTGCTTGCGGGTCGCGCGACTGGTCAAGGCGGCAAGCACCATTCGCACTGTCCATTATGTGGCCCCGACAGTCTGGGCTTGGCGCCCCAAGCGGGCGGAAAAGATGGCAAAGCATATTGATCATGTGCTGGCACTGTTTCCGTTTGAACCGCCGCTGATGCAGGCCGCGGGGATGGATTGCGACTTTGTCGGGCACCCCGTGGTGGCAGAACATGTTGCCAGCGATGCAGCGGCTGCCGCCTTGGGCAGCGGGACGGTGGTTCTGGTCCTGCCTGGCAGCCGCAAGGGCGAGGTGTCGCGGTTGGCAGACCGGTTTGGTGAGGCCGTGGTAAAGATTGCAGCCGCCGTGCCGAATGCACAGTTTGTCATTCCGACCACTCGCGGCGTGCATGAACTGGTGCAAGAGCGTGTTGCTGCGTGGGACGTTCCGGTCATGGTCTTGCCGCCTGGCTCATCCGACAAAGCGGCTTGGTTCAAGCGGGCGGATGTGGCCTTGGCGGCCTCTGGTACTGTTTCGTTGGAATTGGCGGCGAGTGGCACCCCGATGGTGATTGCCTATGACATGGCGTGGTTGTCGCGGATCATCATCAGCCGGATGCTGATGGTGGATACTGTGACGCTTGTGAACTTGGTCAGCGACACCCGTGTGGTGCCCGAGTTCATCGGCGCGGCCTGTCAGCCCGGACCCATCGCGGATGCGGTGCTTGATGTGCTTGCTCACCCAGATGCGCAGCGTGCGGCCATGGCTGTGACAATGGAACGTTTGGGGCAGGGTGGCGAAGCCCCCGGCCTACGCGCGGCGCGCGCGGTATTGGACCGCCTTGAACACACGCCCGTCTAGGATCACCAGACCCAGTGCAAGAATTGCAAAACCTGCGTAGGCACGTAGAGGCAAGGCTTCTCCCAACACAATCGCGCCCAGTACAATGGCGACAGGGGCCACGAGCAATGTGCACAGCATAAGGTTGCCGCTGCCTGCCATGGCCAGCACGCGGTAATACAGCATATAAGCAATCGCAGTGGCGACGATGGCGTAATAGGCGATGGCGGTCCACGTCTGGGGCTGCAAAGAGAGGCTGATCGGACCTTCGACAATCCAAGCGGCAGGGATGGTCATGAGGCTTGCGCCGGAAAGCATACCTGCGGCCGCGACCTGAGGTTTAAGATGCCCCAATTTCTTGCGCGCCCAGACCCCGGCAAGAGCATAGCTCACCGTACCACCAATGACCGCGAGCTGGCCCAGTGAACGGATGTCAAAGTTTTTGAAGGCAGCGAGGCCAATCGCAGTAGAAACCCCGATGAAACCAAGTGTGACGCCAATCGCTTTGCGCACCGTCAGCTTTTCATCAGCAAAGAAAACAGCAGCTGCAATGACACCGAATATGGCGGTCGATGCATTCAGGATCGATGTCAGACCTGTTTCGATATGCAATTGCCCCCAAGCCATCAGGCTGAATGGAATAACATTGTTGAGTAGACCCATCATCAAGAACGCAGCCCATACACGCAGGTCCGTGGGTAGCTCAAGGCGGCGCAGGATGACATAGGCCCAAAGGATCAGCATGGCCCAGCCAGTTCGGTGGGCCACTGCGGTCAGCGGACCAATTTCGTTGAGTGCGACGCGGATGGATAAAAACGACGCCCCCCAGATCAAGGAGAGCATCAAAAGCTCTGCCCATGCGCGGGGCGAAATGGTTTTTTGAACCGGTGACATGCGGGCGACATGATCGATTTTACATCGTCTGTGCAACCCGGATCATGCGGGAGGATAACAAAAAAAGCCCCGCCGGTATGGGCGGGGCTTTGGCAGTTTTCAATGACAAAGGCTTAGAAGCTGTAGGCAACCTTCATGCCAACACCGATTGCAGAGTTGTCTTCGAACTCAGCAGTGATCGATGTTGTTGCATCACCAATGTCGACATAACGCACGCCGCCAGAAATTTCGACGCCATTATCAAGTGTGTATGCGCCGCCGATCTGGTAGCTGACATAGCCGTCTGTCGGCCCAAGGTTGCCGGTCACTTCACCAGTGGACTTTTCATAACCCATAGAGACGGAGGCCGAGAAGTTGTCTGTAAAGCGACGGCCGACACCTAGGTTGTATGTGAAGACGTCGTCATCATAAGAAAGGATGTCGCCAGCCAGTGTGTCTGTCAGCGCGAAACCGTCCCAGGCAACCCAGCGGATCGAACCGAACAGCAATGTGTCTGCAGCAACGCCAGTTTGGAAGTCGAGGTTGACAGATTCTGGCATTGTTGTGCTCAGGTCGCCAGCGGTACCATCGAGGTCGAGCTCAATTTCGCTGGTGTAGGTCAACGCGACGCGCAAAGCGATGTCAGGGCGTTCGTATGCCGCACCCAAGACATAGGCAAAACCGCTGTCTTCTGAATATGTCGACGTATACGCAGGGGATGCGCCGCTCCCGAAATCTGGCAATGCAGGGGCCGCATAGATACCGTTTGCAGTCAAATGGCGGATGCCGCCATGAACGCTGTAAGTTTCATCAAACTGATACCGCGCAAGCGCAGTGATACCGGTTGTTTCTACTTCGGCTCTTCCTCCCAAAAGAATGTAACCTTCAGTATCATAATCGACATCGGCTCCGTATGGCTGATCAAAGATGAGTGCCATCGAGACCTGTTCGTTCACCTGCACCTTAACCGCTGCCCCGAACTGCGTGTAATCAGGAGCCATGTTGCCGGATTCCTGAGTAACAGGTCCCCCCGGAGTAGGAAGAACAACTTCGCCGTCAACCTCTGGGCGAACCTGGCCAAAGCTTAGCTCGACATGATTGCCTTCTTCAAAGATCACACCAATACCTTGTCCAGAACGATCAAGTCCCCCCGCGCTGGCAATACTGGTTGTAAGCAGCAAGGCTGCCCCCGCTGTTAGTACGTTTTTCATGTCCTCATCCCTGTCATGAATAATATATGTGCAGCGGACCCTAAGGAGTGCCTAAGCTTTAGGTCAATTATTGACGCAGCGTCACGCGGTACGCTGTGTCGCTGCGTCACAAAATTGCAATAATGGATGCTGCAGTGCAGCTCTATTGTGGCCTAGCCGCGCGCGCGACGCATCGCGTAGGTGATGTTGAGGTAGTTCGCCGCAAAGATCAGGATGGCGCCGACAAAGACCCAAACTTCGAGCGGTTCGTTGTACAATAACACGCCCACGACCGCGATCGTTGGCAGGCGTACGAAATCAATCGGCATAACGATACTTGCGGGGGCAATACTCAGCGCCTTGGTGAGACAGAAATGCGCCAACAACCCCGCACAGCCGATTAAAATGACCCAAGGCAGGGACGCGGCAGATGGCAAGGCGATGTCCCCGTCATACCCTGCGCAAATTAGTCCAAGGACGGCCTGCATGACGGTGAGGTAAAACAGGATTGTGGTGATCGTCTCTGTGCGGGTGAGCTTGCGTGTAAATATGGCAGTCAACGCAAAGAACACAGCGCAACCGGCTGCGGCACCCAAGCCCCAGCTGATATTTGCGGGGTCCGGGCGGGTTACGATCAAAATACCGACAAAGCCGATTGCTGCGCTCAGCATCCCTACGGCTGTTATCCGTTCGTTCAGGATCAACGGGGACAGCAGGATCACCCAAATAGGGGTCGTGAATTCCAGTGCGAAAACCTGGGCTAACGGGATCATGGTAATCGCGTAAAACCAAAGGTTCTGGCCCGCAAAATGAAAGATATTACGTGTGGCATGCAGGCTTATCCGCTTGCGGCTGATCTGTGAAAAGGTGCCTGTCGCCACGGCGACGCTGACCACAATTGCAATGCCGGTCAGGCTGCGGAAAAGCATAATTTCAAAGGTATCAAGCTCTGCGCTGACGGCACGCCCTGCGACGGCCATCAGGGTAAAGGATGAGATGGCGCCAATCATCCATACGGCGGCTTGCACGACGGTATTCATGGCAGCAGTTGCCACCGTGACGCGGTGCTTTGCAAGCCTTGTGTTGTTATGGTTGGTTGGCACGAGCAAAAAGAGGTGATGCGATGAAATGGATCATGGTGGCAATGTTGTGGACGCAGGCCGCGATAGCCGATCCGTTGCAAGATGTGGCGGCGGCTGCACACGCTGCCTTTGATGGTCTACCCAGTATGCGCGAGGTTGCGCAGATCGATGGGACATGTGGTGCGGACGAGACCGTGAATGCAGCAATGGCCTATTGCACGACACGCAATCAAATCCTGATCGCGCGCACGACGAAAGACATGGATGCAGCGCCCTATATGCTGGCGCATCTTTACGGCCATGCAGTGCAGGTAAGGCATGGCGTGGCGGATTTTGCGCTTGGACAGATACGGCAACGCAGATCAGAAGAGGCAATGCTGCGTGGATTGGTCACCCGACAAGTGGAATGCATCGCCGGTTTCATCATGGCGCGCGCCGGTCAAGGCGACGTCGACCTGACCACATTATTCGCAACAGAGCCCTTCACCGACAGTCACTGGGGCCGCGATCCGCTCCGCGTTGGCCCGCAGGTGAGTATCGGGCTTACCGCCCGTGCCGCTTGGTTTGCGATTGGCCAAGAGGGCGATCTGGCAGCTTGTGGACCTGGCGAGTTTACCGCCGATCTCCTGTTGGAGGCCCTTGAATCTTAATCGTTAATCTTCGCGGGTGGCGAAGACATTTCCGCGCATCTGATCTGGGCTTGAAATTGCGCAACCTTTGGGGTCACTCAGGTGAAAGCCGTGCGTTTCTAATAGGTTAAAGACTTCAAACTGATTGCGCGTGACTTCTATCATAACTGAATGGGCATTGTTCAAAACTCTGCTGGCACCGTGTAGAACGGCCAGTTCAGCACCTTCCACATCAATCTTTAGGAAATGTGGCCAGACGCCATGTGAGATGGCATAGGCATCCAAGGTTGTGGTGTTCACCCGCCGCGGTTGGAGTTTCAGTTTGCGACGCTGCGCGCCCGCATTGTCCGTGGATTGGGCAAAGCCCTGGTCCAAAGAATTCATGAACCCGCCAAGGTTTTCCTCATAGAAAGTGGCCTTGCCGGCAAAGTCGCTGACGGCTGCATTGACATGCACACATTGCTGGCAGGACGCGATATTCATGCGCAAGAACTTTTGGTTTTGTTGTCCAGGTTCAAAGATATGAACCTGACCAGCGGTGCCAACCCGATGCGCGAAAAACTGTGACAGATAGCCGATATGACCACCCACCTCAAATACAAGCCCCCCCTTTTGCACCAGCCTTGCACAGCGGGCCATGCTATCGCGTTCGCGGTGCCGCCCATAAAACCAATACCCTTTGTGCGTAAAGCTGAGCAGGTGAAAGCGATGACCGGAAAACGGGTTCTTGATGGTGATTTGAAAGTCAAACTGGCGCATCAAGGGCAATGCCAAAGACCGCAAAACCCGGCTAGACGCCAGCGCTGCACGAAGAGACCGTGTGCTGCTCTTTTGAATTGTGGATTGCATAAAGGTGACTCATCGGGCGGTTTCGTTTACCATCAAGCGGAAACCTTAATGATTGCTTAAACCACCATTCAAAGCGCCAATGAAGCGCAGCTTGCACTTCTAGGCTGACAATATTGTCAATGGTCTGTGCGAAACGACCGCAGTCATGCGTTAAAAAAAGAGTGCCCTGTCGGTCTACTCAGCCATTGGAGTGAGCAATGGCAGCTTAGATAGCAGGTAAAGGTGCGGAGGCTATCTAAAATACTTTCCTGCGGAAAATTTCTTGTTTGCGATTTTGTTCCGAACAAAGATCGCCGCCTGCCGGGCAAATGGCACCTGTTCCATAAACGCAAACTTAGTTTGTAGTTTCTTGAATATTTGCAAGCTAGGATTGTCCGCATATCTGAAATCTGCTGCCAGGTCGTCCTTGCCATGATTGACTGTTGGTTCAGAAATCATTTTAGAGGCATCTTTACGGACTTTGAACGCAACCATGCTTTCCACTATTTCAATACTCCAAATGCGCCTCTCAGAAGGCTTGTCAGAAAATTTCGCGAAACGTTGATTTACGGCGTCAATACGGGTTTTCACATACTCAATGAACGACTTACTTCGTGGTCCAAAGCCATCCATATATGAGGTGTGCGTATCCTCAACCAAGAGTAAGCCGCCATCATTGATTGACGCCAATACGCATTCTGTCGTGACTATTTGTTGTTCATAAGTATGGCCGCCGTCATCTAACAAGATATCAATACCGCCGACTTTTTCTACGAAGTCGGCCCAGAACTCCTCGTCAGACTGGCTGCCGATAAATATCTCAAAACCCTCATCTTCCCATTTTTTGGCATTAGGGTTGAAGTCAATACCGATGATCCTTGCTTTTGGGCCAAAGTAATCGCGCCACATGAACAACGATCCACCGCCCAAAACACCAACCTCGACGAAGGTTATCTCTTTGTCGCGGTACTGACTGAAGAAGTGATCATATGACTGGAAATAGGTGGAGTGTTTTATGCTTTGGTAAGGGCTGGCCAGATAAGACCTATAGCTATCTGTGTTTTTCATTATTTCACTTCCTTAAGTCAGCCAGCCCTTTAGCAGTGCAGCCATGAAATCAAACGCCAAAGGCGGTCCTTTCATGATCTTAGCCTGCATTATGACTTGCAGACCAATTATTCCCACTCGATTATCAATTGATCTTCTAAGGTATTGATATTGATATACAAATACTTTTTTCCATTCGCATTTACCGTCAAAGAGCCCGTCAAAGGGGGCAGCTTTTGAAATCATTGGATTTTTCGTCTCGTTATCGTGCACCCTACGTTCGGGAACTATCGGTAAGCAACACGATTCATCGAGTCGCGAGACTGAAGTGCAAGATGAAATGAAGCTGCCAACAGAATAATTGGCAGTAGGACAAGCTGGGCAACGGAAAACGATATGCGAACTGCAATGAGACTCTCATACAGCCAGATTGATCGTCACCTTCCAGAGCCGAGGTCACGATTTGAGATGCAAAGCTGCTGTATTTTCAGAATGCGTTTGACTTGTCGAAGATACGATTCAGCAAAGTGTTGTTTGCGTTAATCGCTCTTTCCAGGCGGTGAGCTAGCATTTGCTCGTCGCAACTTCGCGAAGCCTCGATCCGTTGCCATGAACCTCTCAAGCATCGGAGCGATCAGTTTTGTCGGATCCTTGATGGCTTGGCCGGTTTCACGCTCCAGCACCTTTGCATAGGCAACGAGATCGCGATGGACAGGCGCTGGCAGTTCCACGGTCAGTTTGACCGGTTTATCGTCTGACAAAGCGCCCAGTTTCAATTTGGTCATCAGTGACCTCCTTGCGGTTCGAGGATCAGATCGCGGGTCACGATCACGCGCACCGGAAACCCCGGCCGGATTGTCAGGGTTGGCGGAATATCGATCTGACGGCGCACGATCTCGCGGCCCGCGTCGCCGATAGTGTCTTGCGCGCCGTCGCGGATGGCACTGGTGATGGGGTCTTCATCATCAGTTCCCAGTTCGGCACCGATGTTGAGCAACGTAGAAAGAACCGCCGCCCTCAATACACCGCCCCAATGGTGATCGACGCCGTCCTCGAGGCCTGCATATCCCGCGCTATCCGCTCCAGGCTGTCGTTCTAGAACAATGGATTGGCCATCGGGCAAGATGATCCGGGTCCAGACAAGCAGGATGCGGCGTTGGCCGAAACCGACGCCATTGTCATATTCGCCGATGAGGCGGGATCCTTGCGGCAGCAGGAGATAGCGCCCCGAAGGGCTGTCATAGACGTTCTGGGTCACTTGAGCCACGATCAGACCCAGCAAGTCAGAGCGAATGCCCGAGACGAGGGCAGCGGGAATGACGGACCCCGCCTGAAGGACGTAAGGCGAGGCGGGCGGCGTGACCCTGTCGGGCGCGACGATGCGACGGTCGACGGGAGCATTGAGGAAAGCGAGTTGGCGGTCTTGGTCGCTTTGTGGCCCGACCTGACCCGGTTGCGGGCCCGGAAAGCTACTCGGAGGGGCGGTACCGGGTGCAGCGAAACCCGATGGAGCGGTCGGTGACTGCGTAGCAAAGAACACTTCGCTTGTGCGGGCGGCCTCTTCTTCGGCCAGACGGCGTTGCTCGGCCGGGTCGGGACCTGGCATGGGCGAGGCTGGGACGGGTTGACCCGCGTCCTGTGTGCGCAGGATCGGGCGTCCGAGGTCTCCGGGCAGGGCGGGTCCGAGTTGCGGAATGCCGCTGTAATCTGAAGGCAGGCGGCGCAACTCGTCGGCGGTGGGGCGGTTTTCCGTGGTGAAAAGCTCACCGGGGCGGTCCCGGGCCGGGCGATCCTGCAATGCGAAGATCAGCGCGCCGCCGATGCCAATAGCCGTTATGACGGCGAGGCCGCCGAGGACCTTGCGGGAGAGGCGCACGACGCGGGGCGGATCGGGCCGTAACCGGAAGGGATCAGTGGGGTTGGTAGGCGGCGTTGATCTGGGATTTGGTGAGGACGTGGTCATGGGCGCGGTCTCCCATCGGTGCGCACGATCCTGACCACCTGTTGATCGTCACCTCCGAGCCGCAATTCAGCGGCGGCAAAGAGCCGGTCCACGATCAAGACGTTGCGGAAGACGCGGGTGTTGACGAGTTCCGCGCTGCCATCGGCCCCGAGCACGAAGAGGGGCGGCATCTCGCCCTGCACGATGCCACGCGGGAAGACGACAAAGACACGACGGCCGTCGTCGAACACGCTGTCCGGCCGCCAGGGTGGGGTGTTCCCTTCAACTTGCAGCCCATAACGATAGTTGCGGTGGCTGGCCGGAGGGATCGCGGGCTGCTGGATCGCCGGTGGACGCGGTTGGGCGCGCCCCGGCGGGTATGACCAGGCGACCGACGGCATGTGGGTCTCGTCGCTTGAAATCAGCTCCAGATGATAGGTGCGTCGGTCGGTGTTGAGGATCAGGTTGGTGTCGATGTCCGGTCGCGTCGGTTTGACGAGCACGTGGACACGGGCCGACCGTCCGGTCCCACTGACGGTGTCGCCGATGATCCAGCGTGCGGTGTCGCCCGCGGCGATCGGGCCGTCACCAACGAGCCGCTCTCCGTAGTCCAGCGCGATCTCGGTGATCTTCCCCGGACTGGCATAGATCCGGTA
>ENA-OQVM01004938-OQVM01004938.1-marine-metagenome-genome-assembly--contig:-NODE-4938-length-13182-cov-43.651736_pt1 | contig 13182 bp, 13 predicted proteins | sample MGYA00237776_ERZ505498 | MGnify/ENA primary metagenome ERZ505498 (study PRJEB26159, sample SAMN06265151) | marine metagenome | isolation source: Helgoland LTER site | place: Germany:Helgoland, sampling... | reverse complement strand
TTTCGCTTTACTTGGTATCCTTTCATGGTTTTATAACGTGGAAAAATATCTTTAATAGCGCGCGCTAACACATGGTGAACTCCTGGTAATCCATTTGCAGAAGGAGGTCCTTCAAAGAAAACATAGGGCTTTGCACCTTCTCGAGTAGTTACACTTTTTTCAAATATCTTATGCTCTTGCCAGTAATCTAGAATTTCTTCTGCAACTTTTGGTAAGTCAAGTCCTTTATATTCAGGAAATTTCGCGCTCATTGTGTATTGTTTCTTATAAGAATGCAAAATTAATCAATTTTTTGAGTTTGATGTAGAAATTAGATAGCAAAGTTGCAGCGTTGTAAAGAAATTACAACATAAGAAATAAATTAGAAGCACTACTTCTTGTCCTAAGAGGAATAAGAAAGCAAGCTTTTTAAAATCAATTTACATTCCTTTTTCTTTTTTTATTCGATCATATGCTTCTTGAATACTTTGAAACTTTTCATTAGCACCTTTTAAATGTTCTTTACCTAAACCTACTAATTTATCTGGGTGGTATTTCTTAACCATTTTCCGATACGCCTTCTTTACTTCAGTGGTAGAAGCAGATTTTGTGATTTCTAAAATTTTATATGCATTGTCAGATTCATCGTAAAACATTGCTTTTATAGAGGTATAATCTCTGTCATTTATATACAGATACCCTGCAATTTTTCTTATTTCTTCCACTTCACTCTCGGTAACAAAACCATCTGCTTTTGCAATACCAAATAAGAAATGAAGCAATTGTAAACGAGAAGCATGTGGCATATGACTTCTTATTTGCATACAAACTTGCCTTGCAGAAATCTCTTTTTTAACAATACCTTTAAAAAGTTTAAAAGCACTGTTTGCCCTTTCTTTACCATACATACCAGTAAATTGTGCTCTCACAAAATCCAATTCTTTCGGGTCTATTCTGCCATCTGCCTTAATAACAATAGAGGCTAACACTAGTAAACTCATTTCAAAATCTCCAGATTGTGTATCTGCACCACCTCTGCTGTTTCCAGCTCTTTGTTGGTATGCTCTTTGTTCTTCGGTTAAATCTGCTTCAGAAAAACCACCTACAAAACTACCAATAGCAAACCCCAACGCAGCACCAATTGGGCCACCGAAAGTAAATCCTAAACCTGCTCCTAACCATTTTGTAAAATTTCCCATAATTCTTTTTTATATTTTTCAAAGATAACAAAAGTAGTATTTTTAGGACTATTTTAAAAGCATCAATTTTATTGATATTTACATTAAAACAACAATGCCTTTAAATTTGAATTTTGTTGAACTTATTCTTATCTTTGCCTTTTAAAATTATAACATTTATGTATCCAGAAGAATTAGTAAAACCAATGCGCGAAGAATTAACTAACGCAGGTTTTGAAGCATTATATACAAGTAAAGACGTTGATAACGCAATGTCTAAAGAAGGAACCACTTTAGTAATGGTAAACTCAGTTTGTGGTTGTGCAGCTGGTACTGCAAGACCAGGAGCAATTGCTTCTTTAGCTGCAGAAAAGACACCTACTAACTTAACTACTGTTTTTGCAGGTGTAGAAAAAGAATCTACACAAAAAGCAAGAGAGTTTATGATTCCTTTTCCAGCATCTTCACCAGCAATTGCCTTATTTAAAGATGGGAACTTGGTGCACATGTTAGAACGCCACCATATAGAAGGTAGATCTGCACAGATGATTGCTCAGAATTTAGCGCAAGCTTATGATGAATTTTGCTAGCATCATTTCAAATAAAGACTTTTAAAAAAATCCACTCTAAATAGAGTGGATTTTTTATTTTTACTAAATTATATGCGTATTATTATTCTTATAATCACTTATCCGATGATCGTAATAAAAAAATTATGAATAAAGAAAAAATTATTACTGCTACAATTGCCTTTGTAAAAAAGGAATTAAAAAATGCCGAAGGCGGCCACGATTGGTTTCATATAGCGCGCGTTTTTAAAAATTCAATTTTAATTTCTAAAGATGAAAAAGTAGATGTCTTTGTAGTCTCTTTAGCAGCCCTTTTGCATGATATTGCAGATCCAAAATTTTATAATGGAGATGAAACTGTTGGACCAAAAGTAGCAACAAAATTTTTAAAAGAACAAGAAGTGCATGAGCAGATTATAAACCATGTGGTGCATATTATAAAACACATTTCTTTTAAAAATTCTTTTGATAAAGCGTCTGAAAAATTTACTTCTATAGAATTAAAGGTTGTGCAAGATGCAGATCGGTTAGATGCAATTGGTGCCATTGGTATTGCGCGTTGTTTTAATTACGGTGGCTTTAAAAACAGGGGGTTGTACGATCCTGAAGTAATTCCGAATTTAAACATGACAAAAGAGGAATATAAAAAGTCGGATGCCCCAACAATTAATCATTTTTATGAAAAACTGTTACTATTAAAGGATAAAATGAACACCGCTTCTGGAAAGAAAATAGCCACACAAAGACACGCTTTTATGGAAACATATCTGCAGCAGTTTTATAATGAATGGGATGGTTTAAAGTAGTTTTTTAGAACAATTACTTCTTAAGTAAAGATTTACTATCTAAATAATTATGCAAAAAAGAACCCATCATAGGTGTTAAAAAGTGGACACTTATGATGAATTGCATTGTCTTTATGTATAAATAAGAGGAGACTAATTGTGGTTGTTTTTTGATTAAAATTGCTGAGTTGTACAAATATCTTTTTAAAGCTTATAATTTATAGTGCACCCAGGCATCTACTTGTCCTAAAGATCTAAGATGCACCAATATTTTTAAATCTTTGTATAATAAAAAATAGGTTGGTATAGCGTTTATATAATAATCTTTTGCTGCTTGGGTTTCCCAACCTTTATAATCGCAATAGGTTTGCCAAGGCGTGTTGCCGTAGGCTTTGTTATATAATTCTTTGTCTGTGTCTAAACTTATATATACTACTGCTATCGTGCCTTTTGCTTGCCATTTTGGGTAATACGCTTCTAATTCCTTTTTAGCATCCATACAATGCCCAACTTTTGAAGACCCAAATACAAGTAAAATAGTGTTGTTAATTTTAAGCCTTATAACTATAAAAACCTACTCATATTAATTGCGAGTAGGTTTATATAATTTTTATTTCTCTTTTTTATTCATATAAATTACTAATAAATATTTTTAGACACATTTTAGACAACCATTCTTTTATACTCTCTTGTAGGTTATTTTCTATGGTTTCACTTATATTTTTTGCTGTAGGTTTTGTTATTAATATTTGTTACATCCACACGATACAATCGTGCGGTTGCGCGCTGGGTGTATAATTCAAAATAATTTTAATGGAATGTTCTCCATGCTGTACCGTCAAAACCTTCAATTTTATTAGTAACAGAATTATATCTAATATTTCCCTTTACATATTTAGAATTATCTACAAATGGGGTGTTTTGATTTATATTTGTTACTTTAATAAATCTAACTCCGCCAGTATTGGCTATAGTAATTACTTGATTATATTGTATGTATTCTTTACTTGAATAAGATCCAGATTCTTTATTTAATAATGGTGTAAAAGAAGTATTTATACCTAAACCATTATTATCTAATTGACTTGGCAAATTAATGGCTGAATTAGTTTGTAAATCTAATATAGGGCTTATACTTGCACTGCCTGCTTTGGTTTTAAAATCTGTAGCAACAGTGTTTAAACTTGTTTCTAATAATGTATCTTTAAACCACCTTAGGTTTACCCAACCATTCGTACTGCCTGTATCTAATATGATATTCCAATACATTCCTAAAGCAAAAACACCTTCACCAGTAATTAGGTTTTCTATTTTGTGAACATGATTTGGCGCTACATCGCACAACTTTTCTACAGTTACTGTAGCAGTAAAGCTGTTTGTATTAGCACCGCTAGCCACTGGTGTCTGCTCAATGGCAAACAAATAATCTGTAGTACCAGTTTCACCGTAATACGTCCAACCATCATCTGTAGTTAATGCAACAGCAGTAGTTCTTATAACTAAACACCCATTAGCTCCCATTAAATTATCTGGATACGCATTATCTTCGGTTTTAATAAGGGGTATTTTATTTGTTTGTGTGGCAAAAGTACTAAGTTCTGCTTCTTGTATTAAAGTATCGTTTGCGCCCAACCAATCTTGCATTAAGGTAGCAAATAATTGTCGGTAATCATATTTTCTTTCAGACTCGCTGTATTGATAATTTGTTGTATTTGTAAATACAGGGTGTGTGCCATATACTCCTGCTTCTACACTTGTACCAAATACAAAAAATGGGGATAAAGTACCGTGGTCTGTACCTAAGTTTCCATTTTCTCTAACTCTTCTTCCAAATTCACTAAACGTAACAGTTAACACTTTATCATTAATACCTAATGCTTCAATATCTTCTTGAAAGGCTTTTATAGCATCAGACATTGTAGCAGTAAGATTGGCATGCCCTCCAATATGTGAGCTTCCACTCTGAATCTGCCCGGCATGCGTATCAAAACCACCTAAGGTAACTTGAAAAATTTTGGTTTTACTACCACCTTCAATCATGCGTGCTACGGTTTTTAGCTGTTTTGCCAAAGAAGTGTTTGGATATGTTTTAGTTGAGTTTTTACCAGCGGTAAATACGTCTTGTATGCGATTGTAATAGAGATCCATAGCTCCTTCCGTACTTGTTATGAACTCCAATAATTCTTCATATTCGGATTTAGAAGTCGTGCTACTTGTAGTTAATTTGGTAAAAAAGTCGTCTTGTAAACTGGTGCCATTATATTCAATACCAACTTCATGGTCGTGTCCGTAAAACAAACAAGGGTTGGTTGTTCCAAATTGTATTGCTAACGGATCTGAATTAGAATGCGTTGGGTTATTGGCTAAGCCTGGGTATAGTGCCGCCAAATAGCGGCCAAACATACCCGAGGGTAAAAAATTGTTATTGGTGCCGTCTCTTCCTGCAAACATAGTATTCTGTGATCTAAAATGAGAAAAATTTGGGGACGGATACCCAACACCATTTACAACTGCCATTTTACCACCATCATATAAGTTTTTGAAACCTGTAAGTGCCGGATGTAAACCTGATAATTGATTGTCTTGCAAGGTACTGTCTAGCTCAATATATTTATTACTACCAGTATTCTTAATATGAATATTAGGCCTTAAAGCTACATAATTACTATATTGACTTATTGGTATTACCGTATTTAAACCATCATTTGCACCTGCCAAACGCACAATTACTAAAACTCTGTCGTTCACATTATTAGCTACCATAGGCATATCTTGAAAATTATTCATTACCTGTGCTGTCATGCCATTTAGTAAAAAAGGCGTGCCTACTGCTGCTGCGGTGGTTAAGCGTAAAAATTCTTTTCTATTCATAAAATTACATTATTTGATATTCTGGTGATTTTACTAAGGCAGATATTAATCTATCTAAATAGAGTTTGGCATCACTTGCATCTCCGGTTTTAAGAAAATTATCCCATACAAAGAACCAATTAGTGGCGCTTAAGCCATTGAGCAATGCTTGCTCAAAGTAAGTGAAACGCGCACCTGTAGGTGTTTTAATAAAAAGTAAATCAAAAAACTCTTGTAATAATACAGATGCTGTATCTGGTGCAGAAAAATGGCTAGAGTCTTTTACAAACAAAACACTATCTAAATAAAATTGAAAACCATTTATTGTGTAACCCGTAAGTAATTCATCTATTAGGCTATCATAACGCAGTTTTAATGAGTTAGTAGTAATAAAGTTCTTATCATAAGGGGCTCCGCTGTAGCCCGCGTAGCCACCTACACTTTCTGGCTCAAATAAATTCATCCCTGTGCTTTGGCATAATTTAATAATTTTGTTTCGGCTAAAATATATGCATGACGCCGTTTGGGTATCATAATTAGGCAATGGCACCTCAAAAATTGTGAATAATTGTGTAGCCAACTCTAAAGGAGATTTTACTAACGCCCCTATTCTGTGGTCTCCCACAGTTGTATCATCTTCATCGTAAAAATGTTGACTAACTAAGAGTTTAGTAAGCATAGGTTTTATCAAATAATTATTATCTTTTAGCGTATTGGCTAATGAGGTAATAATCTCATTTTCGACCTCTGTTGTAAGTTCTCTTCCTACAAAAAAGCGATAAAAACGGCGTACATAGTTTTTTGCAGTTTCGAGCTCATTAAAAACCATATCCACAAAATTACTTAGCTCTGTCTTTATTTCATCTGCTGTAGTACCCCCTTTTATTGTGGTGTTATTAAATGCAGCACTAAATATTTTATCTCCAGTATCGTGATTGCCAACAATTAACTCGGCTTCAGGGATTTTTGTAATATTATTTAACCTAGAGGATTTAGATCTATCAAAATTAATACCACTAGTGTATCCTGTAAAAACGCGTTGTGCTTGTGTTACATCTTGTTCTGTATAATTGGTATAATTACCAGTTGCAATTTGATCTCCTTTTAAGATTGTAAACAGTTCTAAAAATTCTCTACTATAATTATCATTGGGATTACTGGCAGTGTTTAGTCTATTGTCTAAATAAAAAGCCATTTTTACATTCTTTGAAATATCTATGGCTAAAGATTTTATACTCCCTTTGGCATGGTATGCTAACAGCTCTGTGTAATCATTGTTATTCCAATTGTCTCCACCAGCCTTAGCGGTTGGAAAAAAATTATGCATTAAAAATTGTAACCTAAATTGCAGACTCACTTCATGCAAGGTATTATAGCACCACCATTGCCCAATATTTAAACCTTTACCTGCGTTTCCATGGCTGTTGTTTACCTCTGGGTATCGATATGTTCGCATATAAGTTTCACCATAAGGATTTTTGGGTCTTAGATGTGGTACTTCAGTGTAGTTAAATAAGTCTATAACTGCTTGTTCTGGGGTTTTTTCGGCATAAGTTTCTATGACAGATTTAGTAAGCTTGTAAGAGCATCTTCTTAGCAAATGATAGGCATTTTTGTAACCTAGCTTAGTAGTTTTTGGTTGTAAGCTATACATAGTTTATATTTTAGAGAGTTGTATTAAAAAAAATTACACACTATATATTGGTGTTATTTAAACGTAAAAAAACCATTTTTCTATAAAAACATATTTAGTGTAAATTTACCCACGAATTACCTGTATACCCTTGAAACGTACTATTATCTGTGTTGAAACGCATCATGCCAGCAACAGGTGCCTGTAAGCCAGTACCTGCTTCATTTGAAACTGTTACCGTCATATACGTGTTTACAATTGGTGCATCTATTCTATGAAAATAAACAGCAGCACTAATTATTGGATCTCCATCAACTATATCAGAATACGTTCTTGCTGTATTATCAAATACTTGAAAGGTAGTATTTCTAATTTGACCATTAGCAGCACCATTAAATCTCAGTCTATAAATTACAGTATCATCTTTATTAATATATCCATAAATCCAACGATCTTCTATCTTTTCATTAGAAGTTATTTCGTTATGTAACCTAATATATTCGCCACTATCTACTCGTGTATTATTTAAACTATAAAAATTAAGTCTGTAGATATTCATGTCTCTAAGCTCTACTACATTACCATCTGGGTCTGCCAATAAATTTTGTATAGGAAGTAGGTCTATGTTCCCAAGTCTTCCGCTACCTAATGTTCTTGCGTATGTACTAACACCATAAGAATCGAACTTTACTGCCTTTTGTGCGTTAAAAGACTTAATCCAGTCGGTACCATTATATGTGTACACACTGTTTAAATCTGTATCATATACTTGTAAACCAACTACAGGTGCTGGTAAAGGAATAGCTTCACGTTGTGTAGTCGTCATTCTTGGTATTAAGATACCAGATGTTGTAGATACGATGTCTAATGCACTTTGAGGGGTGGTTGTACCAACACCAACCTGTGCAATACTTGTAAAACTTGCCGCTATAAATGCAGCGATGAATAATATTTTTTTCATAATTTAATCTTCTTTTATTGTTATTTAATTTTTATTTGTGTGTTTATTTTTAAAATCCAGCACCTAGCCCATCTGGAAAGGCGCTAGAAGCTTGCGCTTTTTGTGGATTTAAAATTAGATATGTACCCAAGGCTGTTAATGCGGCGTATTTACCGTAATTACCTATTTTAGAGATTGCCTCTTTTCTAGAGATTTCATCTTCTTGTTTCTTGTTATTTTTCATATGCACTATTTATTTTAATGAGGTATTTATTCTATGATTATCTTTTTATGAAATGTACCCAAATCAGATACAACACTTACAATGTAAACGCCTGTAGACAAACTTTGGGGTAGTGAAATTTCTTGTACATTTTGAGCCATGAATTTAGTAGCCAAGACCTCTTTACCAAGAATGGTAAACAGGCTAAAAGTTGCAGCACTCCCTGCGGTTAAACCTGTAATTTTAACAGTACCATTAGAAGTCTTATATAAATTTATAAACGCACCCACAAGACTGTCTTCTGTGCTTAAAACACCGCTAGAGGTTCGCAAATAAAAACGACCAATACCACTTAAAGCTGCAGTAATCTTAAGCGTTAAAGGTGCATCTGTTAAGTTTGTAAAGGTGTTATTTAAAGTATCTTCTAAATACACAGAAATACCATCGGGTAGATTGTTTGTGTCTACACTAAAGGTTACTTCTTCATCGATGCCTGCATTAATTGATAATGGTATTGCAACCTCACTCTCTAAGAAACTTGTTGGTAAAGATTGTATGGTAAAATCGATGCCTTGGCTATCGGATACCAAATGGGTGTTTATAGAAAAAGAAGGGGCACCGTCTTGGTAGGCACCTGCATCATACCCTACATCTAAACCTGTAGTAGAAGTGTCTAAAAATTCTAAACTAGCAGATTTGCTTGAAGTAGCTTTTGTAAGGTGTACAGAAATGGTAGGGGTTGATGTGCTTGGTCTATAAAACGTTGCTACACCACTGTTGTGTTTTTGTGAGGACTTAGGAAAGATAAATGATAAGCCATTAGACCTTGCCATTACCTTAAAAGCCTGACCTGGAGCTAATTGCAAAGAACTACTTAAATTATCAGGTACATAAGAAGTTCCATCCCAAACATAGAAAAAAGCAAAAGCACCATTATCTAATGCATCAGGATTGGCTGCAGATATTTCACTTACGGTTAGAAAAGAAGGAAACGGATTTCCGATAGCACTCCATAAATGGGTACCGTCAGTAGTTATCTTTGGTATTGTAACAGAAACATCTGCATTTGCCATTGTACCGGTAAAGGTATAATCGCCAGCAGCGGTTCTTTTCATACTATAGCCTTGGCCAGTATTAAAATCTTCTAATTTTTCTTGATTTTCTTCAACAGGACTATCGTTATGATACGTCCAACGCATACCCGCTATATTTGTGTTTTTATAATACGCCACTGCATGATTTCCTGTTGTGCTCCTTACCTTTACTGCATTGCCAGCAGCAGCATCTACAAAACTAGGAATGCTTTGACTTTTAACAGGTGCAGAAACCAAATGCCAATCAGTGTCAGCTATATTCCGCTTGTACGTAATGTTTCCTGTTGTGTTACCACTCACAATAAAAGAGCCACTTGCAGTAGCATCTGAGGTAGTGGTTAAGCTTGCTGATGCATCGACAGAAACATCACCTCCTACAAATACACAACCACCAGGCAACGTTGTTATTGCTGCGCTAGAACCTAAATGGAGATCTTGAGACCAGGTAACATTGGCTAGTAACATGCAAATTATTAAATAAATAATTTTCTTCATAATTTTTTTGTAAACAATTAAACTTTTAAGTACAAAAATATTTATAAGCGTTGTCTGTTTAGATAAAATAGAAATAGATGTATTATAATTGTAATAAGTGTACATATAAGGGTTATAAATGTTCTAAAAAAGGTTTTATAAACCACAAATACCCGTATCTATATAAGTTATAGATACGGGTATTTGTGGTTTGGTAGAAATCTATGCTGTTGTTATTTTCGGTGGGTGTATTCAGATTGCTTCGTTTATCTTACCTCGTAAGAACAATAGTGGGTACTTACAAATAATCAAACGCGTTAATCCAAGGACAGAGAACAAAGCAGTCTGTGGTTTCCGTAAAGGCTGTTACCCTGCCTTTTACAATGTCTGCGCGTACTTAGGGTCTGTCACGAAATAAAATGTAAAAGTTCAGCAACTATAGCGCGTTTCGCAAAATAGCTTCCTGGTAGTTGTGCAATAGTATTTTTAAAAACCGGTGCGCCAGTATCGCCAGAGATAGAAAGAATTTTAAACCCTTTCCTACCAGAGAACTGTAATGATTTTGTTCCAGATAAGATACACACCAAAACTGGTAAAAAAATTGCATTAGAAAGACACGCTTTTATGGAAACATCTCTGCAACAGTTTTATAATGAATGGGAAGGTTTAAAGTAGTTTAATTTTCCTTTGCTGCCTCTAAAGCCGTGATTTTATACTCTAAGACTGATAGTTCCTCTGCCTTTTCTATAATTTCTTCTACCGTTAAATTCGAATTAGAATTTATAAAATTTAAAGTTTCTAAACTTTTAAAAGTATAATAACTTAATGTTTCTTCAATTTTATCTTTGGAGGTTTTCATTTTAATAGCGTTTTATTTTACTGTACAAGTTTTAATATTTGACTTCTATATTTGGATGCAGATTTACCCGTAAACTCTTTAAATAATTTATTAAAATGAGAAAAATTATTAAAACCACACTCAAAACAAATATCTGTAATACTCATATTACTTTCGGATAGCAATTTTGTTGCATGCACAACTCTGTACTCATTAACTAATTTAGTAAATGTCTTTGAAGTTGTTTTTTTAAAAAACCGGCAAAAGGCAGGCACCGTCATACTAACCAACCCTGCAATTTCATCTAAACTTATATGCTGGTTAAAATTCTCATTTATATGTTTAAATATGATATCTATTTTACTACTATCTTGGGGCTGCGTTTCAAAAGCAAAGCCATCTGCATTTAAAATTGTATAATCATCTGTTTGCGCTAATTCTCTTAAAATATCTAAGAAAGAAATAATTCTATGTGGGCCTTCTAAATTTACTAACGCTTCAATTTTAGCTCCAATTCTCTTCTTTATTTCAATATTAAATCGAATTCCTTTTTTTGCACGCTCAAAAAGCTGAGCGATAGCAACCATCTCTGGGATTTTAAAAAAATCTACTCCTAAGAACTCTGGTTTAAACTGTATTAATGTTTCAGAACCATTGGTTGTTAACCGATCCAAGAAACCTAAATGTGGCAAATTAGACCCAATTAACACCAATTGGCTATTGTTAAAATAACTTATATGGTTTCCGATGTGTCTTTTTCCTTTTCCTTTGTTTACATATACAATTTCTATTTCTGGATGAAAGTGCCAAAAAGCCTTATTCGTTTTTAAAAACTGAACGTGCTTTTTTACTAATAAAGAACTACCAAAACTTGGTGTAATTTTTTCTAATGTAGGTTTTGTCTTCAATGGGTACTAATTTAATACAAAATTACAATACTAAAAGATAACAAAAGGCATAAAATTAACTTTATTGTATTCTATATTAACTTAATGTTAATTTAACATTAGATATTGTGATAATTTAGCACATATACTCGTCAATTTAGATGTTTTCTAAGTTCTAAATCTGCCCTAATTTTGTAGTGTTCATAATACGTAAATAAAAAAAAATGAAAACAACAATTAAAAAGCACTTAGTAGCGGTTACATTCTTATTATCACTAGTAAGCTACGCAACAGAAAAAAACATTTCTTCTAGTACAGAAGGGAGAAAAGTTAAAGTTGAATTTACAGCAGTAAAAAAAGGACAGGTTTTATCTATAAAAAATACAAATAGTATTGTAATGTATAGCGATATTATTGAAATGGCCGGAAATTACGCTAGAATATTTGACTTGACTAGTTTAGAAAACGGAAAATACACAACAGAATTAGAAAAGGATTTTGAGACAATTATAAAGCCATTTTTAATAGAAAACGGACTAGTTACTTTTTTACCTGAAGAAAATAAAACAATTTTTAAGCCAGTTATTAGAATCCAAGATAATTTACTACTTATTTCTAAAATATCTTTAGAAAACCAGCCTATAAAAATAACATTATACTATAAAGGAGATGTTATTTATACTGAAACGGCTAAAGATATTAAAGTTTTAAACAGAGCCTTTAGATTGTTGAAAAACAAAAAAGGTAACTATACAGCAGCTATAAATGCTAATGGAAAAAAATACAGTAAAAATTTTAAAATATAAATAATTTAGTTAATTGTTCTCATTAAGCTTACACTAAAGTTTAATGGTAAAGCGAGTCTTAATTGACTCGCTTTTTTATTTTAATCCCCAGAGAAATTAGGTTTTCTTTTTTCAAGAAAAGCGGTAGTTCCTTCTCTAAAGTCTTCCGTTCCAAAACAGTCTCCAAAAGCATTAATTTCCGTATCGAATCCATTTACACCGTCTTCGAAATTAGCATTTACTGCTAAAATTGCGGCACTAATTGCTACAGGTGAGTTTCTTAATATTTTACTTGCAATTTTTTCTACTAATAGCATTAATTCTTCTTGTGTTGTTACATGATTAACCAAACCACAGTTCTTGGCATCTTCTGCAGAAATCATTCCGGCCGTCATAATCATTTCCATTGCTTTTCCCTTACCCACCAACTGCGGTAAACGTTGTGTACCACCGTAACCCGGAATTACCCCAAGCGAAACTTCTGGTAAGCCCATTTTTGCGTTGTCTGATGCAATTCTAAAATGACAAGCCATTGCCAATTCTAAACCACCACCTAAAGCAAAACCATTAATTGCAGCAATTACGGGTGTTGCTAAATTTTCAATAAAATTAAATAGTATTTCTTGCCCTTCTCTAGCTAAAGTAGCACCCTCACCTACAGTAAAATGTGCAAATTCAGAGATATCTGCTCCCGCAACAAATGCTTTTTCTCCGCTACCTGTAAGTATTATTGCTTTTATATTTACATCACTTTCTAAAGCATCAAATGCTTTGTGTAGCTCATGAATCGTTGCCTTGTTTAAGGCATTTAATTTTTTTGGCCTATTGATTGTTATTTGTGCTAAAGCAGCTGTCTTTTGAATTAAGATATTTTCGAAAATCATTTTGTTATGTATTTAAAATGGGTATTAAAACTATAAATTCTACTTTAAATTTATTTTTTGGGT
>ENA-OQVM01004935-OQVM01004935.1-marine-metagenome-genome-assembly--contig:-NODE-4935-length-13185-cov-31.352533_pt1 | contig 13185 bp, 8 predicted proteins | sample MGYA00237776_ERZ505498 | MGnify/ENA primary metagenome ERZ505498 (study PRJEB26159, sample SAMN06265151) | marine metagenome | isolation source: Helgoland LTER site | place: Germany:Helgoland, sampling... | reverse complement strand
GCCACTGAAAAGACCAATAGAGCAAGGCCTTTCCAGTAGCTATTACGTTGGCAACGAACTGTCAGTAATGTTTTCATGATACATCCTAATATATCGGTACAATTTTCATTTGGATGAACAATAAAAAATCAATTACCTCTCTCATTACTAATTCATCCGTTGCACAACTTGGGGTAACTTAGAAGTTCATTCCAACCTTTACACCAGCCCAGCGCGGCATACCCATATTGCCAAACACGTAGTCGGAACCGTTTGATCCGAAGGTGTTGTCAATGTATTTTGTCTCGAAGACATTTTTAACATAGGCTTGCACTTCCCATTTCTCCGAGGCTGATACCCAGAATACCCGCGCATTGACTAGCGTTTTGGCCTCGCTGTAGTTATATTCATTACCTCCAGTGCCGACACCTTCACTATGGTAAGAAAAGTCGGTTTGCAAGGTAACCACAGCGCCATCATTTAAAGGAATATTGTAGCTAACCACACCATTAACCATTAAATCAGGTGACCCAAGCTCTGAACCATCTAAAGTGAGTTCATCACCGGCTGCGGTATAAACGATATAGCCTGGATCGGCGTTGATTTCGCTATCAAACCAGCCTATACCCAAGCTCAACTCCAAATTATCTGTTGGCACTGCGAGTAGCTCAAGTTCTACGCCATAGATATCCGCATCACCAAGACTGATCAAGCGACTGACTGGTGCTGCCAAGTTTGAGTCATAGGTAATGCCCTGCTTATCGGAAATTTCCTGATAAAACAGTGCTGCATTTAACTGCAGTCGTCCATCCATTAGTGTGGACTTGCTACCCAGTTCAAACGCAGTTACTTCCTCTGAATCTACTGACGACAATGCACTCAGGTCACCAAAAAACAGGTCACTGTTGAAATTTCCTGAACGAAAGCCGGAGGATAGGTTAGCATAAATCATCATCTCATCGCGGGGACGCCACTCTAGCCCCAGTTTACCGGATAGGTTTTCACCGGTAAGACGATCTGAGGCTGCTAAATAGGTGCCAAATGTGGGGCTTGGGGTGAAATAGTCCCCGTCCATTGTAGCGACCTCAACTTCCTTTTCCTCATCAGTGTATCGAAACCCAGCAACCATACTCAGCGTATCGCTTAGAGTCCGATTCACTTCACCAAACACCGCGTATGAGGTTGTAACTACATTAGCCACCGTGTCGGGTCCGCCAATTTCAAAAGCCACTACGCTACTGGTTGAATCACGATCATCGTCTAAATAGTAAACGCCAACCAGCCAGTTCTGACTGTCGTCGCCGCCAGATAAATGAAACTCTTGTGAAAATTGGTCACCGTCCACCGTGTAGACATCGTTGTACTGGTAAGCGCCGCCAAGCGCTCCAACTGCGCTGCCATCTTCATCAGTATTAAAATAGCGATCGATACTATCCAAAGCAGTGATTGAAACAAGCTCCATATCGTTATTTAACTGCCAGGTTAGCTTGGCTATTACCGTCTCAGTTTCCAGAGTATATCGACCATCGCCGGCAGTCGGGTCATGCTCAGTATAGGGTTTGGTCACATCGGGGTTAGGATCGCCAAATCCACCAAGACCAGCGCATTGGCTGGCTAAGGTGCGCTTCGCGTCACATATCGCACCTGTCGCTGGATCATAAAGACCCCAGTAGTTAAACGCCTTACCAATATCATCTGCATCACTGGCTTCCAATGAAAGCAAAAGATTCATGTCATCATTGATATCAATATCCAAATGGGCGCGACCCATTATTCTATCGGTAACGCCTAACTTACCGCCTGCGGGACCCTGATTGTCTTGGAAGCCATCATCTTGATGATACTTTAATGCCAAGCGGCCACGCACCTGATCACTGATTGGTCCACTAATGGCAGTTTCAACAATATTGGTACCATAGGAACCATACTCAAAATTCAGATAGCCTTCTTGTTCTTCAGTGGGTTTGCGGGAGATAAAATGCACCAGTCCAGCGGTGGAATTGCGCCCAAATAATGTGCCTTGCGGGCCACGCAAAACCTCGGCGCGTTCCACGTCCATCATCACACCACCGCCATAGAAGGCAGCGGGGCGATACACTTCATCAAAATACAGAGCAACGTTATCCTCTCCCACAAGTGTGGGGTTTAATGTTGAGTTACCACGTATGGTAACGTCCGCAGAATATGAACCCTCGCTAGAGGAGACATTGGGTATTTGCGAAAAAATATCTCGCGTATCCTCAAAACCAAAGGCATCAATCTTATCGCCACTTAACGCAGTCATCGAGACGGAGACATCTTGCAGACTCTGCGTCCGTTTTGTTGCCGTCACTAGGATTTCTTCAATACCACTGAAGCTTTCTTCTGCGTTAGCTGGAACATTCACAGCCAATAACGCAGCAAAAATTCCCGTCAGAGCCAATTTATTGTTAGTCATAGATTTCCCCTCATAAGCTAAAATTTTGATTGTTATAGTAAGCACAGCCCAAATACGCGAGCCTATTTAAAGTACTCCGACATGTCAAATGACAGATGTCATGTGACATGCTACACAGTTTTATAACCCTTTTGCAACAACTAAAACTTGCCGGATTCGATGCAAAAAAAGCACGATTATTCCCTCAATGCCTGCACAAGCTCATCATTCTTTGGACCACAGTAAAGCAGCAGGGCTATCGGGTAAGTCAAGCAGTGTCATACCAGTCGTTTTCTAACTTTGGCACTGTCCTTATTGGGTAGAGTTGTGCTTTATGGATATGTTTATCTCGCTCACGAGATGTCTACTAAGTATCCATCACTCAGCGCGTTGAGCTCCCTAAACGTTAAGTCACGATGAGGATCTACAGGCCACGTCGGTCACATCGACATGGCCTTAAGATTGCTACCGGCCTAGTTGAAGTTATAGTTAAAAGTCAACCCGACAGTTCGTGGTTGATTTATCGCCACGGCCCTAGTATTGGGCAGATTTACCGATGTATTTGAGCCGAACAACCCAGACTCGGAGACGTCATTAAGAACATTGTGTGCGAATAATGTAATCTCCCAAAGATCCTCCTGGAAAGCTCCAACCCGCAAATCAAGCCGCTTATTCGGAGAAACACTATTAAAAGGGCTTGTCGGATCGTAGAGGCGCGTGACCTCATCCACAAAATTGTAGCTGACTCGCACAAATCCATCCCAATCGGACGTTAGCGATAGTAAATAATCTGCAGTTACAGAATATGCCCACTCAGGTACGTTGAGCAGAGGAGCGCCCACATACCCTTGTGCCCCCGGGGCGAGCGAGGTCAACTTTGCATCCGTGTAACTAACCATCGCTGATAAAGAAAGCGCCTCGGTAGCTGCAAAGTTCCACTCGAGTTCAGCTCCTTTGACCTCTGCGTCACCGTTATTAACGGAGAAAGGCCAACCGCAAAATAGCGAAACGCTCTGCTGAATGTCCGTCCAGTCTAGAAAATAAACCGCACCGTTTAATCTCATCCGTTGATCCATCATCCGCATTTTGGCACCCAGTTCGTAACTCGAAACTGAATCGGATCCCACGCCCTTAGGAGTTTCAGACAGACCCAGTGCTGCCAAATCATCCGCACAAGCCGCCTCAGGGACTGGTGAGATTGCCGCACCACTTCTGAATCCCTCCGCCACCGTTGCGAACAGCATTGTGTCATCGTTCATTTGATACGAAACATTAAGCTTAGGTGTAATATCATCATCCTTATATTCGCCCTCTTGGTATACGGGCTCGTTGGACCCAGTGAATAACCCCACCTCGGCATCTGTAAAACTTGACTCGAATTCAAAGGCACGCAGGCCAACAGTAACCGCAAGGGCATTGGTCACGTTATATGTAGCTTCTGCAAAAATAGCCTTTTCCGTAAGTTTGTAACGCGGGTCTGATTCATATGAGGTATCAAAACCGAATATCTGCCCTTCTTCCCCAAAGAGCTCAAGGGCTTCAGCACTGTACGGATTGATATCTGGGAGATGCCTCTTTTGATCGCTGTAGTAAATACCGACTAGGTAGTCCAGTGAATCCTTCGAACCCACCAAACGTAATTCCTGAATAAACGTTTCGGTTTTGTTATCATCAAGCTGCTCCCATGGCACGTTGGTGGGTAGTTCAAGCAGCGCCGTAGCGATTTTAGTATAATCTTCAATTCCGGGGGTCTCGCGTTTGAAGTAGGAGGTAGACGACGTCACCCCCAATAGATCACGCTCCCAGTTCACTGTCAGATTTGCAATAGTCACCTCGTCCTCGCGGTCCTCGCGAGTTAAGCGTGTCTGAATATATTTCTCATCTTCTAGAGATCCTGGCGGCACATCAATCAGGTACGGTGCGTCGACCTCAAGCTTCTGATGCATTAGCGATGGCGTAATCGTCAGGTTTTCATTGGGAACATACTCGAGAATCGCTCGGAATCCGTTCTGTGTCATCGAGTTCGCACCAGGTTTTACAGGAACTGTAGGATCAATTCCTGCCAAATCTGATGGATGAATTGCGTAGCGGTCGATGAAACCTTTGTCAGATTGATGGGATCCAAGCAAACGTAAACCAAGCTTTTCGTCCTGTAGGGGGATATTGAGAACGACATTAGCTTTTCGGCTCAGTCCGCTACTACCATCGATATGCGACAGGGTAGTCTCTGCGCGGCCCTCAAATTGGGACAAATTCGGCCTTTTCCCAACATACTTAACAGTACCACCCATTGAACCGGCGCCATACAGCGTGCCTTGTGGCCCTCGCAAAACCTCAACCCGCTCCAGATCGAACATCATCACATCGAGATTGCGAGTAGTGGAGGATATTGGCACTTCATCGAGGTAGTAGCCGATGGTGGGCGAATTACCAGACCTTCCTGGCATGCCTCGGACAATCACTTCCGTCTGCCCGGGTCCAGTGCTTGTTACTGCAAGACCCGGCACGCCGAGAGCAAGATCCGAGACATTCTTAATTCCCGCATGCTCTAGATCTTCCCCGGATACCGCAGTGATACTAATCGGGACTTTTTGTAAAATCTGAGAGCGTTTCCGTGCTGTGACAATGATTTCTTCCAGTGTATTGTTGAGAATTTTTTGTCCCGCCTCTTCTTTTGCAGAAACATCTGCAGCAATCAGCGCGGCAAAAATACCGAGCAAACTCAATCTATTCTTTTTCATAGTCTTCCCCTTTTGATTCACGCATGGTTATTTTTTTTGTATATACCAACGAAAGCATGTCATATGACTGTCCAGCGTGTCAACTGACATGTATGCTAGGTAAGGCTAAGCAGATCTGTGAGACAGTGAAAACTCAAGGGGGGGGCCGAACCAACACTAACATGTCAGTTGACATTCTGTATTGCTTCATGACAGTATTTACGCTAACCATGTTTGTGTGAGCTGACTTATGACAAGTAAATACCGCTTTATTATTCCTTTCCTAGTTGGATTAAAGGTCCTCTCTGTAACCGCGGCAGAGCCATTGGTTATTCCTGACCCGACAAATTACCCATCCCTCTCCACTAAGAAGATGGGCCATGTTCGTCATATGGTTAATCTGGCAAACCAACTTGATGGCGATTTCTCGCTGATGGGTGAGACCGATCCCGTCTACAATATGAGTTTCCATGCCTACCAGTTTCAAATTGCGTTTGCTCAATATGCACTGGCGTCTACCCACTACCACTATACGCCCGCCCACCGTGATCTCTATCAGAAAGCATCGGCAAGGCTGATTCAGAGGATGATCTACAAAGATGTGTGGGATTATTGGGCACATGTTAGCAAGTTCGATCTAACGGATAGAACTGGAAGTGAGGGTGGTGAAGAGAGGATGATCAACTATACCGAAGATGACTGGTACGGTTGGATCGATCCCAATATTAAGAAGAACATTATGTATAGCGGCCATCTTTTGCAAATGGTGGGCCTGCATCAAAACCTTTTCAACGACAACCGCTACGATGAGCCCGGCTCTCTTACATTTCGTTACGCACCGATTGAGTATGGTCAAGGTCCTGTCGAGATGAAATACGATTATCATCGATTGGCCAAGGTTATCTACGATCAATTTGTCGAAGATCGTTACCGCGGTATTGAGTGTGAGCGCAATGCCGTTTACGCAGAGTGCAACCAGCACCCTATTCTCGGTCTTATGTCGTACGACTTAAAAAATGGTACAGACCTTTCGGTAAAGGTGCGCAAGGAGTTTAAGAAGGTTATGCGCAAGCGTAAATATATTAATCCCGAAACCAACACCACGATGTATTTCCTGAAAGTCAAAGAGGATGAAGTTGTCCCAGCAACCTACGCCTGGGCTGATGGTTGGAATGGTCATGCCCAACACGTATGGGACAAGGAATATATCGAGAGCATTTATCCCGACCAGCTAAAACGCTATATCCCATCGATGCTTAGAGGGTGGCCCTTCGAGAACATGGGCTGGACTGCATCATTCGACTTTGGTTGGTTCGCCCTGCTAGCGTCCGAGGTTGGTGATACAGAAACTGTGCAGACAATGACTGACTATGCGGATGCGCACTTCGAGCCGATCTGGAGAGATGGGGGCTACTATTACCCGAATACTACCTATTATCAGTATAACTTCCGCCGGGACTGGAAAGGATTTATCCATAACGTCGGCCCTGCGACGGGTAACGTTCTAGTTGGCTTTGCCCGCATCAATCCGAAAGACGGACTGTGGCAGATCTATAATCGCCCTTGGGATGATACCCACTATTCGCAACCCTACATTACCAACGTCGAATATTTGCAAGCGAGTGTCACCCAGGCGGTCTATGACCCAGAGGAGGACGCTCTGATTGTCACTTTGGTGCCTGGGCCAGTGCCTAGTACGTCCACCTCCTTTACCGTGCATCAATTGGATCATGATAAGAGCTATGCATTGATCAGGGATGGGCAAGTGTTGGGCGAAGTCAATGCGCAAACGGGTTTGGCTCTACCAAATACTCAGTGGCAGGCTGATGGCTCCCTTCTTATCAGTACTAAATTAGCAGAGTCACAGTCTTTTGTATTGAAGGCAATGGCGGCCACGCTAGCTGCACGCTAATGAGGGTAGCTCGAGACAAAACTGCCGGCAAACGAGTCGCGAAACACCTGGGTAGAATCGCGCAAACTGTGTTTGCCCTTGCACTTGGATTAACTATAACCGCATGCTCAGATACTGACAGAGCAAATACCTTGAGCGAAGGGATTACCAACAAGAAGGTACGTCAGTACCTTCTGGAGCACCCGGAACTTGTTCTTGATGATCCAGAAATTGCCCGCGCCATAAGTTCAGCCCGCTCAGCGCGGCAGCAGCAAGCTAGCGCCTTATGGCGCAAATCTATCCTTGCAGAAAACGCCAGCCTACTAGACTCCACTCTCACGCCAGTCTCTGGGGATGTTGGATCCCAAGTCACGATTATCGAGTTCTATGATTATCAATGTATGCCTTGCAAGGCCAGTTACCCAGAACTTGAACAGATCAAAAAAACAGAGAAAGATGTTCGTATTATTTATGCCCAGCTGCCTGTTTTCGGGAGCTATTCGATCCTAGCTGCAAGGGCCGCTATCGGTGCTCACCGGCAAGGCCTATTTCAGACTTATCACGATGCATTAATGACTGCCAATGTCCGTCTTGATGCGGACTCTATTTTTGCCATGGCGGCCGATATAGGGCTCGACACTGAAAAGTTGCAGGCTGATATGCGTGATCCACAAGTTATTCACTATTTAGAGCAGATGCGGCTTCTCGCCGATGAACTTGATGTGACCGGCACGCCAGCATTTGTAATAGGAGATGCCATTCTGCTAGGGGGCACTAGGGTAAACGAACTTAAAGCAGTGCTCGACCAACAGCGTAGTCGAAGCCATCAGTCCAGTGGAGGTTGACAGCTTATTTGGGTGGGAATGAATATCCAAATATTAAAAATAAAATCGAGAACAGCGTCTCTATAAAGGCCTTTTAAGCTCTGTAAAGACTTGAGCTGGACTCAAAAAGCGTTTTCTTTGGAATAGATGAGGAGATAATTATAATGAAAATTCAAGCTGCAGTAGTCCGCGAACAATCAGGGCCCTTTGACGTATCCGAACTGGATCTGGCTGAACCTAAAGACGATGAGGTATTGGTTAAGATCGTTGGCGTAGGTATATGCCACACTGATCTTGTTTGCCGCGATCAGTATTTTCCGGTGCCTTTGCCCTGTGTTTTTGGTCACGAGGGTAGCGGCATTATCGAGAAAGTAGGCCGCCAGGTCGTCGGCTTTGAGAAAGGTGATCATGTTGCGGTTTCATATAAAACATGTGGTAGCTGCGAACCCTGTTTGCAGGGAAAAATTGGTTATTGTCATGGCCTCTATGAGCACAACTTTAACGGCACCCGGCCTGACGGCAGTAGTGCCCTGAGTGAGAATGGTGAGACCGTGCACGGGCATTTCTTTGCCCAGAGTTCCTTTGCCTCCCACGCCCTCTGTCATGCTTCAAATCTGGTTAAGGTCGATCACAGTCTACCCCTAGAGCTACTCGGCCCACTGGGCTGTGGAATACAGACGGGTGCTGGGGCAGTGATGAATGCCCTCAAACCACAGGCGGGCACATCTATTGCAATTTTCGGCGCCGGTACGGTTGGTCTAAGTGCTGTGATGGCTGCTCATATCGTAGGTTGCGGCACTATTATAGCGATCGATCTGAAGGATGATCGGTTGGCTACAGCAACTGAACTGGGTGCAACACATACAATCAATGCCAGTGATAACGATGTAGTCGCCAAAATTCATGAAATAACTGGTTCAGGTACCCATTTCTCTCTCGAATGTACGGGTATACCCCAGGTTGCGCGTCAGGCTGTAGACTGCTTAACACTGACCGGTATTTGTGGTGTGATGGGTGTGTCGCCGGCCGGTACTGAATTCAGTTTAGATATGAACGCAGTACTTTTCGGGCGCTCGGTACGCGGTATTATTGAGGGCGACAGCGTGCCTCAAGTTTTTATACCGCGGCTGATTGACCTGTACAAGCAGGGTCGATTCCCTTTCGATAAATTGATCAGCACCTATTCGTTTGCCGACATCAACCAGGCGGTTGAGGACGTTGAATCTGGAAAAGTTATCAAGCCAGTACTCCTAATGGACACATAACTTTTTGAGCCTTCATTAAATCTTGCTGATGCCCATTTGCTGTTTTGCGAGTGGGTTGTTCTAAAGCTATCGCGCTGAAAACACTACTTTAGCCCAACAAAAAATCGAAGCGCCATGGAACGCTATCGCGCTGGTAATTTTTTACGAGTGACTAAAAAGAGCAGAGCCCCGAGCAATGACCATCCAATAATAATGATCCATTCCTGTGGCCAAAGCAGCGCTGACGGGCTGCCGGGCATATAGAGAAAAGCTAAACCCATAGAGAGTATCAAGGCGAGTATTCCTATAAAGTAGCCAAACGGTACTTTATAAGGTCGCTCTAGATCTGGCTCTTTGAAACGCAAAATCAGGAAAGACAGCGCAACCATGGCATAGGCAACAACAATACCCAGACCTCCTGCATTTACCAACCAAACCAGTACCGGTCGACCGAAAAAAGGCCCAATGATTGACAGGGCACCTATCAGTAAGATCGCATTGTAAGGAGTGCGATATTTTGGATGTAACTTGCCAAGAGCTGCAGGTAATAGGTTTGCACGTGCCAAAGCATAGATCGCCCTGCTACCCCCGATAATGAATGCATTCCAACTAGTCAGTATACCTGCGAGACCTGCGCCTAACATGGCCAAGCGGCCAGCTTCGCCAAACACCACGGAATTGGCTTCCGCTACTATAATCTCTGAAGTTGCAAATGCCTCTTTATTGAGTACCAAGCTTACACCTAGAACCATTAGCACATACCAAGCAACAGCCATTGCAACTGATAACATTAAAACCGACCCTATTTCCCTATAAGGTAAATCAATTTCTTCTGCCGCCTGAGGAATAGTATCGAAACCGACGAACATAAAAGGAACCATAACCAATACCAGGGTAATGCCCGATAAGCCATCAACAAAAAGTGGTTCCATGTTGGCAGTATCGCCATTGGCCAGAGATCCTAATACAAACAAACCGCCAACTAAAAGGATAACAATGACTACTGCTGATTGAACGACGGCAGCCATACGGACACCACGTACATTTAATATGGTCATGGTAACCGCGCCTGCAACACCTACTAACACCCAGCTAAGGTAAACATCCCACCCCGCGATTTGCCAGAGAAAGATTTTATCCAGCCCTGGTAATAGAGCATCGAGAACTGTAGGCAAGGCTACTGCCTCAAATGTAACCACAGAGACATAACCAAGAATAACTGCCCAGGTACAGATAAAGGAGCAGCCTGCTCCCATAGCGCGATGACTATAGACATGCTCCCCTCCGGCAAAGGGTAGTGCAGAAGCAAGCTCAGCATAGGTAAGGCCAATGACTAGCATAATACCGCCGCCAATAAGAAAAGCAGTAATAGCTCCAATGGCACCGGCTGATTCAATCCAAACGCCAGACAGCACGACCCAGCTCCAGCCGATCATCGCGCCAAAGGCTAAAGCTAAAGCATCTCGCCGACCAAGTACGCGTAAAAAATTTTGTTGTTCGCCAAATGAACCCATAGCGCAAAGAATAGCACATGTCACTCGACATGTTCAATTATTCAAATCTGAATTTGCCCGCGCAACTTTGCCAGACTGTCTGAATTGCTGGCTGCATTTAATATCAGCGCTTCAGCCGGCATAACAAGGTTGATTTATATTGGCACCTTCCAACATCGGATGACTCCATGTCACGGGCAGAGAAGCAGCACAGAGGTGTTAGGCGTCACCACCATAGAGTTTATCGACCAGATCATAGACTACCGAGCGAATCTTAGCGCTATCATTTTCCCAACGTTTGCCCGGGGCTACAAAAACGGTTGTTCCCTCTATGAAAGACATTAGAGTAACAGATTCAATACGAGGGTTCTTACTTCCAGCCTTGTGGAGTAAACCCTCCAGAATCTGCAAATATTCAGCATAGATATCGTCAACCAGATCGGCCACTAATGGCTCCACCTGACCCATGGCCCAGAGTTGTGGCCAAAGTTTATCCGCCTGTAACCTTCCATCTGCTGGTTCCGACGAAGCGAATTCCAAGACCCCTTTGATAGTTAGCGGCTCATTAGCTTTTACAGCATCAAAATTGCTGTGGTATATGTCAGCAATATAAGCCACCAATGCACGCAACATATCTTCCGAGGTTCGAAAGTGATACTGCAAAGCACCTAGCTTAATACCGCTAGCTCGAGCTAGGGCCCGCATGCTCAGGCTGCCATAGCCCTCATCAATAATAATATCAACCGCTGCCTGTAATATCTGCTGTTTGCGCTCACTCATCGATCATAGAATCCGTAACTTTTCCGACTGAGTAGTGAGTTTACAGAAAAGGATAGCCAGAGTCTCCCAAGATAGGATTATCTAGGTTTTTTAAATGGCTATGCGTGCTAAGTCAATTTTCGGTCAGCTGTAACGCCGCGAGACTTAATATTGGCAGCCAGGCGCAAAATAAGTGCCAGCAAGCCCAAGACAGCAAAGACAACATCTATTGTCTTTGCATTTTGACTTAGGGCCTGCTCGGTATAACTCACCCAGATCGCCGCCCAGAAGTACCAGATACCTACCCAATGCAGCCAACTCCATTGGGCGCGACTTAATTTTCGACGCACTGGATAAAATGAAGTAACGGTTAGTGCCAATAAAAGGACATAGCTAAGGCTTCGCCCCACAAGATCGCTGGTCTTATGCAACTCATCCCAGTAATAGGCGGGGTATAAATCCAGTAGCACTGCGATAAAGACCGCCTGCCAGGCAAATCCAGCTGCAAAGGATAAACCGGTATAACGGCGGTTTCTCAACAACCACTGTGAAATAGCACCTGGAAAAAGCGTTACCAGGGCTGATGTCACAAAGGCGATAAGTATCCAGGGAGAGGCAAACTGCACAGATAGACGTATCAATTTGACTGTGGCTTCAGGCGAGGAGATACCTATGATCAGCATCCCGGCAACCATGCCGCCAAGGGTCAACAGCGCAATCAGGTAAAAAAGCGGCCAACCATTCAATACCCTGTATTGGAGCAAGGTCAGCTGACTACCTCCCCCACAGCACGAATCGACGCATCAATCGCCGACTGCACATAGGCATAGGCCTCGGAGTCAGAATTGGCAATGCTGATTCGGCCAAAGGGCTGTCGTCCAAGCTCGTGAGGTGCCTGCCCTGGTTCCCAACGCGGGTCATGAAGATCCATATATTCATAGGCATAGCCATGGGACCAACGATTAATGGTAATGGCCTCAATATCCCTATCAGCATCAAAACCGGCCTCACCAAACATACCGGTAAGCTGATGTCGAATTTCTCGCTCATAGTCAGCAAATGAGGTGGCCATTATTTTGTGCCTGCCAAGCCGACAGAGATCGCGCCCAGACTGTTTACCATCACCCTCTGGTGCAGGCATATGCAGCATATACATCACCATGGGGTCGTTCGGTTTGGTTGAAACCTGGTAAGCCCCCAAATTCACGGGCGGTGCGTGGGTGACCAACTCAAAAAAGGTATCAGCACAGACATAGAGGGATGCACCACTTTTTCGCACGGGCGCACTGGTTTTAAGCACCACATTGGCACTGATAAAAGGAACTTTGGAACCATAGGCCAGATTTTGTTTCTGCGTCTCAGGTAGGTCTGGGCAGAGATGTGGAATCATGCCGTTGTATCCGGCAAGGATGCAATGCCTTCCCTGCACCCTAAAGGCACGATCGCCAGACACATAGGAAATATCGACCAGGTCTGAGCCCCTATTGGCAACATTAACCACCGTGCTATTTAAACGAATGCGCACTGGAGCATCTTGCAAATCCAATTGGGAATAATCAAAACGACTGGCAACCAACTCCTCCATTGAATCGGCGCCCGCCACCTGAGGGATAAGTTTATTCACAAATAGTCTTGCCACAGAGGCATTACCATCGGGGAAAATAGGTGAGCGGTACGCGTTGGGGTCCTCTGGCACATCAGACTCCCCATCTGATTCTGGGAAGCCCATGGCGTTGGCCCCAGGTGCTCCCAACTCGATTGCTTCCATAATTGATGCACTGTTAATACCTACGCCCCATATAGCTCGAACCCAGGGTTCTGTTAATTTGGCGCCCTGCTTGGAGAGGCCAACTCGTTCA
>ENA-OQVM01004933-OQVM01004933.1-marine-metagenome-genome-assembly--contig:-NODE-4933-length-13188-cov-165.271985_pt1 | contig 13188 bp, 9 predicted proteins | sample MGYA00237776_ERZ505498 | MGnify/ENA primary metagenome ERZ505498 (study PRJEB26159, sample SAMN06265151) | marine metagenome | isolation source: Helgoland LTER site | place: Germany:Helgoland, sampling... | reverse complement strand
GGGTGATTAGCTCAGTTGGTAGAGCGCTTCGTTTACACCGAAGATGTCAGGAGTTCGAGTCTCTTATCACCCACCATAAAATCTATACAAATACTTTAGACAATAATAACTAAGCTATTTGAAATCATATTGCCAAAGTTACTATTTTTTACCTATCAACTTATTATTTGAAAAATAGCACCAATAATAACTATTGATGTATTCATGAAGCAGATGCTTTGAAAAAAAAGTAAAAAAATAATTTTAACATTTAGTCTTAAATTTAGACAAATTGATTAATAATTGTGCAAATACAATAGTATTACATTCAATAATAATATGCTTAAACGTCAATTATTGACCAAAATAAATATCATTCTAAATGATATTCATATTATAATGATACTAAAGTAAAAATAAAACATGCATCTAAATTCTCAAGATCCGCCTAAAGATAAATTACTCTACGTGTTTGATTTGTACAGTAAAGGAAAATTCACAGAAACAATATTAGAGATAAATATATTACTAAAAGAATTTAATAATTCCACAGTCTTATATAATATATTAGGTTTGGTATATTTTAATATAAAAAAAAATGATTTATCGATAAATTGTTATAATAAATCCATATATATAAACCCCAAAAATTTTGAAGCTTATAACAATATTGGTATTTTATTACAAAACACTGATAATCCTGTTGATGCTATTAAAAATTACAAAATTGCACTTGAAATAAATCCGTCCTATTTTCAAGCATACAACAATTTGGGACTGTCTTTATCAAATATCGGCAGTCATAATGAAGCTATTGATAACTATAAAAGCGCACTATCAATAAGCCCTAATTTTTTAGATGCACAAAATAATATGGCTGTAGCATATCAAAAAATTGGTGAATTAGAGACAGCAATTCAAATATTTAAAAAGGCATTAAGAGTTAATCCAAATAATGTTATGATTTATAATAATTTAGGAAATGCAAAAATAGAAATAGGAGATTACAGTGGTGCTTTGATCTGCTTTAGGAAGGCACTTGAAATTAAGCCTATGTATTTAAAGGCAGCATTAAATTTAGCAAGGTTTCCTTATAAATTTTTAGATAAGGATTCATTAACCATATTGGAAAAATTACTTTTAAAGTTGGATCACGCAAAAGTTTTATCAATAGAACACCAATTTTTAAAAGCTAATATATTAATGCAGCTTGATGAAACTGAGCTTGCATTTATTGAATACCGCAAAGTGAATAAAAGACAAATTAATGAACATAAATCTGATGCTAGTGATCAACAATCCGTTTATAATAGTTATTTAAGAAAATTAAAAAATTGGGTTCCAAATGTATTGGTTGATAATAATGATAAATTATCAAAATTGATAATACTGGGACCTTCCAGATCAGGAAAAAGTTTATTAGAGCTTTCACTAGCAAAAAGTAATAAAGTAAAACCATTTTTTGAGTATAAAGATGCGTTTAAAAGTTACCTCCAAAATTATAATTTTTCAAAAGAAAAAAGGTATAGTTTAATTACTCAAACTAACCCAGGCTTTGTCTACGATATTATAAATTTATTCGAAAAAACTCCCAAATGTTATTTAGTTTTGGTCAAGCGTGATATTTATGAACTTGCTACGGAAATATTTATTAAAGATTATAATAACGGTAACAGGTATTCTTATGATCCTGTAAAAATTATTGAATACATAAATTTTTATTATGAGGTGTTTGATATCTTGGAGGCAAAAATACCAAAAAATGTAGTTTGCATAAATTATAAAGAGATAACAGATCAACCCAATGAAGTAATAAAAAAAATATATTCGTTAACATCTATTAATTTGAGCATTAACGAATTGAATATAAAAAAGTTAAAAACTTATGAAAATAAAAATCTAAATGAATTGTTTGAGAATTATATGAATTCATCAGAAGAATTTTCAACTACTTTATTGTCTTTAAAGTACTTCTTAAGAGCTTCTCCTTTGGTTTAAGTATACATAAAGTTATGAATTTTAAATATTGATAGTTAAAATATCTTATCAACGTCCATAATTATATGTTTCTTTGATTTGATGATGGAGGTGGAGACTAATTATCTTAATTTATCATAATAAATGTCACGATATTTGTCACGACTTAGATATTTTATATATTTCTGTAAAGTTGTATTTATTGCATTAAAACAGTATCTTATAGGTATGATATGTAAAGTGTGTTAGCTATTAAAAAGGAGTTCGAGTCTCTTATCACCCACCATAAAATCTCCTAATTTATTTATAAAATTTGAAATTATTGCTACTGTTATAAAATATTTTGTATTTATTGTGATTTAATGAATTCACACATGAAAGTTAATGTTTAATATTTTTCTGTAATGATAAAATTAAGACTGCGCATAAAATTATCATACCACCTGATATTTCTTGATATTTCATCGGCAAACCTAGAAATATCCATACCCAAATAGGGGCTAGCACACTTTCAAGTAATACTAAAACGCCTACATTTGGTGCTGGTAAATATGGTGCAGCCCAGGCAACAAAAGCAATTCCAATTCCAATAGTGAAGGCGCCTAATGAAAAAGATAACCACATATCTTTTGCCGGAATTACAAGGCCATCCCCATTAGTATAAGCTAATATTGTTGCTAATATTATAGCAAAACATGCGCCTAAAAAATTTCCAGTTAGAACGTCACTTTTTTTTGATTTACGTGCCATTACCAGCATTAATGCAAAGCTAAGTGCCGATATCATAGCAAAAAGGTTTCCAATTAATTGCCCAGATGTTAGGTCTGTACCAACCATAACTGTGACGCCAATTATTGCACAAACTATTGCAAGCCATGTTCTCTTTGTTGGAATTTCTCCAATTATGACCCAAGAGAGTACTGCTGCAAATACTGGTGCAATCGATAATATAAATAAAGCTGAGGCAACTGATGTGTTCAAAAGTGCAAATATATAAAACGAAAAGGCAATGCACATTGCAAGTCCGAGGGATATATCTGTTTTATCAATTGATATAAAAAAATCTTTGATACTTATGCGACGAATAACGCATGCAACTATCATTACCATAATACATTGTGGAAATCCTCTGTAAAACAATATTTGAAATCCATCAGCGTTTTGTATTAAGCGCACTAATAATGCTGCAAAACTCATACACAGAGCGCCAAAGAGAATTGATATTGGAGCATATTTTGATGTCATTTTAAAATATCTTAATTAAATATTGTTGAATTAATTGTACCTTTAGGCATTAAAGATCAATCGGTCTATATAATTAAATTAAATATTTTTTGATTAATTTAAAATACATGCTTGACCCATCCGGTTGCGCGTCCTAATAAGCCGCTACTCAATGAGCGGCGGTTGTAGCTCAGTTGGTTAGAGTGCCGGCCTGTCACGCCGGAGGTCGCGGGTTCGAGCCCCGTCAACCGCGCCATTGAGTTTACAAAGCCCATACTTTTAGTGTGGGCTTTTTTGCTTGAATATTATGAGCTAAATCTCATCTTTAATCAGTAATGTGACCCAGGTCCCGAGCATCGCAGGTTTTTCGTGGTTTTCAATTTCAACAATTATTTTATTTTCTGTTAATATCTTATTTTTTCCACGAGGTTCGACTTTACCTAACGTTATTATTCCTCTGATGCGCGCTCCACTTGGTACAGGTGCCAAGAAGCGAACTCTATTCAAACCGTAGTTGATTACCAATTCGTGATTTGTGATTATTGGAGTGGTATCTTTGTACATTTTTGTAATTAATGAAAGTGTCAAAAAGCCATGGGCAATAGATCCTCCAAATGGTGTTTCAGACGCTGCTCTGTTAGGGTCATTGTGAATGAATTGATAGTCACCAGTCACATCACAAAAGTCATCTATCATTTTTTGACTAACTGTAATCCAATCAGAAATACCTATTTTAGAGCCTATTAATGATGAATATTCTTCTAAATCAATTTTACTTTGTGTCATATTTTTCCTGAGTTATTTTTGCTATGTAGCTGAAGACGCCTCACTTCTTTTTTAATACCATTATCTAATAATGAAGCAATGTGATTTGATTGTTCTGATGATAGGTCATCACGATCTCGGACCATATAAAACCCACGCTCTTGATTAATTTTATTTTTTAAGATTGGAATTATGTCTGGGTAGTGTGCCAATGCAAAATCGTGAGCTAAACCTATTCCAATGCCAAGGTTAAGCATTTGCATTTGTACTGCGACTGAATTTGAAGATAAATTAGGTGTTCTATTAGGCGTTACTTCTGAAAGGTAATCTAAAGTTGGATCAAATATTAGATCAGGTATATATCCTATGATATTATGATTTTTTAAGTCAGTTTTTGATTTGATATCGGGAAATTTTTCTAAATATGTTTTTTTAGCAGCCAGATGTAAATTATAATTTACAATTTTTTTGGTCACAAAACGTCCCTTCTTGGGCGGTGTAACCATAATGGCAAGATCAGCTTCTCTTCTGGAAAGGTTAAAAACTCTTGGTAATGATAAAATTTGTATATTTAGATTTGGATGTTTGTTTTGAATTTTTGAGATAACACTAGGTAAAACAAAATTTGATAATCCATCTGGCGCACCAATTCGAAAATTCCCTGAAATGCTTTCGGAGGCTTTTTGAAGTGAACCTCTAGCAATTTTTTCTGTTCTTTCAATATTTTCTATATGTTCTTTTAAATCATTGCCTGCTTGAGTTAATTGATAACCCCTAGGTAGTTTATTAAACAATTTAGAGTTTAAGGCATTCTCAAGGCGCGTAATCCTTCTACCAACAGTGGCTGCGTCAATTTTTAGTGAAATAGACGCAGCTGACAAGCTACCAGATCGAGCAACATCTATAAATATTCTATAATCATCCCAATTAAGCATATCTCTTCTTTGCATTTTTGCATGTGAATAGTGTAATATTAGGTCTTTATATTGTATTTTTGCATTGTAAAAGAAATAAAAGAAAACCAACTGGAGATATTTATGGAAAAATTGACACATTACGTAAACGGTGAACAAATAGAAGGCACTTCTGGACGGTATGCTGATGTCTATAATCCAGCCACTGGTGAAGTGCAGTATCAGTGTCCACTCGCTTCTAAATCAGAAGTAGAAGCAATCATTGCAAAGGCCGAAGCAGCTCAACCCGCTTGGGCAGCAGTTAATCCACAAAGAAGAGCTCGTGTGATGATGAAGTTTGTCGATTTATTAAACAGAGATATGGATAAATTAGCTGAAGTATTAAGTCGTGAGCATGGTAAGACCTTACCTGACGCAGCTGGGGATGTTCAGCGTGGCTTAGAAGTAGTGGAGTACTGCATTGGAGCTCCTCAAATGTTGAAGGGAGATTTTACAGACAGTGCTGGCCCTGGTATTGATATGTATTCAATGCGTCAAGCATTAGGTGTCACTGCAGGGATTACACCATTCAATTTTCCAGCAATGATACCAATGTGGATGTTTGCTCCCGCAATTGTTTGTGGAAATGCATTTATATTAAAACCTTCAGAGCGTGATCCTTCTGTTCCATTAATGCTAGCTGAATTATTAAAAGAAGCTGGACTTCCAGATGGAATTTTACAGGTTGTAAATGGTGATAAAGAAGCTGTTGACGCTTTATTGCATTCAGAAACAGTTCAATCGATTGGATTCGTTGGATCTACCCCTATTGCTGAATATATTTATGCGACAGGTTGTGCTAATGGTAAGCGCGTTCAATGTTTTGGTGGTGCTAAAAATCACATGATAATTATGCCAGACGCTGATTTAGATCAAGCTGCTGATGCCCTTTTAGGTGCTGGTTATGGTGCTGCAGGTGAGAGATGCATGGCAATTTCCGTTGCTATCCCCGTTGGAGAAGAAACTGCAGATAAATTAATTGAAAAATTAATCCCAAGAATAGAAACATTAAAAGTAGGCCCATACACAGCAGGTAATGATGTTGACTATGGACCAGTAATCACATCTGCGGCCAAAGAAAATATTTTAAAATTAGTACAGTCAGGAATAGATCAAGGCGCCAAATTAGTTGTCGATGGGCGTGATTTTAATTTGCAGGGCTATGAAGATGGCTTTTTTGTTGGGCCACACTTATTTGATAATGTTACTTCAGATATGGATATTTACACTAAAGAAATATTTGGTCCTGTACTTTCGACAATTAGAGCAAAAACTTATGAAGAGGCAATTGGTTACGCTATGGATCATGAGTATGGAAACGGAACAGCAATTTATACGCGTGATGGTGACACTGCTCGTGACTTTGCCAACAGAATAAATGTTGGAATGGTTGGTATTAATGTTCCTATCCCAGTGCCATTAGCTTATCATACCTTTGGTGGTTGGAAAAAATCTGTATTTGGAGATTTAAATCAACATGGGCCAGATGCATTCAAGTTTTATACAAGAACAAAAACTGTAACTGCACGATGGCCTTCTGGTATTAAAGAAGGTGGTGAATTCTCTATACCTGTAATGAAGTAAGTTAAAATGTTTATAAAATTTACGCTGTTTTTGTTGAACAAAAACAGCGTTTTTTATGTTTTTGGAAGAAATAGTGTCAAAAATTAAAGATACTTATATAAAAAAATCAATATATATAAATTATTGATTTTATTTGGCTCTGAAATAATACAATACTCTAGTTTTGTTCTATTGTGTCATGGGTTTAGAATGATTAACTTTATTAAACAAACTTTAATTAATAAAAGTTTATTAAGAAGATGAGGAGAACATTATGGCTACTATATCTCAGCAATTAGAAGAAAGACGGCGAGAAGCACGTCTTGGGGGTGGTCAAGATAGAATTGATGCGCAGCATTCTAAAGGCAAATTAACTGCCAGAGAGCGTATTGAAGTTCTTTTAGATAGTGGCAGCTTTGAAGAATTTGATATGTATAAAACACACAGATGTGTGGATTTTGGTATGGCGGAAAAGCAAATACCAGGAGATGGAGTTGTTACGGGATGGGGTACGATAAATGGTAGGCCTGTTTATTTGTATTCACAAGATTTCACAGTCTTTGGTGGTTCATTATCAGAAACACATGCAGAAAAAATATGTAAGATTATGGATTTAGCTATGCAAAATGGTGTTCCCGTAATTGGTATTTCTGATAGTGGAGGTGCGCGGATACAAGAAGGTGTAGCCTCTTTGGCAGGTTACAGCGAAGTCTTTAGGCGAAATGCTCAAGCCTCTGGGGCAATACCGCAAATATCTATGATTATGGGTCCATCAGCGGGGGGAGCAGTTTATTCACCTGCAATGACTGATTTTATATTTATGGTAAAAGATACCTCATACATGTTTGTGACAGGTCCTGATGTTGTGAAAACAGTTACTAATGAAATTGTATCATCTGAAGACTTAGGGGGAGCCTTAACTCATACCAAAAAATCTTCTGTAGCAGATGGTGCATATGAAAACGATATCGAAGCATTGTTGGATTTAAGACGCTTTTATTCATTTTTACCACTAAATGCTGGAGCATCTGCTCCACATCAAAAATCTAGTGATACATGGGATCGTGAAGATACTTCACTTGATACATTAGTACCTCAAAATCCAAATCAGCCGTATGACATGCGTGAAGTGGTTATTAAATTAGCTGATGAAGGTAACTTTTTTGAAATTCAAAAAGACTTTGCTGGAAACCTTTTAGTAGGTTTTATTCGAATAAATGGTGAAACAATTGGCGTTGTTGCTAATCAACCTCTCGTATTAGCAGGATGTTTAGATATAAATGCGAGTAGAAAAGGTGCAAGGTTTGTAAGATTTTGTAATGCATTTAGTATTCCCATTTTAACACTTGAAGATGTTCCTGGTTTTTTACCTGGAACAGCTCAAGAATATGGTGGCATTATAAAACATGGTGCAAAATTATTGTTTGCCTACGCTCAGGCAACTGTACCTTTGGTTACAGTAATTACGAGAAAGGCATATGGAGGTGCATATTGTGTAATGGCGCCTAAACATCTTGGTGCAGATGTGAATTATGCGTGGCCGTCTGCACAGATTGCTGTGATGGGTGCAAAAGGTGCAACAGAAATTCTACATCGTGCTGATTTGGGTGATGATGATAAAATTGCACAGCATACAGCGGATTATGAAGAGAGGTTTGCTAATCCTTTTGTAGCAGCTCAACGGGGCTTCGTAGATGAAGTAATAAATCCAAGATCTACTCGTAGGAGAATTGCAAGAAGTTTTGAGCTTTTAAAAAATAAAAAAGTTCACCAACCATTTAAAAAACATGACAACATCCCATTGTAGGTAACTGATATGATTAAGAAAATTTTAGTAGCAAATCGTGGTGAAATAGCATGTCGCGTTTTTAAAACAGCAAAAAAAATGAATATTCAAACCGTTGCAGTCTATTCTGACGCCGATGAAAATGCGCTCCACGTTAAAATGGCTGATGAGGCTGTTTATATTGGTGCTTCAGCCGCATCAGAAAGTTATTTAAGTATAGATAAGATTATTACTGCGTGTAAAGAAACTGGAGCAAATGCTGTACACCCTGGTTATGGTTTTTTATCAGAGCGGGCTGAGTTTTGTGAGCGTTTAGCTGCAGAAAATATTATCTTTGTTGGACCACCTGTAAAAGCCATCGAAGCAATGGGCGATAAAATTACTTCTAAGAAAATTGCTCAAGATGCAAATGTTTCCACAGTTCCGGGTCACATGGGATTAATTGATGATGCACAACATGCTGTCGCTATATCAAATAAAATTGGTTATCCTGTTATGATTAAGGCTTCTGCTGGTGGTGGAGGTAAAGGCATGCGAATTGCTTGGAATGATGAAGAAGCAATAGAAGGTTTTGCTAGATCAAAATCTGAGGCAGCGAGTAGTTTTGGTGATGATAGAATATTTATTGAAAAATTTATTGTTGAACCACGTCACATAGAAATTCAGGTCTTGGCAGACCAGCATGGTAATTGTGTTTATTTAGGTGAACGTGAGTGTTCTATTCAGCGCCGTAATCAAAAAGTAATTGAAGAAGCTCCAAGTCCATTTTTGGATGAAAAAACACGAGCAGCAATGGGTGAGCAATCATGTGCACTTGCACAAGCCGTTGGATATACAAGTGCAGGCACAGTGGAATTTATCGTAGATAAAGAAAGAAATTTTTATTTTCTTGAAATGAATACACGATTACAGGTTGAACATCCAGTTACAGAATTAATTACTGGAATTGATCTTGTGGAACAAATGATCCGAGTTGCAACAGGTGAAAAGCTAAACTTTAAACAAAATTCCATTAAATTGAATGGTTGGGCAATGGAAAGCCGTTTATATGCAGAAGATCCTTACCGCAATTTTCTACCATCAATAGGTCGTTTGACACGATATCGGCCGCCGGCTGAAAGTGTTGCAAAAGATTGTATTGTTAGAAACGATACTGGTGTTTTTGAAGGTGGGGAAATTTCTATGTTTTATGACCCTATGATTGCCAAGTTATGCACGTGGTCAACTGATAGAACAAAAGCAATTTGTGCAATGGAAACTGCACTAGATCGATTTGAAATTGAAGGTATTGGACATAATTTGCCATTTTTATCTGCCGTTATGGGGCACGCTAGATTTAAATCTGGGAACATAACAACTGCATTTATAGATGAAGAATATCCAAATGGATTTGAAGGTGTAATTCCAAATGATGAAATATTAACAGTCTTATCCGCTACTGCTTTAATTATTACTAGAATGAAAATGCAGAGAATTTCTGAGCGTGACAGTACTTTTGACAATCCAGTCCCCCAAAAAGATAATTTAGTTACCAGAATAGGTAGGAAAAATACGAATGTAACTATTAGTGATAAAAAAAATGGCTATGAGATTTCACTTGGTGATAAATCTTTTTTAGCATCTATCAAATATGAATTGGGTGGAACTTTAGCTGAGCTATCAATTGATGGAATCCTACATGCAATTAAAGTTGCGCCAGTTATTGGTGGATATCGTTTGCGTTTAAGGGGTGTAGAGCAGGTAGTGAGGGTAATGAATTCACGCATTGCAGAATTATCTGATTTAATGCCAGATAAATTACCAGCAGATACATCTAAATTCTTATTGTGCCCAATGCCCGGTTTGATGGTTTCTATTCTAGTTTCTGAAGGAGATATTATTGAGGAAGGTCAAGCCTTGGCAATGGTGGAAGCAATGAAAATGGAAAATGTGCTTAGAGCAGAAAAGCCAGGTAAAGTGTCTAAAATATCTGTTTCTGAAGGAGATAGTTTGGCTGTTGATGAAATAATTATGGAGTTTGAATAATTAAGGTATTTCACGCAAAGTTTGTAAATATTTTGCTATATCTTAATAATTAAGGGGCAATAATGGCAATTGATAGAAAAAAAATATGGACTGAGTTGGCAACCAAAGAAGCAAATGGCAAAAAACCATTAGCTACTAAGACACCAGAAAATATTGATATAAAGCCATTTTATGATGCTAAAGACTTACCTGTAAATTCTATTGACGATATTCCTGGCAAGGCTCCTTTCACACGAGGTGTTAAAGCTTCTATGTATACTGGGCGTCCTTGGACAATAAGGCAGTATGCAGGATTTTCAACAGCTCAAGAGAGTAATGCTTTTTACCGTCGTAATTTGGCAGCAGGTCAAAAAGGTCTTTCGGTTGCATTCGATTTAGCAACGCATCGTGGGTATGATAGTGATCATGCAAGAGTGCTTGGGGATGTTGGTAAAGCGGGTGTTGCAATAGATAGTGTTGAAGACATGAAAATATTATTTGATGGAATCCCACTTGATAAAATGTCTGTTTCAATGACAATGAACGGTGCAATTATTCCAGTTTTAGCAATGTTTATTGTCGCTGGTGAAGAGCAGGGTGTTGATAAATCTGTTTTATCTGGGACTGTGCAAAATGATATTTTAAAAGAATTTATGGTACGTAACACTTATATCTATCCACCTGAACCAAGCATGAGAATAGTTTCTGATATTATTGAATATACAGCTACAAAAATGCCAAAATTTAACTCAATATCAATAAGTGGATACCATATGCAAGAAGCTGGATCTACTTTAGCACAAGAGTTAGCTTACACCATAGCAGATGGTATGGAATATGTCCGGGCTGCATTAAATAGGGGGTTGGATATAGATATTTTTGCAGGAAGATTATCATTCTTCTTTTGTATTGGTATGAATATGTTCATGGAAGCTGCAAAGTTGCGCGCTGCAAGGCAAATGTGGGCAAAAATAATGACAGATTTTGGTGCTAAATCTGATCGGTCAAAAATGTTGCGAACACACTGTCAGACATCTGGTGTATCTTTGACTGAGCAAGATCCTTACAACAATGTTATTCGTACTACTATTGAAGCAATGGCTGCAACACTTGGTGGGACGCAATCACTTCATACAAATTCTTTTGACGAAGCTATAGCGTTACCTACAGAACAATCTGCAAGAATAGCAAGAAATACTCAATTAATACTTCAACATGAAAGTGGTATCACTGACGTTGTGGATCCATTAGGTGGATCATATTATATTGAAGCATTAACCAAAGATTTAGCAGATAAAGCTTGGGAACTAATTGAAGAAGTTGAAGAGCTCGGTGGAATGACTAAGGCTGTTGAAGCAGGGTTGCCCAAAATGAGGATAGAAGAAGCTGCCGCCAAACGTCAAGCAAGAGTTGATAAAGGTGAAGATGTTATTGTTGGGGTTAATAAATATCGCCTTGAAGAAGAAGAAGATATAAAAACTCGAGAGATTGATAATACAGCCGTGCGAGAAGCTCAAATTGAACAGTTGAATTTAATTAAACGCACACGAAATTCAGGTAATTGCATAAAAGCATTAGAAGATTTAGAAAAATCTGCTGCATCAGGTGAAGGTAACTTACTTGCTTATGCAATTGAAGCTGCACGAAATAGGGCAACTTTAGGTGAAATTTCTTATACTATGGAAAAAGCTTTTACACGACATTCAGCTACTACACGCATCATAAGTGGTGTTTATGAAAATGCATATGCAGGCGATCCTGAATACAGTAATTTACAAAAGCGAATAGAAGAAATGGAAAGACGACCACATGTATTTGTAGCAAAGGTTGGTCAAGATGGTCATGATAGAGGAGCAAAAGTTATTGCGACAGCTTTTTCAGATCTTGGATTTACTGTAGATCTTTCAGAAATGTTTGAAACGCCTCAAGAAATAGCAAATAAAGCAATAAAGCTTGAAGTTGATGTAGTTGGCATTTCGTCTTTAGCAGCAGGACATAAAACTTTGATTCCAGAAATCATCGAGCATCTGAAAGCAAAAGGAAGATTAGATATAATAGTGATTGCTGGTGGAGTTATTCCAGAAAAAGATTATGAATTTTTACGAAATGCTGGTGTTGCTGAAGTTTTTGGCCCTGGAACAAACGTTATAGATGCTGCTAACTCTATTTTAAGTCAGGTTAAAGGTTTAAGAAGGAACGTATAATGATTGGATCATTGAACCATATTGCAATTGCTGTTCCTGATTTAGATGAAGCCATGGCAAAGTATTCTGGCCCATTAGGGGCCAAGGTTGGACAACCTCAAAATCTTGTTGAACATGGTGTGACCGTAGTTTTCATTGATTTGCCAAATACCAAAATAGAGTTGATAAGTCCCTTCGGTGAAAATAGTCCTATTTTATCATTTATGAAAAAAAACCCTAATGGTGGTATTCATCATATTTGTTATGAAGTAGATTGTATAAATAGTGCTATTTCGAAATTAACTGAAGGTGGAGCAATGATATTAGGTGACGGGAAGCCTAAAATTGGAGCACATGGAAATCCTGTTATTTTTTTACACCCAAAGGACTTTAATGGTACATTGATTGAACTTGAAGAAGTGAGAGCTTAAAAAATAATCCTTATTACTTCAAATAGTCTTATTTTGCTTAATGAGCTTGACTTATAAACATGTTTTTACGATAAGCCACCATCCATAATATTTAATTTATGGTGTTTATATGATCGCTCTTTAAACGGGCGCGCAGTTTGAAGGCGGAGATGATCTCCAAAACGCTTGTTTACAAGGGCCGAAAGACGCGGAAATTAAAGGAAGACGCACATGTTTGCGGTATTAAAAACTGGTGGCAAGCAGTATAAAGTTGCAAATGGAGATATACTCCGAATTGAAAAAGTAACAGGTAATGCTGGTGAAAAAGTTCAATTTAATGAAAT
>ENA-OQVM01004929-OQVM01004929.1-marine-metagenome-genome-assembly--contig:-NODE-4929-length-13198-cov-2.914946_pt1 | contig 13198 bp, 13 predicted proteins | sample MGYA00237776_ERZ505498 | MGnify/ENA primary metagenome ERZ505498 (study PRJEB26159, sample SAMN06265151) | marine metagenome | isolation source: Helgoland LTER site | place: Germany:Helgoland, sampling... | reverse complement strand
TGGTTTAGCACGATCCGCACCTCACCATCTGTCTGGATCCCAGTGCCACCGTCCACAACCAAAGCCGCAATCTGTCCTTCGGCCGACATCGTATCATAGCCCAAGAAGTCGGTCGCGCCGCTTTCGTCCGCAATATCAAACCAGATCGCACTATCAGCAGCCTCGCCTGTGCCAGACCAAGCCGCCCGCGCTTTGGCCTTCTGCGCAGCCATAGCAGCGTCAAAACCGTCGGTATCAACAGCCCTACCTTTTTCACGCAACGCATCTTGGGTTAGATCAAGCGGAAACCCAAAAGTATCATAAAGCTTAAACGCCGCCTCGCCCGGCAATGCTGCATCCTCGGGCAAGCCCGCCAGTTCATCGTCCAATAGCTTTAAGCCCCGATCCAGGGTCTGCTTGAAACACACTTCTTCGTTCAACAGAGTTTCTTCGATCAGACGCTGTCCTTGGCCCAATTCAGGATATGCAGCACCCATTTGCTGCACCAAGGCAGGCACCAAACGGTGCATGACAGGATCTTTGGCCCCCAACAAATGCGCATGGCGCATTGCGCGGCGCATAATCCGGCGCAACACATAACCGCGACCTTCGTTCGACGGCAAAACGCCCTCGGCGATCAAAAACGACGTCGACCGCAAGTGGTCCGCAATCACACGGTGATGGGTGTTGCCCGGACCGTCAGGATCGCTTGAAGTGGCGTCTGCTGACGCCTCCATAAGAGCGCGCATCAGGTCTGTATCGTAGTTGTCATGCTTACCTTGCAGCAATGCCCCGATCCGCTCTAGCCCCATGCCAGTGTCAATCGATTGCATATCAAGCGGCTTCATCGTGCCATCATCGAACTGTTCGTTCTGCATGAAGACAACGTTCCAAATTTCAATGAAACGGTCCCCATCTTCTTCCGCAGACCCCGGAGGACCACCCCAGATATGATCGCCATGATCATAGAAAATCTCGGTGCATGGCCCGCATGGGCCGGTTGGCCCCATCCGCCAAAAGTTATCGTCAGTTGGAATCCGGATAATCTTATCGTCGCTCAGACCCGCGACTTTCTTCCACATGTTCGCCGCTTCGTCATCGGTGTGATAAACAGTCACCAACAAACGATCCGCGTTGATGCCAAATTCCTTTGTCAGCAGTTCCCATGCGTAGGGGATAGCTTCGGCCTTAAAATAATCGCCAAAGCTAAAGTTCCCCAACATTTCAAAGAACGTATGGTGACGCGCCGTATAGCCCACGTTATCAAGATCATTGTGCTTACCGCCGGCGCGCACACATTTTTGACTGGTCGTCGCGCGGGTATAATCGCGCGTTTCGACACCCGTGAACATGTTTTTGAATTGCACCATGCCAGAATTGGTAAACATCAATGTCGGATCATTCCGCGGCACCAACGGGCTGGACGGAACCACCTGATGTCCGTTTTGGTCAAAATAGTTAAGAAAGGTCGAACGGATGTCTGCAAGGCTGGTCATGACACGCTTTCAATAAGGCTATCGCTTTGGCGTGAAGAAATACCCGCGCACCTGCATGCTGTCCACAGTCAAACGGAACTGATGGTCGCATTGCGCGGCACTAAAACAAGAACGACCTAAACAGATGTTACCACACGGCCCCCTAACAACCGAGAAAGGGTGCCGCAGCTGCGACACCCTTTCAAATTATTCCTGATCACCATTGATGAAATGGTCATTTCAGAAGTCGCCGTCAGCGACCTTAGACTTCCACGAGGTCGTCACCACCTTCATCGTCAACGCTTACCTCGGGCAGGTCAAAATCAAGCCCATGCGCCGCGCGGATTTTATCCTCGATCTCGAGTGCAATCCGAGTGTTCTCACGTAAGAACAGCTTAGAATTCTCACGACCCTGACCGATACGTTCGTCACCATAGCTAAACCAGGCACCAGATTTTTCGACAATCCCCGCCTTTACGCCAAGATCAAGTAGCTCCCCTGTTTTAGAGATACCTTCACCATACATGATATCAAACTCGACTTGCTTGAACGGTGGTGCGACTTTGTTCTTAACAACCTTTACACGGGTCGCGTTTCCGACAATCTCATCGCGATCTTTGACCGCGCCAATACGGCGAATATCCAAACGGACAGACGCATAAAACTTCAGGGCATTTCCGCCAGTCGTTGTTTCCGGCGAGCCAAACATCACGCCGATTTTCATACGGATTTGGTTGATGAAAATCACCATGCAACCTGACCGATTGATTGAACCTGTCAGCTTGCGCATAGCTTGGCTCATCAAGCGTGCATGCACACCGACAGAGCTGTCACCCATATCGCCTTCAAGTTCTGACTTTGGTGTCAATGCGGCGACTGAATCGACAACCACCATGCTCACTGCGCCTGAACGCACCAATGTATCCACGATCTCAAGCGCTTGTTCGCCCGTGTCGGGTTGAGAAATGAGCAATTCATCAAGGTTCACACCCAGCTTTTTTGCATAAGACGGATCAAGCGCATGTTCTGCGTCTACAAAAGCGCAAACACCGCCTTTTTTCTGTTCTTCTGCAATCGCGTGCAGTGTCAATGTTGTCTTTCCCGACGATTCAGGTCCGTAGATTTCTACGACACGACCCTTGGGTAAGCCGCCAATCCCAAGTGCGATATCAAGACCCAGCGAACCCGTTGATGTCGCCTCGATGTCGGGCATCTGATTCTTACCGCCAAGTTTCATGATGGAGCCTTTGCCGAACTGCCGTTCGATCTGCGCCAGTGCGCTTTCCAGCGCCTTTTCTTTGTCCGCGGTTTTCTTATCAGTCATTTTGAGGAGTTCTGCCGTTGCCATGTTTCGCGTCCTTATCTCATGCCCCCCGCAGGGCGGCAATCACTGCTTTTTGTTCTTCTTGTGTTCTTTTCTTCAATGGGACCAAAAGAAGAACATTGCAACATTTATTTGCACCATCATCATCACCAAGCAGTGGTTAAGGATTGGTTTATGTCCTAAAGATAAATCATAGAAACGCGAAAATCGGGGATGAAATGCTTGTTTTCTGGAAAGAAAACCTTGTGTTGTTGGCTGTGCCAAAGACAGGTTCGACCGCGTTGCAAGGTGCGTTGGCCCCGCACGCGTCGATGGTCTTGCGCGATCCACCGCACTTAAAGCATGCACCTTGCTATCGCTATAAACGTTTTCTTAAGCCCTTCTTTGTACAAGCTGGTGGGCAGAAACCAGAGTTAATGGCAATCGTGCGCAATCCCATCGACTGGCTTGGCAGTTGGTATCGATACAGAACGCGAAAGGATTTGATCGGACATGAAAATAGCACACATGGTGTCAGTTTTGATGACTTCGTGCTCGAATATTGCAAAGGGCAACCAGCCCCGTTCGCAGACGTGGGATCGCAAAACAAATTTCTGCGGATTAATGATGGTGAAATCGGCGCAGACCACCTGTTTCAATACGAACAGTGGGACAAAGTGATTGAGTATCTTGAGAATCGGCTTGAGATGAAAATCGTTCTAAAACAGAAAAACATGTCTCCGAAGATGTACTTGCATCTCTCGCCTCACGTCGAAGAAAAATTACGCGAGAAACGCGCCGCAGAGTTTGAAGTTTGGGAGTTGGGGCGGCGGTAACACTCTTTTCTTAGATCGTTCACGTCGTGCCAAGCCTACGCACTACGTAAGGGTACGGCGAACCGCATCCTTCCATCCGGCATAGCGACGCTCTCGCAGAGCGGGATCCATTGCAGGTTCGAACCGCCGATCCAGCGCCCAGTTGGCTGCAAAACCTTCCTGGTCGGGGTAGACCCCCGCACGCATCCCCGCAAGCCAAGCGACACCAAGCGCGGTTGTTTCAAGGACCGTTGGACGATCTACAGGCGCGCCAATGATGTCAGATAGAAATTGCATTGACCAATCAGAGGCGCTCATGCCGCCGTCAACGCGTAAAACACCATCTGTATCAGACACTTGCCAGTCGCTTTTCATTGCCTCCAAAAGGTCTCGCGTTTGAAAACCGACACTTTCCAATGCTGCTCGTGCGAACTCTGCTGGACCAGAATTGCGCGTCAGGCCGTAAATCGCACCGCGCGCGTCAGCATCCCAATAGGGTGCGCCAAGACCTGTGAAAGCAGGTACCATATACAACTCTTGCCCCTCATCTGCGGTCTGAGCCAAAGGCTGCGTTTCTTTGGCATCACGGATGATCTTTATTCCATCACGCAGCCATTGCACGACTGCACCCGCAATAAAAATAGAGCCTTCAAGGGCGTAAGTTGGTTTGCCATCAAACTGGTACGCAATCGTGCCCAAGAGCCGTTTCTTGCTTTCAACCAACGTATCGCCGGTATTTAGCAAAGCAAAACAACCAGTTCCGTAAGTTGATTTCAACATGCCCGGCCGAAAACAGGCCTGCCCAATTGTTGCGGCTTGCTGGTCGCCAGCCACACCCAAAATGGGCAGTTCTTTTCCAAAAAGATCGGCGCGCGTCATTCCGAAATCAGCAGCGCAATCTAGAACCTCAGGTAGCATAGATGCCGGGATGCCAAAGCGGTCGCAAATCGTGGTGCTCCACCGTCCTTTGCGAATGTCATATAGCATCGTGCGCGCTGCATTGGTAGCATCGGTGACATGGCGCTTTCCGCCGGTCAACTTCCAGATCAAATAGCTGTCGACCGTCCCAAAGAGCAACTCACCTGCCTGTGCCCGCGCGCGTGCGCCTTCTACTTTGTTCAGAATATAGTGGACTTTTGTGCCCGAAAAATAGGGATCTGCGAGCAGACCGGTGCGGTGTGTGATTGTGGCCTCGAAACCTTCGCTGCGCAGTTCTTCGCAGAAAGGTGCAGTGCGGCGATCTTGCCAAACAATCGCGTTATGGATCGGTTCACCAGTTTTCTTATCCCAAACTAGCGTCGTTTCACGCTGATTTGTAATCCCAATCGCCGCAACATCATCTGCCGTGATCCCCGCCTTTTCAATCGCACCGCGGCATGTGGACGCCACCGATGACCATATGTCTGACGGATCATGCTCAACCCAACCGGACTGAGGGAAATGCTGGGGAAACTCTTCCTGCGCTGTCGCTTTGACGCGCATGTCGGCGTCGAAAATGATCGCACGGCTCGACGTCGTGCCTTGGTCGATTGCCAAAATGTAAGTCATAGTGTCCCCCAATTTCGTTTAGCGTAACGCGCCCATCGTCAGGCTCAAGCCGCCATATATGTGTTAAGCGTCGCTATTTGATCTTTTGTCATCCGCAAGCCCAGTTTTGAACGACGCCAGACGATGTCTTCTGCTGTAACCGCAAACTCGCGGGATATCAGCCACTTAACCTCTGCCTCGGTAAGGGTCGCACCAAAATCCGTGCCCAGATCAAGTGCCTCTTTTGCGTCGCCCATGATCTGGCGCGCTTCGGTGCCGTATCCTTTTATCAAACGCAACGCCCACGCTGGTGATAAAAACGGATAGGCCGCTTGCAGTTCAGCAACCAATTGATCGCGCGCAGCAACTTCGAAATCTCCACCCGGCAAGGCCGCATCGTGGGTCCAAGGCATGCCCCCGCCCACCAATGGCGCAAGCTTTTTCAGCGCGTTTTCAGCCAGCTTTCGATAAGTCGTAATCTTGCCACCAAAAATATTCAACAGCGGTGCGCCGCTATCATCAAGAGATAAAACATAGTCGCGGGTGGCCGCCGTGGCTGATTTCGCCCCGTCATCATAAAGCGGTCGTACGCCGGAATATGTCCATACCACATCATCGCGGGTTACTTGTTTGTCAAAGTATTGCGTCGCAAACGCACAAAGATAGTCTTGTTCTTCGTCAGTCGCATAAGGTTTTTGTGACAGGTTTTCATGCTCTGCATCGGTGGTTCCAATGAGTGTAAAATCAGTCTCATAAGGAATTGCGAAAATAATCCGCCCATCCTCACCTTGGAAAAAATAGCTTTTGTCGTGGTCAAACAGCTTTTTCGTGACAATATGGCTGCCGCGCACCAGCCGCACCCCCTCAGAGGTGTTCAGACGAGCCACTTCGCGCACGATGTTTTCAACCCAAGGACCGCCAGCGTTTACAAGCGCACGAGCCGTGTGGGTTGTCTGTTGCCCTGCATGTTCAGTCACGATTTCCCAATATCCATCAACACGGGCAGCGCTGACGACTTTCGTGCGGGTCATGATCTGTGCGCCCCGGATCTGTGCATCGCGTGCATTCAGAACGACCAGTCGCGCATCTTCGATCCAACAATCGGAATATTCGTAAGCGCGTTTGAACTTTCCTTTCAAAGGCGCACCAACAGGGTTCGTTGTCAGATCAACAGTGCGGGTGCCCGGCAGGATTTTGCGCCCCCCCAAATTGTCATACATGAAAAGGCCAAGCCTGATCAGCCAAGCAGGGCGACGTCCTTTCATCCATGGCATCACCGTGGACAGCAGTTTCGAGGTCGGCGTGTCGTTCTCGAACCGCATATCCTTATGATAAGGCAGCACAAATCGCATTGGCCAACTAATATGAGGCATATTCTTCAAGAGGACTTCGCGTTCGATCAATGCCTTTCGCACCAATCCAAATTCAAAAAACTCAAGATAGCGTAAACCACCATGAAACAACTTGGTCGACGCAGAAGACGTCGCAGAGCCAAGGTCATTCATTTCGGCCAATCCGACCTTTAGTCCACGGCCGGACGCATCGCGCGCAATACCGCAGCCGTTGATCCCGCCGCCAATTATGAAGACGTCAAAGTCGGTTTTCATACTATGCCTCGCTGGTTTTCACTCGTCTTACGTGCGCAGAATGCGTGTGCAAGCAGCTTCGATGATAATGTTCGGTCCAGACAAGACGAACACGACCCGAATGCAATTATGGTCAATTTTTAAAAGAAAATTTCTTGCCTAATGTTCGGTGCTTTGCCAAAACGAACATATGGACACCACGCAACGCCACGACCTCATCCGTGCCCAAGCCCAGTCTGAGGGCAAAGTGACGGCAGCAGCCCTCTCGGACAGATTGGGTGTTGCTGTTCAAACTATACGGCGCGATCTGCGCCAACTTTGTGCGGCGGGCCTACTCGAACGGATTCACGGTGGCGCGGTCCTGCCCTCTGGTGTCAGCAATATAGGCTATGGCGATCGCCGCGCGCTGAACCGTGATATCAAGTTGCGGATTGCGCGACGCGCAGCACGGCTTATCCCCGATAGCGCATCGCTATTCCTGAACATCGGCACCACAACCGAAGCAGTTGCTCATGCGCTGCGAGATCATAAAAACCTGATGGTTGTTACAAATAACCTAAACGTTGCCAACATCTTAGCTAGCAACCCTAGCTGCGACGTTGTCGTCGCGGGGGGCAGTCTGCGCCGGTCTGACGGGGGATTGGTGGGTGATTTGGCCGCGCTAGCAATTGATCGGTTCAAGGTTGATTTCGCCGTTATCGGGGCATCTGCAATTGACCTAAGCGGTGATCTTTTGGACTTTGATCCCCAAGAAGTCCGCGTCAGCCAGCAAGTGATCAAAGCAGCGCGGGCAACGATCCTCGTCGCTGACAGCACCAAATTCACACGCAAAGCGGCCGTCAAAATAGCGTCGCTTGCGCAAGTTGATCATTTTGTGACAGATCATATTCCGTCGGAAAAACTGATAGGTGACTGTGCCGACTGGGGCACAAAACTACACCGCGTCTGAGCCTTTAAACCCTGTCGCCACAACGAATTTTTCAGAACTGTCAGACCGCGACGCGGGCGGTTTTACGTTGGCAACTTTGATAAACCGCGCTTTCAGCAGTTTTTGCAAATCGCCTTCTGCACCACCTGCCAGAACTTTAGCGACGAATGTGCCGCCCTCTTCCAACACATCAAATGCGAAGTAGGCAGCAGCCTCGCACAGTGCGATAATCCGGATGTGGTCGGTTTGCTTGTGCCCCGAAGCTGATGCCGCCATATCGGACATCACAACATCCGCCTTGCCGCCCAGCCATTCACGCACCTGCAAATCTGCGTCGTCTTCAAGAAAATCTAGCTGGTGGATTTCTGCGCCCGGAACCGGATCTACCTCTTGCAGGTCAACACCAAGCACATATCCCACGGCTTTGCTTTTGCGTTCGCCCAAGGTGTTCGCCCGCTTGACCGCCACCTGCAGCCATCCACCTGGCGCACAGCCCAAATCAACGATCCGCGCACCTGGGATAAGGAACCTGAATTTATCATCCAATTCCAATATTTTATAAGCAGCCCTGCCCCGATAGCCATCAGTTTGCGCGCGCTTCACGTAAGGATCATTCAACTGCCGCTGCAACCAATTGGTCGAGCTTAGCTTGCGGCCACGCGCCGTTTTTACTTTGACGGTCAGATCACGTTGCCCGCGACCAGAGGAATTTTTGGTTGGTTTTTTGCCCATAACAGCGCTTTACCCCTAAAACGGGGTATCTTCCAAGACCCCATCCGCAGACATCTGCGCATAAAGCAGCCCTTCGCGCAGGCCCCTGTCCGCCACGCTAAGCCGGTCCGTAGGCCAGCAGCGCATCAACGCCTGCAATATCGCAGCACCCGACATAATCAAGACTGCGCGGTCCTGCCCGATCCGCGGATCGTTCCGCCGCCCTACAGGCCCCATGTCCAGATAGGAACGGATGACTTTGTCGATCTGATCGGACGTCATGCGCAGTCCGTCCACTTTGGTTCTGTCATAGCGGCGCAGGTTCAGATGGCTTGCCGCCACTGTGGTCACTGTGCCGGATGTGCCGACGATCTGGAAATTCTCTTGCGGTTGTGCAGATTGATAGGGCGTGAAACTAGACAGGTTTTCCTCAAAGAACCAACTCATCAGCGCGAAACGTGCGGCGTCGTCTTCGACGTCCATGAACTGGTCGCGCAATGTAGCAACGCCCAATGGCACTGAAATCCAGTCCACCACACGCGCCGCAGGCACATCCGTGATCGCCTGATGAAACCCCGAATGCAGACGCATGATCGCCTGCGCGCGGTCCCGCTTGGGCACTTTGGAGATGTCGATCCACACCAGTTCGGTCGATCCGCCACCGATGTCGACCACCAGCAGGTTCTCTGTCTTGCGATTGACCAGTGGCGCGCAGGAAATAACGGCCAACTGCGCCTCTTCTTCGGGCTTGATGATATCAAGGCGCAGACCCGTCTCGCGCTGGATGCGGCGCATGAATTCGGCACCGTTGCTGGCACGACGACAGGCTTCTGTGGCAACCAGACGCATCCGGACAACCTTGTTGCGGCGCAGCTTCTGTTGGCAGATCCGAAGCGCCTGAATGGTGCGCGACATTGATCCGCGCGACAAGCGCCCGGTTTTCTCAAGCCCTGCCCCCAATTGGACAGACTTCGAGAAACTATCGACCACCTGAAAACCGCTGCCCTTGGGCTGTGCGATCAACATGCGGCAGCTATTTGTGCCCAGATCAAGGGCCGCGTATAGCTCTGTAGATCTGGGCGGAACTGGCGCGGGGCTCAGAGCCGGTCTGTTGTCCTTATCGAGCGCACCCGCACCTTTGGGACGCTGTGGCGCCATGATATGCGCCTTTCAAAACGAGTTGAGCATAAGGTAGTCGTGCGAACGGGTTCGTGCAAGCGTGAAGGGGGCCGGTTTGTGAAATAGACTGCTTCACACAAACACCCTTTGTATTTTGGTATTGCGGCACCTCTCATGTTCATTGTGAATACTTTGGAGGCGCGCGCCCCTCGCGACTTTGGCCTGCGCGCGCTATCTAACTGGCACAGGTCGCGGACAGCCCATCGTAAGTCGAAAAACGACGCTGATCCGGGGGGGCTTGCCGTTAGAGATCGAAAAGCAAATATGAGGAATCAGGTCCATGGCTGACGTTATCATCGTGTACTGGCGCGACATCCCCGCCCAAGTGATCGTCGGCAAAGGCCGTCGCGCGTCCAAGCGCGTCCTGCCCGAACGGTTTGAGCAAGCCATTGACCGCGCCGCGATGAAAGTTGGCGCTGGCGACAGTGACGCTTATCTGGCCGAATGGCGCAAAGCCACGCCTTTTGCTGTTGATGGCGAAGATGCAGCCGTGGCCGATGCCGAAGTCGCACGCATAGATGCTGAATACGACCGAGCGGCACTGAAGGTGCTGATTGACAATGATGGTTGGGCAGCCGCTTAGGCCGTACCTCAATTATGAAAGAGAAAATCATGTCCCTGCTGAATTTCCGCCGTAAAGAGGCACCCATCACCACCGGCGTCGAGGTCGAAGCGTTCTTGAAAGACTATTCAATCGAAGTGATGCCGCGCACCGCTGAAAAGGTCGAGGATTTCCGCGATCTTTTGCCCGCGGGCACCCGCGTCTATGTCGCCCATATCGAAGGCACCCCGATTGACGACATGGTCGCAACCGCAAAACGCCTTGCGGCGGATGGCTACAACGTAATGCCGCATTTCCCTGCACGCATCATCAAAGACAAGGCGATGCTGGCTGACTGGATTGCCCGCTATCAGGGTGAGGCAAACGTCAAGCAGGCGCTGCTGTTGGCAGGGGGTGTCACGACCCCGCACGGTGATTTCAGCGACAGCATGCAACTGCTGGAAAGTGGTCTGTTTGATCAGGCCGGGTTCGAGAACCTGCATGTCGCAGGCCACCCCGAAGGCAACCGCGACATTGACGCCAAGGGCACAGCGGGCGTTGATGCTGCGCTAAAGTGGAAGAACGACTTCCAGACCCGCACAGATGCCAAAATGGCGATTGCCACGCAATTTGCGTTTGAAGCCAAGCCGATCATCGCATGGGCTGACAGCCTGAAAGAGGCGGGCATCACCCTGCCCGTTCACATCGGCATTGCCGGCCCCGCCAAACTACAAACCCTCATCAAATTCGCCATCGCATGCGGCGTCGGCCCCTCCCTCAAAGTGCTGCAAAAGCGCGCGATGGATGTGACCAAGCTGCTGTTGCCCTATGAGCCGACAGACGTCCTGAATGAGCTTGCTCTGCACAAGGCCGCGAACCCTGACTTTAACATCTCTCATGTGCACTTTTTCCCGCTGGGCGGGATCAAGACCAATGCCACTTGGGCCATCGACAATGGCGGCGCTTCTGCCGTTCCTGCAAACGTTTCCTGAAGGACCATTTAATGACACGCACGATTGTCGAATCCAAAACCAAAACGGCCATCATCGGCTTTGATCAGCCGTTCTGTGTCATCGGAGAGCGGATCAACCCCACGGGCCGCAAAATTCTGGCCGAAGAACTGGAACGCGGCGATTTCAGCCGTGTCGAGGCGGATGCTGTCGCGCAGATGAACGCTGGTGCGAACATCCTGGACGTGAATTCCGGCGCGGTGTTCTCCAACAAGATGGCCGAAGACCCGCGTTATGCAGACAACAACTTTGTTGAGCCGATCCTGATGCCCGAGATGATTGCGCGCGTGCAGGCGGTCTGTGATCTGCCGATTTGCATCGACAGTTCCGTGCCCGGCGCGCTTGAGAATGGATTGCGGGCCTGCGAGGGTCGCCCCTTGCTGAATTCGGTCACCGGTGAGGAAGAACGCCTTGAACTGGTGCTGCCGCTGGTCAAGAAGTACAACGTGCCGGTCGTGGCGATTTCCAATGATGACACCGGTATTTCCGAAGATCCCGATGTCCGGTTTGCCGTAGCCAAAAAGATTGTCGAGCGTGCCGCAGATTTCGGCATTCCCGCACATGACATCGTCGTGGATCCGCTGGTCATGCCGATCGGTGCGATGGCAACGGCCGGGCATCAGGTATTCACGCTTGTGCGTCGCCTGCGCGAAGAATTGGGCGTGAACACGACCTGTGGCGCCTCCAACATCAGCTTTGGCTTGCCCAACCGCCACGGCATAAACAACGCGTTCCTGCCGATGGCGATGGGCGCGGGGATGACTTCGGCGATCATGAATCCGGTCGCCTTGCCGATCAACGCGGCAAAGATCGCCGAAAAGAAAGCAGAGCTTGAGGCATTGGGGCTGATCCTGCCCGAGGGCATGGACGACGAGGCGTTTGTACAGCTGTTCGGCATGGGGTCAACGATCCCGCGTCCGGGCAAGGAAATGGAAGCGATCCGCGCGGCGAATTTCCTGTTTGACCGTGACCCGCACGGCGGTGATTGGATCAAATTCAACAAAGTTGCACCAAAGGCGGGCCAAGAAGGACGTGGGCGCGCGGGCCGCGTTGGCGGACGCCGTCGCGGATAAATCTGCTAAACATATGCCGTAATACGGTTTTCTGCGTCGAATTAGGGCTCTTGCATTTGCAAGGGCCCTTTTTTGTGCGCCCAGGCTATGTCGGTCCGATTTGGCGGCTGGTAACGCGGCCTTAACATCCTGCGCTTTAGATATGGTCAAATCAATTGATCCGGAGCGCGCCATGACACAGCCCTACACAGACGTTTTCTGGCCTCCATATGACTGAGGTAATTGCTCTTGCGGGAAAGCTGGATATCCGTGCGGTGGGGCCTTTGCATGAGCTGCTAGGCGGGCATCTGTCGGGTGATGTGACGCTGGACATGGGTCAAGTGACGCATGTGGGTGCGCTGTGCCTGCAAACGCTGATTGCTGCGGCAAGGGCTGTGCGGGCAACCGGCCATCAACTGGCGTTCGTAAATGTCAGTGCCGCGCTTGAGGCGCAGTTTCTCACCATGGGTGCAACGCCCGCCCTGATTTCGGAGGGTGCACCATGAGCCTGAATATTCTTGCGGTCGATGACAGCCGAACCATGCGCGACATGATCAAACTGGCCCTCTTGCCGGCCGGATTTACCGTACACACAGCCGACGACGGCATTCACGGCATCGAAGTGTTGGAAGGCATTACGCCCGACGCCATTATCACTGATATCAACATGCCCCGCATGGATGGCTTTGGTTTTATCGACGCTGTGCGCAGTCAGGAAAAGCACCGTGCTGTGCCCATATTGGTCCTCACTACCGAAGCGGCGCCCGAGCTGAAACAGCGCGCAAGAGCAGCGGGTGCAACCGGGTGGATTGTGAAACCTTTTGATCCCAGCAAACTGGTAAAAGCACTCAACATGGTCGCAGGATAGGATAGCCAGTATGAGCGCCGAAATCGACCCAATGGCAGAAATCCGTGCCTCGTTCTTTATTGAGTGCGAGGAACTTCTTGAAGCGCTTCAAGACGGGTTGGAGACCATCGAAAGCGGTGAGGATGATCCAGAAATGATCAACGTTGTGTTCAGGGCGGTGCATTCCATCAAGGGGGGCGCAGGTGCTTTTGGCCTTGAAGCACTTGTTCGTTTCGCACACCGCT
>ENA-OQVM01004924-OQVM01004924.1-marine-metagenome-genome-assembly--contig:-NODE-4924-length-13226-cov-7.485969_pt1 | contig 13226 bp, 12 predicted proteins | sample MGYA00237776_ERZ505498 | MGnify/ENA primary metagenome ERZ505498 (study PRJEB26159, sample SAMN06265151) | marine metagenome | isolation source: Helgoland LTER site | place: Germany:Helgoland, sampling... | reverse complement strand
CTGCCACCGGATGGCCCCGTCACTATCGCGCTTCGCCCCGATGCAATTGAACCTGGGGGTGCATTCAACGCGACAATTGGTCTTTCTGAATTCAGTGGGTCTGAAACCATCGTGCACCTCGATTTCGATTTCGGCCGTGCGATTATGCTGGTTGAGGGCATCGAGACCTTTGTAGCGGGGACCCGCCTAGGCGTGTCCATCCAAACTGAACACATCATGCTGTTCGCATCGGACGGGCAAAACATCACGACAAGGACCAAGTAAATGGCTGAAATCGTACTCGAAAACCTTGGGCATAGTTATCTGCCTGACCCGAAAGACGACGCCGACTTTGCGCTCAAACCAGTCAATCTCACTTGGCAGGATGGCAAGACCTACGCGCTTTTGGGTCCATCAGGCTGTGGCAAAACGACGATGCTTAACATCATTTCCGGGATTGTCGCTCCCTCTCATGGACGCCTGCTTTTTGACAGGCAAGATGTCACCCAAACACCAACGGTTGAGCGCAACATTGCGCAGGTGTTTCAGTTCCCTGTGATCTATTCGACCAAGACAGTGCGCCAAAACCTTGCGTTTCCGTTGGAATGCCGTGGCGTGGCACCTGAGCGCATCAAAGCCCGCGTCGCCGAGGTCGCGACACTTTTGGATCTGGATTACGCGCTTGATATGCCAGCACGAAGGCTGAGCGCGGATCAAAAGCAACTGATTTCTTTGGGGCGCGGTCTTGTGCGCGAAGACGTCAGCGCCATCCTTCTGGACGAACCGTTGACCGTGATTGATCCACAAATGAAGTTCATGCTGCGCCGCAAGCTGCGCGAGATTAACCGCGAGACCGGCATGACAATGATCCTCGTAACCCACGATCAAAGTGAAGCCATGAGTTTCGCGGATGAGATCGTGGTGATGAGGGATGGATTGTTACAACAGTCCGGCACTCCTGCAGAGCTATTCTCACGACCCCAGAACGACTTTGTCGGCTACTTCATTGGTTCGCCGCCGATGAACATGATTACCCTCGAATCCCGTGATGGAGCCCTCGGGACCGATGCGCTTGATTTGACCAAAAACTTGACGATTGGCACCGCAGGGTCTCGGCATCAATTGGGCATTCGACCAGAGCATGTATCGCTCGTGGCTGCTGATGCTGAAAACATTGGTGTCGGTACGATCAAGAAAATCGAACATCTTGGCGTCGACGGCGTCGTAACTTTGCAGTTGGCGACTGGTGTTTTGATCAAAGCAAAAACACGAAATCACGTTGAGATGAGTGTTGGTCAAACCCTGGGCGTCAACGTGCGAACCGATGACGCACTCTTGTACATCGAAGGCTCACTCGCACACGCAGAGTGACCCCGACCTGCTGAGAGCGAGGGGCCGCCCCTCGCCCGGAAACGGCCATAACAACGCCGATTTGGGTCGACTCGATTGTTCAGACTTTGAAAATTGTAACGCGGGTCAAATGCAGGAAACCAATACTGGAATCCGCGTGCTCGGTCCGTAGACGGGTTGGAAAAGTAGTGAACCAAATGCAGTTCCGAACCGGAGGAGGAGCTAGTGCCGCACACAATCAAGTGCTTAGTTTCATCAAAAAACGGGAGAGAACAATAAAAGACGTCAAATCAAACCGAAGAATGATTGTAGTAGCGGCATAATACCACTCCCTGCCTGATCACTGATAAGCATTATTCAGAGGAGAAAACATGACCAAACTTGTGCACAGTATGATCAGGGTTCTGAATGAAGCGGTGTCAGTCCAATTCTATTACGATACCTTTGGCCTGGAAGTAGTCGACCGGCTGGACTTTGAGAGCTTCACGCTCATCTACCTGGCCCTTCCAATATCTACATTTGAGCTTGAGCTTACTGTCAATAAGAGCCGTGATACGCCTTATGATCTGGGCGATGGCTACGGCCATCTTGCTGTCGTCGTGGATGATCTTGAAGAAGTTCATGCCACTGCCGCAAAAGCCAATTCCATTCCGGGTGACATTGTGGATTTCCGCCCCGGTGGAGAGCGCGTCGCGAGGTTCTTCTTTATTAAAGATCCTGACGGTTACCAAATAGAAGTAATCGAAAAAGGCGGGCGGTTCGCCTGACCTACAAAGCCAAAATGAAAGGGAGGAACTATGCTTTACAGACTCGATTTTACCGTGGAGTACGATGAAACTATGGCGCAGCAGGGTTTGCTTGGTGTCTGGGCTGAAGAGGCGAATGCTGCTTTGGGAGCGAAGTCAGCAGGCGTCGTTGTTGATCTTTGGAAAGTCGTGGGAGAGCGCAAAGTGCTTGTGATAGCCGATGTGGAAACCCCCGATGACCTTGATCGCATTCTGTTTGATCTTCCGATCATGCAAAAGATGGGGCACCTTGTTCAGGTAGATGTAAAATCTCTTCGCCGTTACGAGGATTTTGCGGAAGACGTGAAAGAGCGTCTAGGCCGCTGACCAAAAAAGGGAGACGTCCGCATGTGTCAATTGTTTATAGATGCAGACCCAGCGCTTTGGGCGTCTCACACACGATCATTTCGAATGGATGGGATGGTAACAAGCGTTCGGTTGGAAGAGATGTTTTTGGCGCACGCTTGAAACAATCGGAGATCGGGATGACTTAACAGTCCCACAGCTATTGCATCGCCTATACAATGAAAGCTTGGATGCGGGTCACGATGTCGGAAATTTCACGTCCTTTTTGCGGGTCTGCTGTTTGAGATTTCTTGATCTTCAGTTGCGCGGCCTTATCCCAAGTGAGGCTCGCGTGAAGCTATCTCAGCTTTCCGCCAGTGATATCCTTTCACTTGAGACCATTGAACGTTCGAAAGCCAAGCCAAGATTAACATAGAAGTATGTTTCAAATACCGCTTCAAACACAATGCAGAGGGCATTTTCAGTACCTGACCTCTTATCTTTTTGGTGAAGTTCGCAAACCGGCCATTCGCTGCAATGCGAAAACAAGGCAATTTGGGCTCAAAGCGGACATCCACCAAAAACAAAATGCCACCTGAAAAATCAGATGGCATTTCGCAATATTCAAAGTTTGGAGCGCGTTCTAAGCCGCTGACTGGCTGCGAGCGCGGCCGCCACCGCCGCCACCGCGACGACGTCCACCCGGCTTGCCTTGACCGCCACCGGGCTTGCCAGCTGCGCGTTGCCCGCCGGTACGCTGCCCGCCACCACCAGCACGACGGCCACCGCCGCCGCCATTGGGCCGCTTTTTCTGGCCCGGCTGGATTTCCCAAGGGCGGCCCGAAGCGACAGGGATCGTATCCTTCATCGCTTTTTCGATGTCCTGGAGTTCGATCATTTCATCAGGTGCGACCAGTGCGACAGCAGAACCATCTGCACCCGCGCGCGCCGTCCGACCAATCCGGTGAACATAGTTTTCGGCCACATTGGGCAGATCGTAGTTATAAACAAAGCGCACATCGGGGATGTCCAAACCACGTGCGGCAACATCCGTGGCCACCAGAACGCGGGTCTTGCCTGCCTTAAAGGCCTCTAGCGCACGTTGGCGTTGGCCTTGGGATTTATTGCCGTGGATAGATGCAGCAGCAAAACCCTTTTTCTCGAGCACTTTGTAAAGTTTCTCGCAACCGTGCTTGGTCCGGCCAAACACGATGGCAAGCTCATCACGGTGCTTATCAAGCAGTTCGATCAATAGATCTGTTTTCGCGGCTTGTGCAACGAAATGGACCGACTGGTTGATCTTTTTCACAGCTTGCCCCGGAGGGTTCACTTGAACCCGCACGGCGTCAGTCAGGTATGTTCCAGCCAGTTCGCCCATCAGTTTCGGCATCGTGGCCGAGAACATCATCGTTTGACGCTCTTTAGCCAAAAGCGGTGCAATCCGGCGCAGCGCATGAATAAAGCCCATGTCGAGCATCTGGTCGGCTTCATCCAGCACCAGATAGATGGTTTCATCCAAACGCACAGCGCGACGGTCGAGCAGGTCGATCAGACGGCCCGGCGTTGCAACAAGCAGATCGACACCGCCAGCAAGACGCTTGGTTTGCGCGACGATGCCCGCACCACCAACGACCAGCGCCACTTTTAGGTGCGTACCTTTGGTATAGGCGGTCAGGTTGTCGGCAATCTGTTTGGCCAATTCCCGTGTCGGCGCGAGGATCAGACCGCGTGATGTTTTCGGGTTAGGCTTAATGCCTGCCTTCAACAGCGCGTGGATCATTGGCAGACCAAAGGCTGCAGTCTTACCGCTGCCTGTCTGTGCAAGGCCCATCACGTCGCGGCCGTTCATGGCGTGCGGGATCGCTTGGGTTTGAATTGGGGTAGGATCAGTGATCCCTTGTTCTTTGAGTACGTTTACTAGTCGGGGCGCAAGGCCCAGCATGTCGAAATCCATAAAGGAATATCCTAATTTGTAAGCGAGCCAGCAGCCCGCGCATATCATTCGGCCCGTCGCAACATGCGAAGAACCCGTGCAAGGTTGCGCCAATATGCTGACAGCCAAGACCGCATTGTCCGGGCGCCGATGTGGCGCGGGACCCCTGCGTGATGTGGGAACCTGAAAGTTAATCGACGCCTTGCGGATAGACCACTGGTCTCGCTCTGCTCACGCGGCAGCTTGCATCGGTTGTGTGGCACATGAGGGTTTGTATGACTTCTGTCAAGGGCTGGTGAAAATGTGGGCACAGGTGTTGCATGTGCTTCCCCTCGCAGCACCCACATCATATAGTGTCTGAAAGCATGAAGTGATGGGGAATCGGTCAGTGGCGCATATCATCGTGGTGGGCAACGAAAAGGGCGGCGCGGGCAAATCGACTGTCTCAATGCACGTGGCAACAGCCCTTGCGCGGATGGGTCATAAGGTTGGCGCGCTTGATCTGGACCTGCGCCAAAAGACGCTTGGACGCTATATTCTGAACCGCGAGGCCTTTTTGCAATCGAAAGGACTAAGCCTCCCAACACCCACTTACCACGACCTACCCGATATCGACCAAAACCTGCTCAAGCCCGGCGAGAATGCATTTGATCACCGATTGTCCATGGCAGTGGCCAAGATGGAAGTTGATGCAGACTTTATCCTGATCGACTGCCCCGGCTCACACACACGCCTAAGCCAGGTTGCCCATTCTCTCGCCGATACGCTGATCACCCCATTGAACGACAGTTTCATCGACTTTGATCTACTGGCCCATGTCGACAGCGAAGGCGAAGATATCACAGGCCCATCTGTTTACTCCGAAATGGTCTGGAACGCCCGCCAATTGCGCAGTCAGGCGGGGCTAAAGCCGATTGACTGGATCGTTGTGCGCAACCGCATGGGCGCACAGGCAATGGTGAATAAACAAAAGATGGAACGCGTCATCGCAAAACTGGCAAAGCGGATCGGGTTTCGCACCGCCCCCGGCTTCAATGAGCGCGTGATCTTCCGCGAGCTTTTCCCCCGTGGCCTGACCTTGCTGGACCTGCGCGATATCGGCGTGAAGGGCATGAATATCTCCAACGTCGCGGCGCGGCAGGAACTGCGTGAATTGATCAAGGCGCTGGAACTTCCGGGCGTCACTGCCGACTTCTAACCCCCCGACTTTCTTCTTGTGATGAAAATTTCATCACATCAGCCTTTCGTTAATGAATTGAGCGGCCTAGTCTACCCTCAAATATGGAGGGTATGTTGTGCGTCAACTGATCTCGTTGCAGCGTTATGCGACGTTCGTTTTTGTCGGTGTAATGGCTGTTATAACTTTTGTTGCAGGGTTTTGGACACCGTGGGTGTTTATCCTTTTCATTGTCTTTGCCGGGCTCACCATACTTGGTATCCGCGATGTGAACCAAACGAGCCACGCGATTGTCCGCAACTATCCTGTTTTGGGACATATCCGGTTTCTGTTCGAAAAGATCCGCCCTGAAATTCGCCAGTATCTGATCGAAGGTGATCAGGAAGAGCAGCCCTTTAGCCGCGAACAACGCTCGTTGGTTTATCAACGCGCCAAAGGGGCCGAGGACAAACGACCCTTTGGTAGCCATGAGCGCGTGTATGAAGCGGGCTACTCTTGGCTCACGCATTCGGTTGAACCTACGCATTTCGAAGACGCTGACTTTCGCGTTACTGTTGGTGGGGATAAATGCAAACAGCCCTACAGTGCGTCACTCTACAACATTTCTGCGATGAGCTTTGGATCACTGTCCGCAAACGCCATTTCGGCGCTCAACAAGGGCGCCAAGATCGGCAATTTCGCCCATGACACAGGCGAAGGTGGCGTCAGCCGTTATCACCGTGAAGGGGGTGGCGACCTGATTTATGAAGTAGGTTCGGGGTACTTTGGCTGTCGCAATCACGATGGCACGTTCAATCCTGAAAAGTTCGCAAAACAAGCGGCGAATGATCAGGTTAAGATGATCGAGATTAAGCTCAGCCAAGGCGCCAAACCAGGCCATGGCGGGATGCTTCCTGCCGCAAAGATCACACCTGAGATTGCAGAGGCCCGTGATATCCCGATGGGTGTTGATTGTGTTTCGCCTGCAGGGCACAGCGCGTTCTCTGGCCCGTTGGAGTTAATGCAATTCGTGGGTCAACTGCGCGAGTTGTCTGATGGCAAACCTGTCGGTTTCAAGCTGTGCATCGGCCACCGACGCGAATTTATGTGCATGGTCAAGGCGATGCTTGAAACAGGTATCATCCCCGATTTCATCGTTGTCGACGGGACCGAAGGCGGGACAGGCGCCGCACCGTTGGAATTTGCCAACCATGTAGGCATGCCAATGGTTGAAGGGCTGACGTTCGTGCACAACACGCTGCGCGGCGCAGGCATTCGCGGTCAAGTTAAGGTCGGTGCTGCCGGCAAAGTCGTCAGTGCTTTTGACATCGCCCGCGCGCTATCGATTGGTGCGGATTGGTGCAACTCCGCTCGCGGATACATGTTCGCGATTGGCTGTATTCAGGCGCAGGCCTGTCATACAAACCACTGCCCAGTGGGTGTCACAACACAAGATCCAATGCGCCAAGCCGCCCTCAATGTGAACGACAAGAGCAAACGCGTGGCGCGTTTTCACGAGAATACACTTAAAGCTCTGGGCGAAATGGCCGGGGCTGCCGGATTGGACGATCCGTGTGGGTTTCTCCCCTACCACTTCATGACCCGTAAAGCTGACGGGCAAATGACCGAAGCGGCCGACGTCTATACCTACTTGCGTGAAGGTTTCCTACTTGATGACGGCGATGACAACCCGATCTACAGAGACCGTTGGGCGCGCGCAAATCCGCATAGTTTCGCCCCGCCAGAGGCCGTGGCCTAACGATCCTCTGGACGTGGCGGCGTCTTACCAGCGGCGCGCATAAACAGAGAAACGCGCGGGGTTGTGCCTGTCTCGGATCGTGACCGCGTGCGCAGAACCGGAGTGTTTTCGGATGTGCCGCTCTTGCTTTCGCGCAGCACGATATAAAGACCGCTAGCGATGATGATCCCCGCCCCAATCGCGGTGGCCTGATCAATCGTTTCATCAAAGAAAAGATACCCGAAAAGCGTGGCCCAAATGATCTGGCTGTATTGCATCGGCGCGATGATTGCGGCTTCGCCCGCCTGATAGGCAGCAATTACAAGGCGGCTGGCGATCCAAGCAAAAGTCGCGATAAAGGCCAAAAGGCCCAGATGTTCGATCGGCATGGGCTGATAAACGAACGGCAAAGCGCAAGCCATTACCAAAAAATTGACCATCATGGGATAGAGCAACATGACCACGGGCCGTTCCTCTGACCCAATCTTGCGCACCACGATTGACGCAAGTGATCCACCAACCGCGGCTGCGAGTGCTGCAAGATGACCGAGAGACAAGTCTGTTTCGCCAGGCCGCAGCACAACCATAACGCCAGCCAAGCCAACAAGCACCGCGAGCCAACGACGCAAGCGAACTTTTTCGCCCAAGACCGGGATCGCCAGAACAGTAATCAGCAAAGGTGCGGCAAAGAGAATCGCGTAGGTTTGTGCCAGCGGCAGGACCGAGAACGCGTAGAAGGCTGAAACACCTGTCACCACAGCAGCACCGGTGCGCAGGGCAAGCCACCAAGGATGGACGGGCACCAACGTTCCCGGTGTTACATCACGCATCAACATCACCATCGCGAGGGGGAAGCTGAGCAGGACGCTGAAGAACACGATTTGAAACGGCGAGTAGATCCCGCCAAGGATCTTTACCGCCACGTCGTGCGTAGAGAATATGCCAAAGGCAAGCAAAGCAAACAGCGCGCCTTTGGCATTGTCAGACATCAGAGGCTCGCGTCCAATGCAGCGAGGATCACATCGCCCATCTCTGTTGTGCTCAGTGGTGAGCCATCTTCCGGCCCCATCAAATCAGCCGTGCGCGCGCCATCAGCGAGCACTTTTTCAATGGCGGCTTCCAGACGATCAGCCTCTGCGCCTTCATCAAAGGAATAGCGCAGTGCCATTGCAAAGCTGAGAATACAGGCAATCGGGTTCGCCTTGGCTTGCCCAGTGATATCAGGAGCAGAACCATGGACCGGCTCATACATTGCCTTAGGACGCCCGTTGGCCATTGGCAAGCCAAGTGACGCCGAAGGCAACATGCCCAGTGAACCGGTGAGCATCGCCGCACAGTCAGAAAGTATATCGCCAAACAGGTTATCTGTCAGGATCACATCAAATTGCTTAGGTGCACGGACCAACTGCATGGCACCGTTGTCGGCATACATGTGGCTCAGTTCGACCTCTGGATAATCGGCGTGTACTTCGGTGACGACATCGCGCCACAGGATACCGCTTTCCATCACATTGGCCTTCTCCATCGAGCAGACCTTCTTGCCGCGCTTCATCGCCAGATCAAAGGCAGCACGTGCAGCGCGCTCAATTTCGGCCTCTGTATAGCGCTGGGTGTTGATGCCAACCCGCATGTTGTCTTCAATATGAATGCCACGCGGTTCGCCGAAATAGACGCCAGAGGTCAATTCGCGCACAATCATGATATCAAGGCCGGCAATGAGCTCTTTTTTGAGCGACGAGAAATCAGCAAGCGCGTCAAAACACTGGGCAGGCCGCAAGTTTGCGAAAAGGTCCATTTCCTTGCGCAAGCGCAGCAGGCCGCGCTCTGGCTTTACGCTGAAATCCAGGTCGTCGTACTTTGGTCCGCCCACAGCGCCCAGCAGAACCGCGTCCACCTCTTGCGCCTTGGCCATCGTATCATCGTGCAAAGGCACGCCATGTGCATCGTATGCGGCACCGCCAACAAGGTCTTCGGACACGTCAAAGTTCAGATCGCGCTTGTCACCGAACCAGCCGATGATCCGCTTCACCTCGTCCATAACTTCGGGGCCAATGCCGTCGCCGGCGAGGATCAAGAGAGAAGGGTTTGCCATGTGTCAGGTCCTTGGTTGAATAAGTTGCAAAGGCCCTAGCGCGAAGGACGTCCGGGTTCAAGATACCAAGGGCCTAAGTCCGTCGGCCAAAAGCTCCCATACGCGCCTAATACGGGGGGTTTGGCGCATCGCTTCGTGCGCTGTCAGCCAGATGGGCAAGGTTGGCAGCGGAATGCCCATGCTGATTTCGGCCACCTTAGGATCTTTGCGCCCGATATCCACTTGCGCAAAACCGATGCCGCAACCTGCGCGGACCAGTTCCCAATAGGCGATGTTGTCATCGCAACGAACCTTGAAGAAATCTCGATCAATCTGCAGTCCGGCCTGATTGAAGCCCTCGATAATGGCCGTGTTGCTGTCAAAACCTACAACATCATGGCCCAGCAACTCTGCCATGGACCTCGGTGTGCCCTGTTCTGCTAAATACGTGCGCGCCGCGAAAACACCCAGTGGAATATCGCCAATATGCTGCGTTATCAGATCCAACTGCGTCGGCCGGTACATCCGCACAGCGATATCCGCCTCGCGGTAAAGCAGGTTGCGGGTATCGTCACTTGGGACCAGTTCGATGGCAATCTCAGGTTCCAGTTTGCGGATCTTGGCGATGATCGGCGGCAGGTGCATTGCTGAGGTCGCTACACTTCCTGTGATCCGAACGGTTCCTTCCAGCCGAGCTTGCTGACCTGCTGCCGTTAGTGCGATTTGCTGAACGGCATCACGCATAGTGGTGGCGGGGCCCACCAGATCACCCCCAGTTTGCGTCAACGCAAAACCACGCGGCTGGCGGTGAAAGAGTTCCGCGCCCAGCTGCCCTTCAATCGCTTTGATCTGTCGGCCCAGCGTCGGTTGGCTGGTGCCCAGTTGACGCGCGGCAGCGGACAGGCTGCCAGTTTCGGCAACAGCCAGAAAGGCCTGAACCAGTGACCAATCGAGAGAACCCAATGATTTATCCATTCATAATTGAATACATGATCTGCGATTTCAAGCAATTCAATTCATCATTTGAATGGTGCAAACTGTGTTCACCAGCGAAGTGGGAGACATGAAATGAAACAGACAGTTCTTATTCTTGGCGGATCCGGCAAGATCGGTAGTCGTGCCGCAGATGCCTTTTGGGATGCGGGTTGGGAAGTGCGCCACTATGACCGCAAGACTAGCGATATGGTGAAAGCCGCTGCAGGTGTAGATGTCATCGTTAATGGCTTGAACCCGCCTGCCTACCACGATTGGGAACGGACCATCCCTGAGTTCACCTCACAGGTGATAGCAGCCGCCAAAGCCAGTGGTGCGACCGTGATAATCCCCGGCAACATTTATAACTTTGGCGATCAACCCGGCGTTCTGGACGAGAATACGCCGCATATCGCTACCACTAAAAAAGGACGCGTGCGGGTCGAAATGGAGGAAAGCTATCGGACCTCGGGCGTACAGACGATTGTGCTGCGGGCGGGCAATTTCATCGATCCCGCAGGCAATGGCGATATCATGAGCATGCTGATGATGCGCGAAATCAAGAAGGGCAAGATCACCGCTGCAGCGGACCCGAAAACGCTGCAAGCTTATGCCTATGTACCCGATTGGGGACGGGCCGCAGCGAAATTGGCCGAAAAACGCACAGCGTTGGCCCAGTTTGAAGATATCCCCTTCCCCGGCCACGCCTTTACCACTGCCGATTTGCAGGACGCAGTGTCCGATGCAACCGGTCGCGATATAATGCTCAGCCGATTTCCTTGGTGGATTATGACACTCCTAAGCCCCTTTTGGGAGCTGGCCCGCGAGATGCGCGAAATGCGCTATCTTTACGCGATGCCCCATCAAATTGGATCGGACAAATTCAACAGGTTGCTTCCTGACTTTCGACCAACCAGCCTGGAAGAAGTGATGCTGGCGGGCCTACCGGCTGATATCAACCCAAACAAGATGGTGCGGGCCCGCGGCCAAGCCATCGTCGCCAATTAAGGCGCGGTCGGGATCATCGAGAGCGGGCCAAAACACGCCCGCATCGGTGATCGTCCAGTCCGCAGACGGCAAGACGTAACTGACCCGCAGATCGCCAGGGCCAACTTCTGGCCAATCGGCGGTGTTCTGACCGGGTAGCGGATCTTGCAGTAGCGGGTTCTGCAAAAAGGCCGCAATTGCATCCGAAAAACCAGCACCACCATCGGGGTCCAAATTAGCATTCCCTGCCACAACAAAGCTCTCAGGCGCCGGCCCCATCCCGCCTGCGAGAACCATTTCCCAAATCCGCAACTCATCTCGGTTGCGCAGGCCATTCATGTCCTCTGGTCCGTCAAAAACAGGTGGCGTGGCCGAATACGCCAAGACCGACAAAGGCAGTCCGTCCGGCAACACGATCGGGACAATCCAATGCCCGGTCGATGAAAGGCGCAAAACATCTTGTATCTCGGCACTCAAGAATGGACCGTCTGTGCCCTGTGGCAATATTGCACCCGGCAGGTCCTTCCACAACACGGCAGACAGGTCAGTGACATTGGACACATCTATCGAAAACCGCGAAAAAATCACCATACCACCGTCGCCTACGAAGCGCCCATAGCCTTGCGCATCGCGCGCATCACCCAGCCGTCCGTTACCATCCAGATCGAGGCCCGTCGTAAGGCCCGCGTTGGGCTGCAAAGCGAAGCTGTGAGAATATCCAGTCGCGAGTGAAGCTGCAAAAGCCTCGTGCGCGAAACCATCGTGATCATAATCGAAATCGGTCAGGATCAAGACATCGGGTGCGACCCTATCAATGATTGCCTGAATTGCGGCAATCTGGGTGTCCTCCCCCTTTTGAATATCCCGCAAGAGCAGGCCCGGACCATCCCGGCTGAGTGGCGCGGCAAAGCTTGCGACGCGGTATGTTTCAGCATGAGCTATTGCGGCCCAACCAACGAGAATTAGTACTGCGAGCTGTGTGTTGGCCCAGTACGATCGTAGGTACGACGGCGCTGCACCTCGATCATCTGCGCGACCCGGCTGAGTGCGACACCACGCATCAAAATACTGGCTGGCAGGAATGCCCATGCAGAGACCGTCCAGATCAAGGTTTGCGGATTATCAAGGTTGATCGATGTGCCAAAGGCCGCGACCAGCTTCAACACCGCTGGCACCAAGAAGGGCAGTAGAAACCCTAAGATAATGTTAATGCGTCCATCGCGCTGCAAGCGTTTCACAACATCGCCACCCGCAGTGGGGTCAAATGTTGGCAGGTTAATCCATACATTGAAGGCACCGGTGCGACGCGGCCAGTGATAAAGTCGCAGCAGTATGATGAACCAAATCACCGAGAATACGGACACAAGATAGCTGAGACCCGCCGCATCCCGCAGGCGTTGGATAACTGCCGGATCAGTCCCGTCCGGCATCATCAACACCATCAGGCGCACCGGAGAATACGGGAAATCAATCGCTTCTCCGATCGCGCTGCCACTTTCTTGGAAGTAGTTGGAAAAGGCAGACGGTGCTTCGACGCCTTTGAAAATCACAGACAGACAAAGAACCGTCGCAAACAGTGCAGAAAACCGGACACGATTAAACGGGGGCGCGTCACGAAACTCTACCAAGCTTGGGCTATTGGAGCTGTATTCCACAATGGTAAAGAGCGCACCGAAGAGCGCCACCAGAACAATGATTTGCGCATTGTCAGACCCGCTATTGGGCAACAAAGCGTAGGGCATGATGATCAACATCACGACCATGAACGCTCTGACAATTGCTCCGGGCAGTCTAAATAACACTGCGATTTGTCCTCGTACTCAGACAGCAAAAACATCTTTGCCGCCAGCATGTTCCACATGACCTGCGGATACCATTAATTATTGCAATCCTGAACAATTCCAGCAGGCGCGATCAACCGTTGGGTTATTGAAACCCACATGATCTTTCAATTTGTCGGAAATGTGGTG
>ENA-OQVM01004915-OQVM01004915.1-marine-metagenome-genome-assembly--contig:-NODE-4915-length-13236-cov-3.580743_pt1 | contig 13236 bp, 5 predicted proteins | sample MGYA00237776_ERZ505498 | MGnify/ENA primary metagenome ERZ505498 (study PRJEB26159, sample SAMN06265151) | marine metagenome | isolation source: Helgoland LTER site | place: Germany:Helgoland, sampling... | reverse complement strand
AGTGGCGTCTTTCACCGGGTGGGGCAGGCCGACGGGACCGAGTGGAACCGAATTAGCACCGATTTAAGAAATGTGGGCATCGATAGAAGCAGCTCGAAAGGCCGCGAACGGCACACACATCGCGATTCGCATCGATAGCCTTCGGCACGACGAAGACTCAGATGGCAAGTTACGTGTGGATCTAATGGTGGACAGCCCCAAAACGGTCGGCATGGTGGCGCTGCCGTCTGACATCAGCGTTGGGGTAACGCCGGACCAAGGCAAGCGGATCCGCTATGAAGCGACTGCGGTAGCGGAGATGACGGAGTCCGTTTCCCCCCGCCTACACGCTATTCTAGACGGGATGCCAGAGGGCATCATCCAGTTCCATGAGCTCCCCGGCATCGGATCGATCGGCGACCCGTCTCGCGGCGATCTTATGGCGGGCTTCACGAAGGCGCCCTTTTACGGCGCGGCGTACAAGAAGCGCGGACTTGTGAAAGGCATTGCCCTCATGTCACGTGCGTCTACCCAGCCACGGGTGGAGTACGTCTGCGGGCTCCTGCAGGGTTCCGTGACGGACATTGCGCGGTCGATGGCGCAGTTCAACTCGCAAGAGATTGCTGCGCTTGATGCGAAGATTGCCGACGGGATCGATGAAGACGAGCTTGCGGACCTCGAAGCGCTCAAAGAACTCAAGGTTGACAAAGGACGCGCTGTAAACCGTGTGCTACAGCACGCGGGAGAGTACTTCACCGCCTATGCTGAACAGGCACGAATGTTCGACGTCCGTGACGCGCTGGTTGAGCTGACGGGGGTCTTGCCGCGCGGAGCGCCGCCGGGAGACATCATCAATATTGCGCGCTCGTACGGCCGTGAGATGCACGTTCTCACCATCCTTCAGCGTACGGGCGACGTTGGACCGACTACTCTCAACGTGCTGAGCACCGTTTGGAACCGCCTCAAGGGAACGGAAGGAGCGACTTTTGTGCGACTGACTGCGAAGATCTGGAAGGAGTCTCCGACGATCGTAGACTACGGCGAAACTGCCAAGAAGAAGGCGACTCTTTACGCCGTCAAGCTCAAAGGACTGTTGGCCATCGCTTCAGAGTGGGAGTACGACGGCCAGGACGCGATGACTCAAGTCAAAGATTACCAACGTGTTATGACTCCGGGCATGACAGCGGTTGATCAAGTCAAGTACATCGAAGTGCTTCAGCGCGTGGCGATGGAGCAAGGGGTGCACCTCAAGACCTCGAGCAGCTTAGGTGAAATTCACGTGGCGCCGATCAACTGCACGCCGGAAGACGACGCGTGGGACATCACGCACACCTTCATCAAGACAGACCGCCTCACTGGCCACACAGTCGACATCTCCAATCTTGAGATGATCCACGTTGCGACCGCGCCAACGGACCCGGTTGACTCGGGCTTCAAACGAGCTGTGTCGGACGGAGACCTTGCCCGCAGCATTCGCACCTGGGCACTCACCTTCATCACGAAGCAAGTCGCTGTCGACTCTGGACTGCTCGCAGCGTCTGGTGAGGCAGAGGCTGACTGGATCAAGCCAGCTGCACGGTTCCAAAACTTTCAAGCGACGTCGGCGGCTGCGACAGCCAAAGGAGTGGAGGAAAGCAAGGAGCACGACTCGAAGCTCGACCGCGTGCTGGAGGCGATGGCGGCACAACAAGCGCAAACAGACAAGAATCTGACTCAGATCCACGAGGCACAAACGCAGGCACAGCAAGCGCAGACGCAGATGATGCAACTGATGGCGATGATGTATTCGGGACAGGAGCGGCAACGCGTGCAAAATGAGTGGGTTGTGCGATCCGTGGAGGCGATATCGTCGAGCTCAGGTTGCGCCATCGAGGCGCCGCCGGCGTCGCAGGACCTTGTCGAGCTACCGCCAGCGCTTGTCCGGATGACGCAAGCGACGCCCCAAGGAACAGCAATCGTTGGCTCTAAGTCGAGCGACACGGCCGCGGCCGCGCCTGCCGTGGCGGCTCCAGCGGCGACCGCGGACGCAGACCCAAGTGGTGGCGCATCGCCGGCGCGCCGCAAACACCGTGGGAAGAGCGCGCCGACCGGGACGCCCGCGGCGTCTGCCAAGGCTGTTGGTCCCCCGGCGCGAGCTGCCAAACAGCTACCGAAGGACACTGGGATGCCGCCTGTAGCGGAGGCAATGGACGGCAGCGAAGAGGGGTACGAACTCTTCTTTGAGCAGAACCGCGACGAGGATGACGAGGCTACTGGTCAGACCAGCGCGCACGGCACTGCGACGGTGATGAAGAGCCTCTACGAGAACCTCTTCGGCAATGCCAAGCCCACGAAGGCGCAGATCATGGATGGGAGTGCGAGCGAGCACGCGCCGTCGGAAGTTGAATCGGACGCGCGGCGGCTTGAAGAGCAGCTCCTCGACTCCACACCTCCGCCTCAGGATTTTTGACCACGGTAGGGCCTATCTCGACCCTGCCGGTTGATTCAGAGATACAGAAAAGTGAGGGGAGGTGGCATCACGTGGTGGACGGCTCGCGAGACGAGGTGATGCAATATCTGTTGAACGTGATATCGGAGTTTCAAATCCCCGACGAGCGGACACAGGCGGCGAAAATGCAAGATTGGGCGGTGAATCTGGCGTGGGGTGGTGCTGACGAACTTGCTACATCGGGAATGATGAACATCATGCGTCGCGAGGGCGGCCGACAAGTCGATACAGGCACGTACGACGGTGAGAAACTCGTGCGCCTCCGGCGTGCGGGGGAAGCTCTACAACGTAGTATGCGCCGACGTGTTGACCAACACGCGCTACGAACCATTCACACGCGCGCGCCGGCGCCGGAGCTGTACTGGGCAGTGATCGGTTCCATGGTCGACGACGGGACAGTGAATGCGAATGTGATGAGACGCGACTTTCCAGATCCGCGAACGCTCGAACTTGTGAAAACGGAACAGCAGTCGAGATGCGACCCATTCTGGTTGGCCAAGCTCAGAGCCGGGCCGCTGTGGGTGAAAAACGAGAACGCGCCCACGCCCGGCGAACCACTGTCAGTGCCCACGGTCGACGTGCACACTGGACTTCCGATGACGGCAACGCTAGACATACTGCGGCACTTATGGTTCCGAGGGCCAGACAGTTTGGCGTCACCTCACTTTGTGGTCTGGCGCCACCCGGATGCCATTGCAAGCACTGTAAAACATCTGCAAAAGCATGTGAAAACGGCACTTATCAAAATCACCATCTACTCAGCAATTGCGAGCGGACGCGTTCGCACCTCCAGAAATGCGATACCTGATGACAAGGCACTCACAAAGCTTCGCCACGGCAACACCGGTGACAAGAAGGTCGGTGGCTTGGCTCTAGCTCAGTACGACGTGCTACGGGCGTACCGCGACGGTTGGGAGTGGTCGCCGTTCATGCCAAACGTTGAAGACTCCACCAAGATGCCAACGACCTCACGATACCGCGTGCCGAGGCCCCTACGCACGGAGACGTGGGACGAGCCGATGTGGATAGTGCGAATTGTCTACACAAGTAAGGAGCGAGACATGGTCACCGTGGAGTTTGTCATCGGCTTTGAGCACCCCCGCGGCACCACTCTCTACTATGACGAGGTCTTTTGGCGCATCATGGAGATGGCAGGGCTTGATCCGAACGAGTGGATCATGAAAAACCAGTCGAACGATTTTGGTGGAGTGATGTACAAGAAGTCGGCAGAGTTCGCACTCAGATCAAAGGGCCTTCGACGGCACGGAGGGCCGCTTCGCGACTGTGGAACGTTGCACGACGATGAGCAAGGCATTGACGAATGCTGCCTGTACTGGCCCCCGGTGAAACTGTTCAACGGCCGTCACCAAAAAACATGCATGTCGTCCAGAGATCACAAGTGCAAGAAACCGGAGCAGCTCCACTATGTGGCACCGAACGTGTACCATGCGGCGTACGTTGCAGAGTTTCACAGTCTTGACCAGGTGACGCTCACTCGTGGCGTAGTGCAAGACATCTGCTCTGGCTCCCAGTCGGCGACTCATGCCATGGACATGATGGGAGTATCGGCCATACCAATGGATGAACGCACGCGCGTCGACACCGGCTGGGGAGTGGTGTACAACGAACCTCTGGAGCTCAATGCAGGTTTTGCCCACGATCCAGGTGTCTCTGCCTACGACCAGATCCGTAACGTGAACCATGCAAGAGGCGTCGCAATGGGCAGGACGAACGCCGTCTTTGTGTCGATCGACTGCAAACCGAACATCATGCAAGCACAATCGCAGGGACTCTACAGAGACAGCGAAGGCAAACCCCTTCCTGGCACGGCCGGCGACCTTGCGCGTGGATGCGACGATCAGCTTTTTGATGTTTTCTGTTTTATAAAGCGCATGGATGATGAACGAAAGGAGCTGGTTCAGCAACGCGACCAAGATGGCTCTGAGTTGGGTGATGTGTACGACGATTCTACTGACGACGAGGCGGCGCGACACGAGACGCAGCAGGCAGCACACTGTACCGGCAGTTCAACCGAAGAAGCGTTGCCCTGTATGCTTCGGCTGGGCACTACCCTAACCGAGGGTCTCCATGTGAGCACCCTAGGTTCTGCTTCTTCCCCCAATCTGCCGAACATTGATGCTGTGCGTGCAACAGGCGATGACGAGGATGCTGAAATGCCAGTCAACGATGACGATGCTGTTGCCGCCGACGCAACGCCGACGGAGACGGAGGTGCTTGAAACGACGACACTGATCAACCACGCTGTCAATGCTGCAGACGAAAGCCGCCACGTCACGGAGTCGGTCCACGCACGAAACGAATTGACCTCGGCGCCGGGCACGGTGGAACAGCAGAACGACATGATCAGCCGGATTGCGGGATGGTGCAACGGAGACTCGGTCCGACACGACAGCTCGATGACGTTTGTGGACGCAGACACGCTTGGCCAAATGCCGCACGGTCGTTGGCGAAGCAGCATAATGTCGGGAATGCCATCGGGCATAACATGGGACGTGGCGTCGGCTGAGAGAACGGGAAGGGGTTGGACGGCACGAACCTACACTGACGACAACGGAACGAACATCGGAATGACGCGGTTCCGGCCTACGGAAATGGTTAATGCCGGCACGGGAGAAGAACTCATTGCGAAGCTCACGGGTATGATGTCAGGGGCGCGTGTGGAGCGACGAACGTCACACAGTGGGGTAACGTCGCACTTGGCCCGCAGCGATCGCAGGATTGACATGGGTCCTGTACTAGCCTCTGTGGGCCTGCACGTAACGAACACTAACTCGATGGCCCAATACCTGTTGCAGTCCTTCGTCACGAACACCACGACCGTTGCGAGCACGCCCACGCACAGAGACGCAAACAACGCCGTGCTCATACAACTCAGGGGCTCGAAAGAGGTGCTGATTCATCCGCCGACTCAGTCGCTCCCAGGATGCCCGGCAGACATCTTTGCGAGTGCGACGCTGACAGACTCTCGTTGGCTGGATGTTGATCCCTTCAAGCTGAGCAGGGCCTACTCGTCGGAATGGATAAAAGTGGTGATGGTCCCGGGTGATGTAGTCGTGGTGCCGAAGCTATGGTGGCACGCGGTGAGGTCAACGCCAGGCTCAGTGGCTATCAGCGTCCCGGTTCGGCTTGACGAGATCGATGAACGCACGAGAGGGCGCCGAACATGCCGACGTGACACGCAGCCGGCACCGGCACGACGAGACGCAGGCCCGCCGGCCTCAAACGAAGAGCCGCCGAATTCCCGACGAGCGGACTACAGCCTCGGTGCCGATGGGCCGGTCGCACACTTCTACGCACTGACGGACACGCAGCTCGCTACGGCTTGCCGAATGCCGTACGAACGCATCGAGGGAAGAGTCGTTACATGGAACACGAACGTCGGTCTGGCAACATCAGCGGAGAATGCAGCAGCTGAGTTAGGTGCGAGCGCGCGCCACACGCGTGACCTGACAGCGTGGATGGCGAGCTTCCAGCTCAGGCCTACGCTTGAAGGTGCTGTACTGGCGGCGCATGCCGACGAGCCCGACGAACAAATGTCACTCGGATCGAGACAGGCAACCCTGCGTGCGCGCGACGAAGAGGACGACGACCAACTCCGGTACTCCCCGGCGGACTCGTACAACGAGGCAGGCGACCTGCGCGTGTACACCCAACCACTGCGATCTGGGTGGCGGACAAAGAGCTGGCCGGGGTTCACGCCGCGGTACGCAATCCATGAAGCGGTCGACGCTCGTGTTGCCTCGTGCATGGACCTGGACTTTGATGGCACGAGCTACGAGACGCATGCGGCCTTTGTGACCTACCAGCACGACGATGGGACCTGCAACGTGCGCCTCGCTGACGATCTTCTGACGGTAGTCTCACGCGTGCACGTCCAGCTCTCACGCGATCTAGCAGAAGCGGACACGCGTGATCGCTTGCTTGAGTATCAGCGTGACATGCACAACGTCGAAGTCCTGTACACTGAGCGTGGGGCGAGAGTGCAAAGACGCGGCAACCACAGAATGTACGGGAAGCGGTACTCGATGGACGTAACGGGAGACGGCGCTAGCGCGCGCGAACTCAAGAGAAAGCGTGATCACCACCAAGACGAACATGAGAGATTGTGTCACGACGATGGCACGTACATGACCGAGGAGGAACAAGTTGCAAAGGTAATGGAGCTTTCTGAGTTAGGCGGCGGGCCTCTCCAGGAGGCTGCCTCGCCGCTAGCGCTGACATCCGACTTGGCACTCCAGCCGGCGATCGACGCCAGTTCCCTCCCCGCCGTCATGCCGCACTCGACCCCGATGAACGCGACGGAGAATCCGCGCGCGCCTGAGGCAGAGCATGACGACACTCCCGACGTCGTAGTGGTTCCCGCCCCGCCGAAACCCCCCATCCAGCTGATCGATATCTCTGACGAACGGTCCGACGAGTTTGACGGAGGTAAGAGTGATCGTGATGATAACGTTGGCAACCTCAACGGGCAACCAGATGGATACGCCACACTTGAGACTCGCCGCCGCACGCCGGCGCCCCCTCGACCGACGCCGCACTCGTCACTATTACAAAGACTGCGCGACAACGTCGACCACCCAGTGAGGCGACCACTCAACGCCAACTTGATGGTTGCTCACGAGCTGTACGTCCGACGGCCAACGCTACGCCACGACTCAGGGACTGGAACGGCGGCCGCATCGATGCACGGACCGGAGCGAAGACCGACGGCTGCTCAGCAGCGGGCACAGTGGGGCCACATTGAGGTGCCCCTGTCCCTTCGCGACTGGCATACGGAGGCGAACCAGCAGTACGCTGCAGAGATGGCGAACAAGCGTCGGCGCACTGATGGGGGGAGCTACCGCGACGGTGGACACGGCACAGCTCCGCCATACCTCCGAACTGAGCGCACGGCAGAGCCCAGACGTGGACGCCCGGCGCGCGCGCCAGCCGCTGCACCAGCTGAGGCCCCCCGAGCGACTCAGTTCATGATAGTCAACTGCTCGGAGACAGCGGGAGAGCTGTGCTCCACTCGGGGCTGCTACAGACCTCGCCGACACCACCGCATCGACCGTGACCAATTCACTTCAGAACCGGTGTGCTGCCCGTCCTGCACTGCACCAACGGTTGGCCTGACTCCAGTGGTGGAGCACGTGCACTCTGATGCATGCAACTATCGCGAGGCAGACAGGCGCAGGCAACGATCGATCACTCTGACGGCACGCGTGCCGAGGCACCCGACCTCGGTGAATCGCATGAGCGACGAGTCGACTGGCGGATCAGCGAGGGGCCCATGGCGAAACCGGCACCTCACCGAAACCGAGCAGTCCATCACGTCAAGCTTTCCTGAGGTGAAAGGAGACGGTGCCATGCACATGGAAGATGCGGAAATTGACGACGCGTTCAAGCTCACCGTACGACCCTTCAACCTCGACGACATCGATCGCTTGCGAGTCGATCCGACGATGCTGGAGGCGCTCAACGACTTCATCTTCTACGCGGTTCATCGAATGGTGAGCGGGAGCGACGCGCTCTACGACGATCCGACGACTGAAACGGTGCTTGATGTAGCGAGAAACTTCGAGATGCTTCGTGTCGCTCTCGCCATTCAGGAAGGCACGGGTGGGCTAAACCTGCTCGAGCGCTACGGCTATCAGGGGCCATGGCCAGGTCACGAACCAGGCATGAACGTGACAGACCCAGTTCTCGCGCTCATGGAGGCAGACATACCGCCGGGACCCGACATCGTCGAAGACACTTGCGCACATCTCTATGTCGGGCGTGTGGTCTTTCCCACGACTGACGCGCAGGCGCACGCAGCTGGCATCACCATAGAGACGGCGGGAAACCTTAGCAGTTACCTGTTGATCAGTGCCGAGGAGTTCATGGCAGCAGCGGACGCAGCCCTGGTCCATCCCAGTTTGACGACTGCCGCGAAGAAACGCCGCGCGATCCAACAGTTGCACGATGTTATTGCGGTCCAAGAAGGTACTCTGCATTTCACCGCTCTGACATCCTACGCGTACCGCGGCGCTGACGGTGCTCACCATCACTGGTTCGTATTGGACGACCACGAGGATGACCGACATCTCTCTGCAACCGAGCAAGGCACCACTGCTGCTTTCCCGGAGGTGACCGGCGACGGTGCCGCGAGCGAGTCACTATCGGGTGCGGTGGATGAACCGGTTCGATTTGTGTGCGAGCGCCAGGAACTCGAGTGCGTACGTGCAGGTGTCACCATCGAAGGCGCTGAGGCTCTTCATCACTTCGTGGGCGAATCGCTACTGTGTGCTACGCACGCTCAAAACGAATACCATCGCCGACCGAGCGGCGCCACGGCGACGGCGATGGAAGAAGCCAGAAGCATGGTCAGCGACGGCATCAACGTCCTCTCCGGCACGATCTCACCGGCGACGCTTCTCCAGTACACCCGCGACGACAACGGCATCTATGGGTCTGCTACTGGGAGCGAGCGCGCCTTCACGCGTGAAATGCTTAACCTGCCCCCGCTTGGCACGGCGGAAGAATCGATCGCACCGACAATTGCCACCCCTGAGTTCCTCGCACAGCAAACGGCACGCCGGCAAGCAGAAGCTGCTGAGAACCCGACTCGCATAGCTGACGCAAACGATGACACGACACGCACATACCCCGGCGACGTTGTCGACACCCTCGTCACTGCGCAGCAAGCCCGCTCGATTGGCATCGCACCGCCCACGGCGGCGAAGCTGTCAGCCTTCCTCCAATGGGTGCTTGACCGTCGCGAGGCCGCCGAGACCAGACGGGCGAACGAACCGAACGACGCACACGGACCGGAGCTTCGTGACTTCAATGTGCTCGCCGTGACGGCACTAGATGTCGCCAAAGGCCGCATGCCGCTTTGGGCACTGAGAAGGTACACAAACCCTCAGAGTGGCACGACCGAGCAACTCTTCACCGAGGAAGAAGTCGAGCGAGCTCAGCCACACTTCCGGTCCACAGAGCCGGGCTACCTATTTCGCCTTCCCAGTCAGACGCAGCCCCCTGACCTGAGCAACCTCGACGCAACCTTCACCGAACAGCAAGCCAGGCTGCTGGGGATCACCATGGAGACTGCTGCAAAGCTGAGTGCCTACATCAGCGACGTCGACGAGCGGCAGGCAACGGCGACAGATGATGACAAGACCGTCGGGAGTGATACTGCTGAGGCACTCCGCCTGTCTCTTCGCCGTCGCGAGGCTGTCGTGAAGGTCGCCTGTGGTCAAAGGCCGCTGGAGACGCTGGCGTCCCTCCGATACTCAGAAGGCCGCGGACCTCGTATCTTCACCAATGCCGAAATCGAAACAGCTCGGGCTGAGAGCATCATACGTCACCCGGTGACGCCCTTGACCCCTCGTGCGACAACAATGCCTCGCTCTAAGAGAACGGAAGCTGATGGTGGTGCCGGCGGCGCGGGAAGTACCGACGTGTGGGTTGCGAACCACGAGACCGGTCAAACTGACACGACACGAAATGCGTCGCACGTAAGTAGGCACGCGACATCTGTTGCACGGATGAACGACGGAGCGGCAGGCGGGTCGGCAAGGAGCCACAATGACGACTAATCACGGAGACGAGCTAGGGACCGACCGGTCGCAACGCCACTGGCGACTGGTCACGGTGCAGGCCGGAGGAGGTTTGACTGTAGTGCGACAAAAAACGAGACGGTCGATGCAACAACTTCATCTGGCAGGGTTCCTAGCAAAACACTCGTGCACCGTGGCGGGGATCGGAGACACCCGCCTTGGCGATGACATCACTTCGTTCACGACGTCGGTGAAGCATGCAGCACACGCAGAGCACGCGCGTGCTGTGGAGGCGAAAAAGGGCAGCGAGACGAGCTCACCAGGTCGACCGGTCACCTCGAGCTGGTACTCGTCGGGATCGAGTGCTGACCGTAACGGGGTGTAGGCGGTTTCTCTTCACTTTCCAAATAAATTATTTGGAAAGTTCGTTGCGATTCGGTACCTGACAGGTACCGTAAGTTGTCCAACTTCGAGCGCGCCAGCCGCACCGCACCTGCGACGGGGGACTCCGCGCCCGCCCAGAGGGATGGCGAGCACCCCTCAGAGGCCACCTCCCCCACAGCGCCCTCCTGGTCCGAAGAGCCTGCTACTCGGAAGACCTCGGAACCGGAGCCTACGCCACCTGCGGGGCCCGGAGCCGCCGACTCGGCGGCTGCAGCCGATCCTTCCGCGGAAGCCGTCAAGGACGGCGGCGGGACGGGCGGAGGAGCGACGCCGCGGCCGAGGCGACCGATCAGCTGCGGAGGAGGCGATCGAGCATCCGCTGGTAAGTGCCGTGCCCGAGCAGCCACTCGGGGCCCTTTTTAGGGCACTATTTATCATTTATCATCATATCTCGAATTCACCCTATCATCGCGCGATCGTTGCACGGTGATCTAAGAGGGCGCTCAGTGGCGGCAGCCCCGCGCGGCGGGGCCGCGGCCGCGCAAAGAAAATCGCTCGGCCGGCTGCGGCGGCTGGTCGACCGACAGCCCGGGCCCGTCGATTCGGTCGCTTCTCTCATTCGTGTGTGTGTCACCTATTAAGAGCATGGGCTACTTTGTTCGCCCGGGCCTGGTGGCCGTCGCCGATATATCGGCGACGTTGAGGGTTCGATTCCCGTTCCGGGTACCCCCCGAGAGGTGGGGCCCTTTCACGCGCGCGTCCGGGTGCGTGCCGCGGCCGCGCTCCACGTGCGTCGGCTCGGTCGTCATCGGCGGCGGCGGCGCGAGCACGGGCGGCGCGGGCGGCGGTGGGCGCACGAGGGCACGTGCTCGTCGTGCGCATCGACCGGGCGCCCTTCGTCGTCGTTGTCCTCGTCGTCACCGAGTGAATCGGTCGGCGGTGGCGCGGCGGCGGCGATGCGAGCGCCATGCCAGTCGCCGACGCGCCGCTCGCGCCTCCCTTCGCGTGCGTCGGCTCGGTCATCAGCGGCAGCGGCGGCGCGAGCACGCGCGGCGCGGGCGGCGGCGGCGCGGGCAGGGGCACGTGCAGGTCGACCGAGCGCCCGTCGTCGTCGTTGTCCTCTTCGTCGCTTTCGATCGGTCTTCCTCTTGGCGCGTTTTGGGGGAATTTGATCGTCGGAGATGGAAGATGCTTATCGAGTGTTCCCACGTGCCTGTCTGTTGCGGCTGCTACGTGTTTCTGTTCGGTTTTCGCAATCGTCGCGCACCCAGCCCATGCCAACGAACAGTCCCAGATCTTGGTCGATTTTCGATCGTCGTTTGTGTGTCTCGGGTGCTCTTTTCTTCTTCTGGCGGCGCGCTGGTGGCGCGTTTTGGGGGAATTTGGTCGTTGGAGATGGAAGGTGCTTGTCGAGTGTGCCCACGCGCCTATCTGTTGCGGCTGCTATGTGTTTCTGTTCATGTTTCGCAATCATCGCGCACTCAGCCCATGCCAACGAGCAGTCCCCAATCCTGGTCGGTTTTCGATCGCCGTTTCGGTTTCGGTGTCTCGGGTGCTCTTCTCTTCTTCTGGTGGGGCGCTTGTGGCACGTTTTTGGGGAAATTTGGTCGTTGGAGACGGAAGATGCTTGTCGTGTGTGCCCGCCCGCGCCTGTTTGTTGTGGCTGTTGCGTGTTGCTGTCTTTCGGAATTGCCGTGTAATCTGCCCGTGCCAATGAGCGCCCCCAATCCTGGTCGATTTCGATCGTCGTTTCGGTGTCTCGGATGCGCTTCTCTTCTTCTGGTGGCGTTTTGGGATATGTGGATTTCGACGAACTTCGTGCCGGATTGTCGTCATCATATGTGACCGCGCTGTTGTTTGCTGACGGTGCCGCTTACTCTGCTCGTTGTTAGGTGGTTGCTCGTGCGCTGTGCCTGCTCCTGTGATCTCCCCCCACTCTTCGTCGCTTTCGATCGGTTTGTGGATGTCTCGGGTGTTCGTCTTGGGTCTTGGGGTCTCGGGCGGATGTCGCGTCGCGGGGCTGGATTTCGACAAATTTCGTGCCGGATCATCGTCATAATATGTGGCCGCGCTGTTGTTTATTGTCGGTGCCGATCACTCTGTTCGTTGTTTTGTGATTGCTCGTGCGCTGTGCCTGCTCCAGCGATCTCCCTCCACTCCTTATTGCGTTCGATCGGTTCGTGTGGGTGTGTCGTGTGTTCTCTGGGCTTTGTCGGTCTTCTCGGTGGTAGTGAGGGTGCCGGCGCTTTGGGCTGCGCGCAAACGCGGTTTTCTCGAGCGGAAGAGGCCTGCGGCGTGTTTTCGCGGTTGGTTTGGAGCCCCGCTAGCCCCTCTAGGTCCTTGTTATATGCTGGGCGCTTTTTGGAAAGCACAACAACCCACGTGCACCATAAACCTAGTTCTTCTTGTGCGGTTTATTTATATGTTCCTGTTTCGATGATGCGGACAACCGGAAAGTTCGCGGCCGGCGTTACCACCAAGCACACGCGCAATGGACCTGCGCCCAATAAGCAAAAGGCGACTTGAAACACAACAAACGACGGAAGTGCCCGGGGCCATCCGCCACTTTTCGTAGGCACCCTCGGAAAGCCACTAGCGCCAGCCGAGAAACGACGCACGATATCCGACGCGGCATCTGACCAAGACGAACACCCGAGACACCCACGAACCGATCGAACGCGATGAGGAGTGGAGGGAGGTCGCTGGAGCAGGCACAGCGCACGAGCAATCACAAAACAACGAACAGAGTGATCGGCACCGACAACAAACAGCAGCGTGGCCACGTATGATGACGATAAGCCGGCACGAAGTTTGTCGAATCCAGCCCCGCGACGCGACATC